>Ga0115012_10001016_pt1 | contig 16110 bp, 16 predicted proteins | sample TroAtlMetagenome_FD_88706 | JGI IMG/M metagenome (GOLD analysis project Ga0115012, IMG submission 88706) | Marine eukaryotic phytoplankton communities from Atlantic Ocean - Tropical Atlantic ANT10 Metagenome | ecosystem: Environmental > Aquatic > Marine > Oceanic | place: Tropical Atlantic...
AGAAGGCACAGCCTTGCTGCATCGTTTGCGAGATATCGAAGCTGAGTTGAGTGAAGATGGGGTACGCCTCATCGTGGCAGCCAATGAAGACGAAATACCACTCTTTCATTTGCTCGAGGCGATTACCCTTGGTGAGCCCGATGAGTTGATTGATTGCGAGTCGACACTGGCCCCGCGCGAATACCTCAACCCCCGAGAAATACTTGATATCGATGCGGACATGCTGTTGCGAGACTGTGGTCCGCCGGTGGAGCTGGTTCCGCAGCACCAGCTCTGGAACCTGCATCCACAGCGGCCAGGGAAGGGTCAGCAAAAAACCACTTCCGGCAAAAGAGCGTATACCAAAACCCCGCGCATGCGGGTATAAGTACCCAAAGAACACCCAGCCCGAGCACACCAGTGCTCGGGCTTTTTCATTACTCAGTATTTCTCTGAGTAAAGTGGTCGATGGTATACTGGTGAAAATGAAATTAGACGGGATGAAAAAAAGGAGTACGAGCCTACACGCCGGCTTCACCTTGATTGAGCTGTTGGTGGTCATCGCTATTATTGGCGTGCTGGCTTCGGTTGTATTGTCAGCACTTGATGATGCGCGCGTCGGAGCCAAAAACGCCGCCGCGTATCAGCAGCTGCGCAATATAAACCTTGGTATTCAGCGCATGGTCAACGACACGGGCAAGATGCCCAACGGCTGCTCGCCGTACTCCACCTCAAACCCGGAGGTGGCTCTCAATACCAATCAGGCCGGACTGGTGGAGCGACCGACCCCGCAAGACAATGGTTGGGGGTGTGTCTGGACGGCTGGAGATATCGCCAGCTGGAAAGGTCCCTACGTGCCAGAAGTGCCGACCGATCAGTTTCGTCGACCGTTTATGTTTGACCCGGATTACGTTCCGTTCCGAAATTGTCCTGACGAGGCTGAATTACCGGTCATACGAGCCCTTGTCAGTCGTGGGGAAGACCAGGCGTGGTACAGCTGCGATGACTTATATATAGAAATCTAGCGGCGATTACTCATCGAGGATGACGTCTTGGTAGTATTTTTCATCAATCTCAATCGTCGCTTGGCTACTCGGCCAATTGAGAATCACTATCAAAAGAACACTGACAACTATGATGCTGATGAGTACGAGTGTGGCCTGAGAGTGCGTCTTCACAATCTTTTTCTCAATCAGCCAGTTGCTGAACCGGGAGTCAGATTTTTTCGCTCGCCTTGTGACGCGAACCGAGTTTGAGTTGATGGAAAAATCTTCGGACATGTGTCTAGGGTAGCAAATTTTGTTCGGAGTGAATAGGTAAAATATACAGTATTTGCTATACTCGCGAGTATGAAAGTAGACGGAAAAGCGCTTGCGCAGGACATTCTTGCGCAGCTAGAAACAGATATAAAAAAAACTTCAGGTCTCACTCTGACGGCGGTTACCTGTGCGCCCAATTTTGAAACGCAGAAATATTTGGCCATGAAGCAACGGCGTGCCCAAGCGGTCGGCGTTTCGCTCAATGTAGTCGAGCTGCCAGCGGAGGCGACTACTGGACAGGCTATTGAGTGTGTGGAGGCGGTAGCTGCGCAGTCAGACGGAGTGGTTGTGCAGCTACCATTGCCAGAACATATCGAGAAAGAAGCGGTGCTGCGAGCGGTCCCCGTCGCCAAAGACCCTGATGTATTTTCCTATGGCGAAAAACGCGACCGCGTCCTGCCGCCAGTGGTGGGGGCAATAGACGAGATCTCCAAAGCAGCGGAGATTGATTGGAAAAATAAAAAGGTCGTTATTCTCGGACAGGGCAGACTGGTCGGTATTCCCGCTGCTCGCTATGCACGCAAACAAGGAGCTCGCGTCCGGGTGTACGAGGAACACACGCTTGATGTGAGTTCGCTCAAGACAGCCGACATTATTATTAGTGGTATCGGACAGCCACGATTTATCGAGCCCGACATGGTGCACGAAGGGGTGATTATTTTTGACGCCGGCACATCAGAAGACGGGGGAGAGTTGGTCGGTGACATGCATCCTGAGACCGCGAGCCTGAGTGCACTCTACACTCCAGTGCCAGGCGGGATTGGTCCACTGACCATTGCGCTCTTGCTACGCAACCTTTTTGAGCTTAATCGTCAATAGCTACATATAAGTGGCTATGGTATAACAAAGGGCATATTTTCGTATTATGACTGAATCAACTCAACCAAACACACAAAGCAGCCAAGGTTTTATTCGCACCTTCCGCGCCCTGGTTGTGGTCGGTATTGTTCTTGGTTTGGCCTTCTGGGTCTACCAAAACGCCGTCACACCCGAGTCCAAAAACCCATTCAAGCTCGGACTTGATTTGGCCGGAGGTTCACACTTGGTCTATGAAGCAGACGTATCAAAGATTGATTCAGCCGAAGTGCCTGAGTTGATGAATGTATTGCGAGACGTTATCGAACGACGCGTCAACGTTTTTGGAGTCTCCGAACCAATCGTGCAGGTAGAAAGCAGTAGTTTTGTGACGGACGAGCCAGTCCAGCGACTCGTAGTCGAACTACCTGGTGTCACAGACGTGAGTGAAGCAGTCGCTGAGATTGGTCGTACACCACTGCTTGAGTTTAAACTCTACGACGCCGAGCTGGCAGCCCAACAAGAAACGCTACAAAACCTCGAAACGCTGACCCAAAACGCTACTGGTTCAAAAGCTGAAATCGGCAACGTCACCATCAACGGGGAAGCGATTTCCCAAGAGCTCCCATTTAAAGATACTGGTCTGACAGGGCGATATCTCGAAACAGCCACTTTAGAATTTGCTGGCGGAAATAGTGGCCAGCTCTCAAATGAACCCCTCGTGTCAGTACGCTTTACGGCGGAAGGAGCAGATCTCTTTGCTGATATTACCCGCAACAACGTCAATCGTCAGCTGGGTATTTTCCTAGACGGCGAACTTCTCTCAGCCCCAAATATTAATGAACCAATCACCGGCGGGACAGCCGTCATTTCTGGAGGCTTTACTGCTGACGAAGCCAAAGAATTGGCTCAAAACCTCAGCTTCGGAGCGTTGCCAGTACCGATTGAACTCCAGAGTACGCAGACAGTCGGAGCTTCACTGGGGGCCGAAGTGCTCGGGAAAGGTATGGAAGCAGGACTGTACGGACTTGGTCTGGTACTACTCTTTATGGTGCTGTGGTACCGCTTGCCTGGTCTGGTCGCTGGTGTAGCATTGTTGTCATACGTGACTATCATGCTCGCCCTCTTCCAGCTCATTCCCGTTACACTGACGGCTGCTGGTCTAGCTGGATTTGTCCTCTCGCTTGGTATGGCAGTGGACGCCAACGTGCTCGTGTTTGAACGAATGAAAGAAGAGTTTGCCAAAGGAGTATCGAGTCGCGAAGCAGCGAGTGTTGGATTCTCTCGAGCCTGGAGTGCGATTCGAGACGGAAACATCACCAGTTTACTCTCAGCTATTATTTTGTTTTGGTTTGGTACTTCACTCGTGAAAGGATTTGCGCTCGTGTTTGGGGTCGGAGTCATTATTTCTATGTTGACCGCACTGGTAGTGACACGAACGCTACTGATGACTTTGCCTGAAACCAAAAAAGACTCACAAACGCTGATGGCAACTTTATTCGGGAACGGCTTAAAAAAATAATCATATGTTTCTCATAACCTACCGAAAAGTATTTCTATCAATCGCGGCTATTGTCATGGCCGGGAGCGCACTTATCATTGGTACTTTGGGATTAAATCTCGGTATCGATTTTACTGGCGGTTCTTTGACTGAAGTGTCATACCAGACTGCACCCGAAAAGACTGAGCTTGAAAACCGTATCAATGAACAAGACCTCGGTGGTATCTCCGTCCGAGAGTCAGTCGACGAAGCTGGTCGCGATGCCTACCTTATCCGTACCCGTGACTTATCTGAAGCTGAGCGGTTGGAGCTGGAAGAGTCTGTGACATCTCTCGGCGAAGCAGGGGAAGTGAGTCGGTTTACCTCTATTGGTCCAGTCATCGGACAAGAGCTCAAAGATAAGGCGCTGTACGCCATCCTCGGAGTAGTTTTGATTATTGTTATTTACGTGGCTTTTGCCTTCCGGGGGATCGGGACACCAGTCAGCTCTTGGACGTACGGAGCAATTACTATTTTTGTACTGGTTCATGACGTACTCGTGCCAACTGCGCTTATGAGTGTGTTGGGATACGTGGCGGGAATTGAGGTAGATGTATTGTTCGTGATGGCGCTCTTGGCTGTCTTGGGATACTCCGTCAACGACACGATTGTGGTGTTTGACCGAGTGCGAGAAAACCTTATGGCCAACCGTACCGAAACTCGTACCAAGCGCGAAGAGGCAGGGATTATGCTCGAAGACGTAGAATACACCCTGACCAAGCCATATCCAGAAATCGTCGGCGCAGCAGTATCTGAAACGCTCGCGCGATCTATCAATACCTCCCTCACAACTTTTGTTGCTTTGGTAGCACTCTACTTCTTGGGTGGAGCTGTCACGCAAACATTTGCATTGGTCTTGATGGCTGGAGTACTGGCCGGAACATATTCATCTATCTGCATCGCCAGTCCATTGGTCGTGGCGTACGCACAGCACCGAGCCAAGAAAGCTGATGAGTTAAAATAAGCTGAGTACTCCTTATTAAATAATTACGTAGTGTGCGTGAGTTTGTTTGTCTAGGAATCCTTTTTGGAAAAAGAAAAGAATTCGGACATACATTCAAAATAATCGCTACGCTCATTTTTCATTCATGATTATCGGTATCACCGGAACAGATGGGGCAGGGAAAGGCGCAGCGGTAAAATACCTGGTGGAAAAGAAGGGCTTTACCCACTATTCTTCACGGGAGATTATTACTGAAAAAATCCTCGAGAAAAACCGTCCAGTCAATCGAGAAAACATGCGTATCACCGCCAACGAGCTACGCAAAGATTTTGGCAACGACGTACTGGTGCAGCTGTCTCTACAAAAAGCCGCGACTGACGGCGCCACGGATATCATTATTGAATCGATTCGCACGACAGCTGAAGCTCAGTCCTTGCACGAAAAAGGCGGACAGCTGCTCGCAGTTGATGCCAACCAAAACGCCCGTTACCGACGGATTTCTGGTCGGAAGTCAGAGTCAGACAACGTCACCTTTGCGGAGTTTATTGCCCAGGAAAAACTAGAGATGAACGACCCAGACCCCAACGGCATGCAAAAAGCCAAAGTGATGGAAATGGCCGACCATACCATCATGAACGACGGAACACTCGCTCAGCTTGGAGAAGCGATTGAGAAATTCCTTGGCACCTAAAAACCACCCCCTTGGGTGGTTTTGTATAGTTCGCTTGTACCGGTGAGATTAAGAAATCAGTGTGCCGATAAATGCTTCGCCGTCTAGGTAGCTCGTCAGTGCATCCGGCTTGTCGCCGTTGATGATGGCCACCTCGATTCCTAGTTCGTCTGCCTCCTTGGCAGCGATTGGATCAAACGGGGCAGACAGCCCGGGGTCCCAGTCTTTGGGAATAATGTCCCGGAAATCACTCCACGAAATGGTCTCGATTTTCTTCGCATCAGGATTGGTGCGTGGGTCGTCCGTGTAGACATAATCAATGTTTGATAGGTTGATGACCTTTTTGGCACCAACCCGCTGGGCAATCTGAATCGCTCGCAAGTCAGTCGAGCAGCCCGGTCGATAGCCGGCAGCCACTACTACTTTTTTGTCTGTGGGTACGTCGAGGATTTCGTCTGGATTGGTGATGACCTGCGGGTGAGCACTGTCCCGGAAAATAGTCCGCAGCAAGTGACCATTGAGTCGCGTCGCGTGGATACCCATCCAGTCGAGGTCTTCATTTTTTAGTTCGGATACTTCTCCCGCTGCATCTTGGTACCGTCTGGCAGTTCGACCGCCGCCCGCTATGATAATAAAATGACGGCCAATGGCCGTTTGAGAATCAATAAAAGTTTTTAATGTTTTCAGAAATCCAGAATCAATCTGGTCTGGGACTATTAGCGAACCGCCAACTGACATTACAATTGTTTCGTGTGTATCCATATCACTGAGCATTGTACGTGATACACGGGAGACTGCAAAATGGTAAGATAAAAAGACGAATAATAAGTATAAAAGCACCATATGACACCAGAAATGAACGAAGAGTCAAAAGAATTTGGAGTAAAACCAACCGAATTACCCGGCGTACAGTCTTTGTTTTCTGAGGGGTGGAATTATGCCAAAAACAATCTCTGGCTGGTCGCGCTCCTTTCAGCGCCATTTTTGGTGACTGATGTGTTGGCCTACCTGGCGGTGCTCAATGGAGGCTCGTTTACTGGGGGATTGTCTTTTTTAGAAGCTATCGTCAGTCTCGGCGCGCTCGTAGTGTACATGCTTTTCATGGCGACCGTGCTTCATATGGTGGTCCACCAGTCGGTTTTTGCCGCGGGGTTTGCTTGGGCCAAGCAGTATATTCTGAGTTTGGTCTGGATTAGTATTCTGACAATGGTAATCGTTATCGGTGGTTTTGTGTTGCTGATTATCCCGGGTATCATCGTGGCAGTCTATATCTCACTCAGTCAAATCGTCTTGGCGGCTGAAGGCAAAAAGGGAATGGCTGCACTGATGCGTAGTCGGGAGCTGGTCTCTGGCAACTGGATGACGATGTTTTTAAAGATTGTCGGAGTCCAGCTTCTGTACTTGCTTACGGTTGTCCTTTTTGGGGTGGTGGTTGGTCTCACTACGACGTACTTCACCAATGAAGCGTTTGGAGAGTTTATGACCAACCTGCTCTTTACCGTGCTTGGCTCGATAGGGACGCTTATTTTCCTTACTGTCACCATGCGTCTGTACACTGGTTTGCGTGCTCGCTTCGATGAGGCTGCAACACCAGTCGCGCCAGCTTCTGGCAAATACACCGCTCTTGGCTGGTTTGGTTTGTTTTTCCCGGTAGTGTTGGTGCCACTGCTTGCGGTAGGTATCATGTCGTCAATGACCGGCTCGTACGATGGGGAAGCTTCAGCTCAAAATCGTGTTCTCAAAGAATCATTACAATACACGCAGTTCGAGGCGGAGCAGTACTACACGCAGCAACCCCAGCTATCATACGCTGGAGTGTGTGCCGAGATTAGCGAGTATCTAGAAGAAAAGGGTACAGTAGTGTGTAATGACTCAGACGAAGCGTATGCAGTATCTGTCACTGCCGATCTGCAGACGCTCTGTGCTGACTCAACCGGCTACAATAAAATCATCTATACAGACTTAGACCAGCGTACTCAATGCATCGAACTAAATGAGCAGGCGGGCTAGAAAGCTTCGAAAACACTTGACAACTGAATCATCAGTGGTACATTACTGTCAGCTTTTCGGAGCGATATATATGTGACGTAGTCCATATTATCGCGTTGGACTTGTCACTTCTGTTTCACTTCGTGAAGCAGAAACCGTTGGCAGCCTGCCAACATAGTTCCAACTGTCTTTTGAAAGGACACACCATGATCTTTAACTTCAAAACACTGATTACCGCTGCACTCCTGAGTGTGGGTGGTACGGCTGCGATGGCTGGCTGTGTCGACAACTGTTCGTCCTCGAACAACGCACAGCAGATGTTGCAGGTCAACGGCTCTTCGATTATTGGCGGCAATGTTGGTTCGGTTTTCGACTCCAACTACGGCTCCAACGAAGTGTTCAAAGACGGCGAAACCAAGGTCGACATCATGTCTGAACTCGGCGGCTTCTGCGAAGGTGACGATTGTACCGGCTCCAAGCTGAACATCAATCTCATGGCAATGGAACATGGCTCTGCCAAAACCACTGCCGGCACGAAGCAATCGGGCACTGACATGAGCGCATCGAACTCGGGTCAATTCACCTCCGGTACCCTGGCCGGCATCAACTTTGGTGGCCTTTCCACCGAAGTGAAAACCTCCGGCGCGGCAGCTTTTGCTAACGCCGGCGGAGCCAATGCAACCGGGAAAAACGTGCAGACTGATATTGTCTCGCACGGCTCCGGTGGCACCAAATCTCTCCTGAAAACCCAGGGTGATGCGTGTCCGACGTGTGCTGACTTTACTGGTGGCACATCGTCGTGGGCCAAATCCGGCATGACCATCCAGTCTATCGCTTCCGGCGGAAAGTCCGGACAGGTCGTTGGTATCGCCAACATGGGCGAATCCCAGTCGGCGACCCACTCCGGCAGCCTGTTCCAGCAAAACACGAGCGATTAATCCGCTCGTACAGAGCCCCTTCTTCACACGAAGAAGGGGCTTTTTCTATTGACATTTTATTTTAAATATGATATAAATTTCGGCAGTATAAGAACTTGACACATCTGTAAAAAGATTGTGCTCAGCGTTCTTTGACAACCTAACGAAAGGAAAACTGATGAAACAAAAACCCGTCTGGGTAATTGTGGCATTGCTGGTGGGTGTTTATTTCATCAGTATGCCGCAGGCTGCGTTTGCGCAAACTGCCAAAAACTGGCGCACCATGCACGCTGGAGCACACGCTCCAACGGTGGGTGCGGCAAAAGTGCAGTGTGCATTGTCTCGCGTGTCTGTCGCAGAATGTGCAGAATTTGCTGGTATGCTCAAAGCTCAGCAATGTTCTACTGTGTCTGTTCCAGACAAGACCATGTACCGTTTTATGAATGGTGCACGAGGGACCCAAGGGCTGACGCGCAAAATGCTGGGTGGAAACACTCCGGCCTTGCGCTGTCATTTGAGTACTGGCCGCGTGTTGGATTGGTATCACGAAAGTGTGACTGGTTCACGAGCGTGCAACAACGTCGGGGAACCGATTTTGGTTACCCAAACTCCTCGACTGAAGGTGACTTCGTCGCCTTTGATGAGCTCACCAAAAGTGCTCATTATTGAAACTCCCGGCATCCATGTGCACACCTCAGAGTGTTGTCATGAATGTGGGGACTCAGTCTATCTCCCTGGCAATCGTGCCATTCTTCTGCAAAACCGCTAACCGCGAAAGGATAATTCCATGCGTATTTTTCTGAAAATGGGAGCCTTGTTGGCTCTTGTGCTTACTATCTCTGCCTGTGCGGCCTCGCCCGGCAAACCGATTGAGCGCACTCAGGCCTGCTCTACACTTGATCCCGCTTTGTGCGGCGAACGGGTCACCATTGCTGACAAGCAAGGGGTGAGCACGCTGAAAGTTGTGCGCAAGCACAACGTGACACTGGATGCGACATGGGTCGACGAATCGTCGACCTCTGAGCAAGACATGGCACTGACTGTTGTCGGTGCGGTGGCTGGTCCTTTGACCAACGGCATCGTCGCACACAGCCTCAAAAACCGTTCGTCCGATTGTGGCGACGGTGGATGTGGCGGCGGCCAACAAGTGGTCCAGGTACAGGTCGACACAAGTTCGGTCAGCACCTCAGGGACATCCCAGAGCGGAAGCGGCTGCACGACCTGTGCTGGCCGCAAAAAACTGCCAACTATGTGACATGAATACGCCTGAGCAACATGAGGTTGCTCAGGCTCCACATCAAATCTATGGAGGTCGACATGACCAACTTTCTGAAACTCTCTGTAGCTCCTGTCGCCTTCATGATGATGTCGACAGCTGCCTTTGCTCTGACTCCGGTCGGGGAAGTCTACACTCCAGACGGGGCATCCGAAAATGCTCCGTACTGGCAGGATTCAAAGCTGAGCCAGGCGACCGTCACTGGTCGTATGCGGCTCGGTTTCTCAAAGAAGCCAATCTCACCGATGTCATCGTCGGGAGGGCGGTAGATGGAATCTACTTTCCACCGGAAGCGGTGGTCATGGGTTCTATCGAAGCGGCCAACGGCGAAGCAAAGTTCACCACTGATTCCAAGGGCTATCCGTCTTTCAAGGCGGGGGTGACGTACCGCTTGCCGGTGCCAACTGCCCAAGGGTTTGCAGTGGCTTCTGCGTCGACCAATCAGGCCGAGCTTCGCTCTGAGCTTGATGAACGTCAGGCGTTCGAACAGCTGCAGACAGAGCGGTATAACAATCTGCAAGCAGCGACCGAAAATGCCTACGCCGGACTCTCGGCGCAGGTACAAGAAAATGGCACCCTTTTGGGTACCATGCAGGTGCAGATCGACGAACTTGCCGGTGAAGTGAAGCAAGTCCAAGGTGCGGTTCGTGGAAACACAGCTGCGGCCAAGGAGGCGCTTGATACTTCCAATGCAGCGTTGGAGCAATCCAGCTCGGCATTGGAAGCAATCGCTTCGACCGAAAAGAACGTGCAATCGCTCACGACATCTCTGGGCGAGACAGCACAGCAAGCTGCAACTGCGCTGCAAACAGCCAAAGATGCTCAGGCAGACAATGCCCGCGCAACGATGGTGACTTCCAATAAAGGTCTACTTGCTATCGCGAGTGGCCTGCTGGCTCTGATGATTATCTTCAGTTTGCTGGCTCGTCGTGGTCTGGCCAAATCCAAAGACGTCGAAGCGATGCAAAATCGCCTTGACGACGAGGAGAACGGCCTGGTTGCAACGAAGGTGATTGCCAACGGCGCTGCTTCTATGGCGGCTACAATTCGTGACAAGCACGAAACATTGGCCGAAGACGTGGCTGCAATGTCACCGACCAAAGCGACAGACATTGCGCCTGCCGCGAGTGCCCTAAATCAGGCGGAGCTCGCCGAGCTTTCGCCAGAAGACGGGAAAGTCGACTGGTCGTTCACTGACCGGTCTGACAATCAGCAGTACACCGTGCAGTTTTGGCGCGAGACGTCGACTCCAGTCGGCTGTGTCGAATCAAACATTCTGCGCAATCGTTCGACCAATGAAACGGTTGAAGCGATGTCGGTCAAAAAGATTCCTGGCAACTTGGCTCGCGCCATTTCGTCAGGTCGTTTGACCAGCGGGCAGCAAGACGCGAATTCGCATCTGGCTATCGCTGCTGAATGAAAAAACTGCCCCGCCACCTTTGGTGGCGGGGCACACCCAGACTCTTTGGCAAAAAGAATCAAATTCTTTTTCTCAAAGAGCCTGAACTGGATTTCAACACCCATCCTAGTACGGCCGTCAAACCGCCCGAATCCGATGCAACGAAATTCACTTTGTCTCACCAATGGTCAGTCCCGCAACCCGAACGTAACCTAGTCCCGGCCATCAAACCGCCGTAAACCCGTTACCCGAACGTTGCCTCTGAACCGTTTCCTTTTGTTAGGTGTGTACCTTCCTAGACTCATATCTATATAGAGTCACCCCTTTGCCCTGTCATTTTATATGCCAGGGTTTTGTTGAATGAAAAAACGCCCAACGGGCGTATTTTGAATTTATGCCGGAATTTGTTTTGCCTGAGGCAAATTCCGGCGGAATGAAAAGGTCGGAAGGACCTATTGCGAAAACATATCCGAATCGGCGGCTTTAGCCTGCCGTCGATTTGGATTACGAAACTCAATCCATTCACGTCAGTTTTATATTGAAAAGCTTGGAATTTGTTTTGCCTGAGGCAAATTCCGGCGGAATGAAAAGGTCGGAACGACCTATTGCGAAAACATATCCGAATCGGCGGCTTCGCCCTCGTTTTACAGAAGCAGAGCGACTAGTAAAACGGAAGTACTCTTGGGGTGAGCCTGCCGTCGATTCCTGGATTAGCAATATTAAATAATCACCTCAGAGAAGTGCACTACCTCAGAAATACTACAGATGTGCTTGCATATCAGACATCTCTCAATACAATGAATTGACTCGCTTCACAACTTCACATTCCCAACAGTTGTGGTACCGTAAAAAAAGATTTAGCTGAAATACTTCAGCCCTGATCTTTGATAGATCAGATACCAACTCGTATAAAGGAAGGAACAGAGGATGAAACAAAAGATGTACACCCGAGCCCTTGTGGTTGGTTGCCTTTTGTCGGCAACCTCACTGTCCGCTCAAACCACGCTCTCGCGCGACTTTTCGCTTGGAGCAGATTCCATTATCTTGCCAGAGTCACTTCGCGCTGCAGCTGGGTATCCAGCCTGGCGTATGGTGACAATGCAGGGTCAAGACGCAGTTCCATACAATTACTGTTCTTGGCTCTTGGTGGAAAATCCGTGGTCTTTGCAGTTGTTTGGTACTACCAATTCGCGTGCCCTGAAAAAGTGCGCCGACGGCATTACTGCGGTGACTCGTCAAAACACTGATGCTTCGGTCCCGTCACCGGGAAGCGATGCGCAGTTTTGGCGCAATCGACCGGTAGGGTACCAGTACATGGTGCCAGACCACACGATAGATAAAGCGACGTACGACTCGCTAATGCAATCGACGGACACTACAACGATTCCGTTTGTGAGCAACCCAGTCGCGTTCTCTGCCTATCTCGATTCACTACAAGAGCGCGTCACTGCGCTCGAAGAGTGGCAACAACAGTTGACTGACGACGGGGGAGCAATGTCCCAGTCTCAGCTGCGAGAGTGGCTGGACGAACAAGGCTACCTGTCAGTCGATACCGGTACTCAGCTGCTCACTCACGAGCAAGCAGCTGAGCAATTTGTGTCAAAAGATGCTCTGCCTGACGGCGACATTCTGACGCGACAGCAAGCCGACGAGCAGTACGTGAGTACGGAATTGTTCGACGAGTTTCGCCGCAGCTTCATCGTTACTGATCCGGCGGACAAGCCAGCTCAGACAGACGAGACCACCGTTCTTGATGACATGTTAAAGGATGAGTTCTCGTGGTGGAAACTGCTGTGGTTTATTCCGCTCGTCATTCTCGTGCTGTTTCTGTGGCGTGTGTTGCGTTCCAATCGCCCTGCGTCTTCCAAGCAAGACAAAGGGTCTGCTGGTGGCTCGACGTATGTCTCGCAGGAAAAATTCTCAGACCTACAAAAGGAGGTAGAGACCCACAAAGAAAAGTTGGGTGAAGTTGAGAAGAAAACTGATGACGCCTTGCGACGCATCGACGATGTTCGCGAGGGTCTGGCAGCATTGATTGAGATTGAAGCTCACGACCGGCTCAAAGCACCGGGGTTTACCAATGCTGCACTCAAGCAGCTTGGTGACGAACCCTTTGTGCTGACCATGCCTGGCGTGGGCGTCGCTCGCAAGCAGGTGCATGTCTACAATCGAGGAGACTACATCGAACTCTTTGGTCTGGAGAAAGGCTACGATCGCGTTGATAAGCTGGACACGATTGCAGTGCTTAAACATCTAGCCAAAGCCCGTCGTCCGGAAAACAACTGGATTACGGGAATCACGGCCCAAAAGGCCGCCTAAAGAATGTCCGGGGCGACAGCCGTCGCCCCGGACACCAGACGTACGAGATGCAGGAAATGTCTACATGGACTTGGCTCGCTTGACGAGGATGAGTGATGTGTAGGTGTGACAATCAAACTATAGTGATAAGAGGGCTTGGACAGCGGTTGCGAGTGCTTATCATCATATGATGATTGTGTCTGAATCTATCACGCAGGGAAGTACAACTGTTCTTTTCCTGAGGTGAGCGTACACCGCTTTGTCCCGCAACCCGAACGTAACCTAGTCCCGGCCGTCAAACCGCCGTAAACCCGTTACCCGAACGTTGCCCAAAGCTGCTGTACGACACAGAAAAAGTAACCCCCGACCACCACACTCGCTGTGCGTGGTCTTATTTTGTAAATGAGCAAAAGCTCAAAGAGCTTATTGCGAATTTAGTTCTCAATCTGCGGCTTTAGCCCGTCGCAGATTGCTAGAACAGGCACTCGAACTATTGGTAGGTTAATTTATTAATTGATTCTCAATCTGCGGCTTCGCCCTCGTTTTGCAGGAGTGGAGCGACGAGTAAAACGGAAGTGCTCTTGGGGTGAGCCTGTCGCAGATTGCGAGAGTAGAAAAGTCTGCAGAACCACAAAATTCTTTCTTCAACAAGGTATTTCAACTGAACAAGCTCTGTAAAATAACACAACATTATATTACAAAGTCAATATTGACGTATATTGCTCATATGTTACCTTGGCTGGGCTTACGGAAAACCGAAGCGAAGTTTTCACCCCACGGGGACGAGAAAGCTTCAAGTTCCAACGGGAAAAAAATTTCCTACACAAACAAAGGAAGATTCTTCATGAAACTTTTCAAGACAGCTGCTGCAGCAATCCTCGGTCTGGCCATGATGGCCGGTATGGCATCCGCCCAGAGCGCGATGAACTTCGAATTCGAAGAAAACGGCAGCGCCAGCGGCGAGTTCGAAATGAACTTCACCGAATCGTCCGAGACGACCTGGACCGGTGGCTCCGAATACACCTTCAACGGTGGTGCGGGCTCCGAAGGCAAGGCCGTGGCTGAAGCCGACGATTACACGTTGGCGGTTGGCGTCACTGGCCAGTACGCCGGTGGTACAGGCAATGCCTACAGCAACACCCTGGGCACAAACTATGCTGAAGCCAGCTATGGCTCCGGTTCGTTCAACGCCAACGGTGCGCTGGCCTTCGATGACGGCTCCGGCAAATCCAAGGTGGAATACAACGGCTCAGCTCTGGCTGGCGGCGCCGGCAGTGCGGGCAGCGGTCTCTCGGTCGGCACAGCCTACGAGTATTCGGTCGCCGGCGATGCATCGGGCAAATACAAGCTCAAGATGGATCGTTCCTACGGCCCGAACAACTGATCTTTTGCCTCCGGGCACTAAACTTAAGAGTCGCCTTCACAGGCGGCTCTTTTTCTTTGCCTTGCAATTATCACAATAATGTGGTATAAACTTGCCAGATCAATTCGGTCTTTTTCAGAAAAGGAAGTAAGAATGTTGAAACGTTTCGTGACTGTACCAGTCTTGTGCGCAGGTCTTCTGACCAGCGCCTGCGCAACCGAACCAATGTCCCAGTCACATTCGCATGTGACCGCCGACAAACGGCACTGGGGTGTGCAGATTGCTATGCATACTGGCGTTCCGAACACTCCCATCCAAACCGTGATGGTGGTGTACAACAAATACAGCAAATCACCGATTGCCGTGGTCAATGGTCAGACCAAACCACTGGGCGAAAAACTTTTTGACGATATGTTGAGTCTCGTTGGCAATGTCGGCGCGGCTGGTATTACCGGCAAGTACATTCTCAAGGCGTCTCAGGCTGAATGTCCACCGACTGCGTTGTGCGGTACCTTGGTCCAGGTCAACAACTCGGCTGGCGCCAATGCTGACTCGACCTCTTCGGCCAGTCAGCAAGGGACGACCACCACCACTGGCGGTTCCTCCTAACACACAAATGGTGAGCGCTGCTAATAGCAGCGCTCACCAAAAACCCAGAAAGCTTTTGCTTCTCTGGGTTTTCTTTTTGTCTGTAGCAAGAAGAAGGGTAGTACATATATAGATAGAAACGCAGACAGAATGTATAAATAATTTCTAAAAACTGGCTGGTTTTTTCTCCCAAAAAACCAGCCAGTTTCCTCGGTATTCCTACCTCTAAAATCTATCCGACAGAAAGACTTGCATTTAAATTTGATATCTGTATAATGCATCGCACTGTTCCACGGAGGTTTACACAAGATGTTGCAAAACATCAATCAGCGGGGTAAGTTCCACTGAGTAACTTCCGGCGGGGAATAGAGATATTTGACAAGGCTTGCGGACAGATTTTTCCACTCAAACATTGAGTCGAAAAATCTGTTTGCAAGGTCTCTAGAAGCGACTACTGAATAGTCAATTCTAGAGTTTCATAACTTCACTCACATTCCCATAATGTGGGTGAATCGTATACAATTTTGTTGGTTTTTTAAAACTAACAAGATGGTATGCATCACAGCAATAACGCATATTCTTTCCACAAGAATATGCGAGCAACCATAGACAAAAGAACTTCATAAATTCTTTTGTCTTATCCTTAGGGAAATCGTTCGATGAGTGCGCACAGTAGTAGTACACATGCGCCAATACTCACGAACGCAGATACATGATTGTTTACAATCAGTACCTGTCTTAAATTAGAGTTTGATCCTAGCTCAGGATGAATGCTGGCGGCGTGGATGAGGCATGCAAGTCGAATGAATTTAGATTCATGGCAGACGAGGTAGGAACACGTGGGTACGTACCCTAGAGTCAGGGATAACCCGGCGAAAGTCGGAATAATACTTGATGGTCCCTTCGGGGTAAAGATTTATCGCTCTAGGAACGGCCCGCGGGCTATCAGCTTGTTGGTACGGTAACGGCGTACCAAGGCTACGACGGCTAGGGGAGGTGAGAGCCTGACCCCCACCGATGGAACTGCGACACGG
>Ga0115012_10001017_pt1 | contig 16108 bp, 15 predicted proteins | sample TroAtlMetagenome_FD_88706 | JGI IMG/M metagenome (GOLD analysis project Ga0115012, IMG submission 88706) | Marine eukaryotic phytoplankton communities from Atlantic Ocean - Tropical Atlantic ANT10 Metagenome | ecosystem: Environmental > Aquatic > Marine > Oceanic | place: Tropical Atlantic...
CAGGCAAAAGTGGCACATCTGTAACAGGCTCAATTACTTCAGCATTGTCGATAGGTGACTAATGCGTTATTTGTTATTAATAGCCTTTATATCCCTTCCAGCACAAGCAGTCCCAGTTATTCCATCATTTAATTCTGGATCGACCACAGCAAGAACAGAAAGCAAACAAAACACCACAGAATTAATAGAACAATGGACATATTCGACAGGCTATGAATATTCTGTTGGAGGCACTAATTTAAACATTCAGGGTGATTTATTACCCACCACAGTTACTACAGGGAGCCACGTTGTAGATGGAGTTACTACTACTCATCATGGGATTGACCTTAATTCTAAACCTACGGTTACTATGCAGACTCAAGGAGCAGCAACGAATTTAATTGAGTCATATCATGGGCCAGGGCTGAAATCTTTTACAAGGATAAATAGAGATATTATTACCGAATCTGTTACCGAAACTATGTCAACATTTACTCAATGAAGAGATATTTATTTGCAGCACTATTGTTAATAAATAGTCCTGTAATTGCAGATACTACAATGACAAATAATCCTATAAGTAATAGCAGTGGAAGTGTAACTAATTTGGGTGTAATGAATATGCCATCTAAACAATTTACAAATACAATATCATTACAACAAGTTCAATGCCAAGGTGATACCTTAGTTATTCAACCTTTTTTGACTGGCAATTATTCTGGAGGGATGCCAAAAGTTGATAGTTTCCTTGAGCCTATATATTCAACTAAAGATGTAAAAGGTGCTACAGATGAAAATGGAAATGAAATAGGTGATGGAGAAGTTGACGACCCAACATTAATCCGTGGATATAAAACAGTGAAAAGATTTGAGAAGACTAATTACGCAATCTCACCAGGAATCAGTCTGAGCTGGAATATTAATCTGGATCGAAAAAGTGTGCGTAACTGCCGCAAATCGCAAGTGCATTTAATAAACCTTTTACAGGCTAAACACGAAGACGCACGGTTATCCTATGAATTAGGAAGGGCTAAACATTGTGCAGATTTATTTAAAAATGGAGTTCAATTCAAGAAAGGAAGTAAGTACGAAATCCTTTGTGCCGACATAGAACTTATATCAAAGCCCAACACGTTAATAGACCATACTCACTCTATTTCCGAAGATCCCTCTGAGCCTTTCTCCTTTCAGAAAGGGACAATAACTTCTCCTTCTTCTTGAATAAACTTTTTGCAAGTTTTTTAGATCTTTTCTTAACTTGCTTCTGTATCTGTTTCTGAAGAATTTTTATATACGGTTGCAACGTACCAACAGCAAGAACACTAGCTACTGCAATAGCACTTGTATTAACCAGAACCGTAGGCTGTGGAGCGTAATTACCTGCAATTTCTAATGGGTTTAAACCTTCCCATACCGTTTCACATTTACCTGTTAATTCATCTCGTTTCCATCCTTTAATCCTTGCAAGGCCGCCTTTGCCTAACGAACCAACAGGAGTTTTAGCAAGTGTATCTAATGGTGGGCATGGCAATGTTTCTGCAATAAACTGATCACCAATATTTGAGGTGTTTGTATTTTGATTACTTACATTGGAATTGGTCTTCTCGTTGCTTTTTCCATTATCCTTTTTCACTTCCTCTCCTACATCGTTTAACGCATTTAAAAGCTCAACAGGAGTATCAGGTTTAGGTGCTTCTATGTCAGCGTAGAGATCAGGAGCAATAAATAGAACAGGGGCATGGTCGCAAAGGGTGTAATTATTTTGTGGGTCTACGTTAAACATTTCGCTACCTGTACCTGTCTTTTTATCTCTGGCTACAACACAAGGAAGCTCAATAACAGGAACAAACCCAAATGGCAGCTCACCAAAAGTAGTTGGAGGGATTATCTCAGCAGGAGGAATTATTGTTAGTTCTGGTAAATCTTTAATCTTTGGCTCGTTTATAAAAGGAGGATTTAATTCCACTCTTAGATAGGCTTTACATTAGAACAAGACCATAAAACCAAAGATTTTCTAACTCCTGAAAGAACAGGTGTTACTTGATGAATCATTGAAGAAGGAAAAACAATTAAAGTTCCTTGATCCTGATCCTCTACATCTTCTGGTGTAACAATATTGTCGGCAGATATACCGCTAGGAGTAACTACTTGTAATGAGCCACCAGTATATTCGTCTTTACTATTAAGAATTAAAGAGACTGATAAATCTCTCGTAAATTTTTCACTTGGGTTATTTGATGAGTCAGTATGCCAACCATAAAACATTCCTTTTTCATATTCTGCGTATTGAACTGGCTCTATATCGGTAATATAAGTACCGTATAAAGTTGAACCTAAAGAACAAAGTTCGTCAATTATTATTTCAATAATGGACTGCACAGGGCTTCCACTCAGGAAGAAACTTACATTAGTATTTCTTTTTTTTGGATCGTTTGAAGACTCCTCTTCTTCACCTTTAAAAACAGTCGCTTTCTTTAGATTTTTTCTTCCCTCTTCAATTAATTTATTACACTCTTCTTTAGTTAAAAAATCTTTTTTATATACATAATTAGCTAACCGCATGATTAACAGTCATTCCATTGACCAGCAAGTTCACTAGCAGCTTTGCCAATCTGCTTTCTAGATTGTCCAAAAAAGATTCCTGCCAAGACTGGGCCTACTATAGGAACACTTGCTATGGCTGGGGTTACTTGAACTGAAGCAGCATCAGCAATCATCATGCCATTGGATTTCCCTTGAGCCATTTTTTCAATACAGGCAATTTGATCTGCTGTAAGTTTCCCTCCGTCACCTTTTGGATAAATTGCAAATTGAGCTACATCCTGTTTATGCGTATATCTCTTCTTAACTCCACCATTAAACGTAGGCTTAGAATCATCAATGATTGTTGTAACTAGCTTTGGATCGTGTTGCTTAGAATTAAACATCCACTCCTCTGCACCATCAGGCTTGGTTTCACTCCTAATTTGAATTGAGCTATAAGGAGTACTAGAAAGTTTGGCGATGTCTGGGATACCTGAGTCCTTACGAGCTAATAAATTTAAGCTCATAAAATTACTTGCAATTAATCCAGAGGCAAGCACTAACGTACTTAGGCCATTAAATGACTTGAACTGGATCATTTAGCGAAAGGGTTAACAGGGCCAGTAGTTTGAGGCATTTTTGGCATTTCTGGCATTGCTCCTTTAACAACAGTCAAAGCCTGATCAACAATTTGATTAGTAATTTTTGTACGTTGTGTATAAAGAAACGTACCACCAGCTACTGCCACTACAAGAGCAGCAGTATTTATGTAAGTAAGAATCTTGATCATGCAGGGCAAGCCTCGCCATTGCTAGGATTATGTGCTTCTTTTGCTAAGTCGTTTAAAGCCTCTTTGATTTTCACAACCCTTTCAGTGCTTTCCTTGAATCTATTTTGTAAATCAAGTTGAATCTGTTCTTCCTGAGCTATTTGTGCTCCAAGCTCTGCAAGGCGTTCTTGAGCGTCAGCCATAAAAATAATACATTGCCTCTAGATTATATCCTTACTGTCTAGTAGTGGCTTGCCGTTTAAGTTACAGTTGTGTTTTCTCTCCATATTTTAAAACTATTTTTTGTCCATTGTCCGTATTCATCATTAACAGAGGGTTCAATAATGCCTTCAAAGGGAAGAGAAGAAGCATATTCCCAAAAAGGGGAATTGAATTTTGATTTAATTTTATAATGCCATAAAACAAAATTACTTATCTCTTTTACTTTTTTCTCTATTAAATTAGTGCAAGTTTTTTTGTCAATTTTGTCAATAAACCTGTCATACCCATCTCTTGCAATCCATTCATACAAGCCTGTAGCTGTTGCTTCTAAAGGCTCTATAAAAGAATATTGGTTTCCATTTAACAAAGTTCTTTCTCCTACAAAAGGACTTGTTGCATAATAATTGTCAAAAGTAGTTTTATATTCTATTTTAGTGACTCCAAAAGAATCTTTAAAATCTTTTGTTGCCTCTTCTTCAGAAGTTATATCTTTATTGTATAAATAACCTAAAGACAAACTGTTTTCAGTAGGCACAATAAAAGTCCAACCATTAGCTGTAGCAATGGATTCCGTCCATAAAATATCTTTCTTAGGGAGGCTAGATATTAATGCAGCATTGATTGGATTTACAATCTTGTTTACATTATCTTTGTCAATAGCTTTTCGGCCCCTGCAATCAATAATAAAATCAGAATCAATTTCTTTTTCTGGATCGTTTATCTTTTGTTCTCTTACTTTAAATTTACTTGAATTTAAAACAAATTTAGATAATTTGTTAGGTGTATAATGTATTGCTACTTCATGGCTAGGCTCAAAATTGTGAAAAAAAGAATTATTAATTACACCCCAATTTTTATATAAAATACCCGTCTTAACTGTTGCACCTATTTTGTTTGCACTCCAATCAAAATTCAAACCATTAAACAACAATTTAGTTACATTTAATAATGTACCCTGACCAACTTTTTCTATAGGAGTATTTTTTGAATCGTGATATATTTCTATTTCTAAATCTGGGAAATACTGGTTAAAATGCAAAGCTGAAATACATCCTGCATTTCCTGCACCTATAACTGCTAAACGCACTTAAGGCTGTGCTCCTCCCCTATCCCAAGTTTTTGTGTCTTCGTTCCAAATATAAAAAAGTCCGTCTTCTGGATAAGGAACAGGAGCCATATATTCGCAATATGTTGGGTTAAAAGTCCAAGAGGCAGGGCCAGGAGGATCTTGAGCTTCCCATGCAGCTTTTTCAGCATCTTGCTTTGCCATTTTTTCCTCTGAAGTCATCGATACCATTTCAAATCTTTCAGTAATAACTCCGTCAGCTTTTACGTAATAGATCTCTTTTATGTATTTATCGTAAGGCCCAATAGTAGGCCGTTCTGAAAAATGAACACGCTCAAAATAAGCCAGCCATACAGGAAGATTTTTTAAATCTAAACCAGGCCAAGCTTGTATTAAATTTTCTTCAGCAATGGGATGCTGATAAGGTTTACCGTCTTTGATTTGGATGTAAAGTTTTTGTGCCATTTTTACTTACCCACGTTTGTAGAAGGAAATTCTCTTGTTGTGCCTGTAGTTGACCAAACAATTCTAAGGACACCCAAACCACCCCTATTGCTCGCACTGCCACCACCATATTCACCACCGCTATGCGCTGTGCTGTCTGGGGCATTTGATGAATTATATGTTACAGAACCATTATCATCAGTCATCTTACCAGTACCACCATAACTATAGCCTCCATTTCCACCTCCTGAACCACCTTCTCCTCTTATTTTTGTTGGGTCAGTGTTGTCTTGCGAAGGCGCTGTATCACCACTCCCTCCTGCTCCTGTTGACCCTATCCCGTAAATACCTGTACCACCACCGCCTCCACCGAAACCATAACCAGGGCTACCTGAATCAGTCCTTGACCCGCCACCGCCACCAGCTCCTGAGTTGGAAGCACCAGCAGACCCAGAGCCTGAACCGCCGCCGCCTTGACCACCAGCTCCGCTATACCCTCCAGCACCGCCGCCACCTCCGCCTCTCCACGGGCCTCCTCCTCCACCTGATGGCGGACAATATGCACCATTCCCTCCATTTCCACCTCCTTGAGCAAACGGCCCCAAAGTTCCACCACTTCCACCACTTCCACCGTAATAAGGGCCGCCCCCTCTTGCACCACCATAGCCTCCACCAGCTTCGTAAGTACCACCAGCAGGATTATTCAAGCCACTAGCACCGCCAGCACTACCCTGACCGTTTCCACAATCCCCTACGAAACAAGTAACATTAGTACCAGCACTTACAGGCATACTATTGTAATAACCTAGTGCTCCACCTCCACCTCCACCTCCGTGGATAGAACAGCCTCCACCTCCACCAATGAAGACAGCAGATATTTTTGCAGGATTTAAACCAGACGGAACAACAAAGGTATAACTACCAGGAGATTCATAGAGTTGTTGTGGTGCGTCTGGCTTGTAACCACCAGCAAGAAGGATTTGTTGTGTTCCCATTAGCTTAAGCCTGAGCCAGAAATAGTTACCAAAGCAGTACCAGCCGAAGAATCGGTTCTATAAATAAGTGTAGCAATTCCTCCTGAAGCTAACGATCTATTGCCTGTCGTTCCATCATTTGCAAAAGTTAGACTTACGTTTGAACCTTGTGTTATTTGTTGAGCTGCCCCACTTGTATTGATAATTGTGATGACATGGCCTTTGCTAAAGATTCCTTGCGGAACAGTAACAGCCACTTGAACTTCGACATATCTATTAGCATCTGCAATAGCTAAAGTAGCTGGCGATCCAGCAAAAGCTTGTCCAAAAGGTACTTTTCTTACATCTCCTGCTGAGTCATGGACATTAGTTGCTGTTAAGACATCAGTTGAATCATTAAAAGTTAAAGAACTAGAACCTCCATACGCACCAGAATTATTAAATTGAACTTGAGTGTCGCTTCCTGCTGGACTTACATCAACAGCAGCAAAAGATAACGCACCAGAGCCATCTGTTTTTAAGAAATGACCAGCACTACCGTCAGCATTAGGCCAAGCAAGACCATCTAGTTTAACGTTTCCACTTCCGTGAGGCGTTACTTCAATATCACTATTACCTGCTGTAGTGGATATCACTACTTTTCCAGCATTATTTTTTATCTGTGTGTCTGTGGAATCATGGTAAATCTCTAAATCTAAATCTGTTCCAAAAATTGCTTTAGCATTATCAGCAAACTCAATAGCATTTTCTGAACGATCAAAAACAATATCTCGGCCTGCTGTTGCACCGTCTAAATTGACATCATTTTGTATGGTAGTAACACCTGTAACAGTGTTGGCAGTTGACAAATCAGGGATACTACTAATAGTGACATCAGTATCACTCCCTGAATTATCCCATGTTAAGGTGTCAACCTTAATCTTTCCATAAGCCATCAGAGAACCACCCAGTTAGCGTTTGCAGGTATTGTAACCGTTACTCCAGAGTTTATAGATAAATCTCCAACTGAGCTAGCATTTTTTGCAGATCCATTACCTAATGTGTAATCAGTCGTAATTGTTTGATCGTTCTCAACAAATATTGCATCTGACCCCCCACCAGTTGCTCCACCTCCGCCACCAATTGCACCCCAAGCTGTTGTATATCCTTCAAACTTGGTAGTTTGTGAGTTATATCTAAACATTCCAGCCGAGGGAGAACCTGGCCTTTGAGCAGTTGTACCAGCAGCAACATCAATTGCTCCTGTTCCACTCATTAAGATATTCCCACTAACAGTTAAGCCAGTTAACGTTCCAAGAGAAGTGATATTTGATTGAGCTGCACCTGTAACTGTTGCAGCCGTTCCAGAACAATTTCCAGTTACATTTCCAGTTACATTTCCAGTAACGTTTCCAGTTAACGCACCAGAAAAGCCAGCACTAATTAATATCCCTGTTGAAGGATTGTAAGCTAAACCTGTATCTGTTTCTGCCCCTTGAGATCCTGTTGCTCCATCAACAAATAATGGATAGACAGTTTCATCTGTTGAGTTATTAGCTGTAACAGTAAATTCAGTTGCTAAAGCTGCTGTTCCTGAAGTGTCTTGAGTTCCAGCAGTATTAACACCAGCAAGATTTATGTTTGCTGTGCCGTCAAAACTAACTCCTCCAATTGTTCTAGCTGTTGCAAGTGCGGTCGCTGTATCTGCATTACCTGTAAGAGCACCTGTAATGTTTCCGCTAAATGTTCCTGTAATTGTTCCACCGTTAGTTATATCGTTTGTTCCTAAATTGATGTCACCAGTCATGGTTCCACCAGACAAAGGCAGCTTTGTTGGATCGGTGGCATTATCTGTTCCCCAGCTTAAATTTCCTGATCCGTCAGTTTGTAGTCTTTGCCCAGAACTACCATCCCCATCAGGCAACGTAAAAGTAATATCAGCCGTTACGGAATCAGGAGCTTTTAATCCTAAATAATGTGCGCCATTTGAATCTGCTTCTGTAAAACGAACTTCTTTTGCATTATCAATAATTAGATTGTCAGTTAACGTGCCGCCAGCTTTTGGTAAAGCAGCATTAGCTGTCGTAGCAGCAGCGTCAGCAGCGTCTTTCGCCACCTTCACAGCCGCAGGAGTAGCAGCCGTGGTTGTTGAACTAGAGGCAGCACTATCTGTTAATTGAACAACACCAACAACAGAAGTCGTTCCAGAAACAATTTTTGACCCCGCAATTGCAGCACTAGCGTTGATGTCAGCGTTGACAATTGCTCCAGCAGTAATAGAAGTTAAACCTGCGTTATCTATTCCTATATCACCTGTAACTGTTACGGCTGTTGCCTTATCACTTGCATTTCCTACAAGAATTTTTGCAGCAGTTAAATCTTCTAGTTTTGTAAAAGCAATTGCAGCATTAGCAGCTAAGTTTGTATTAACTAAACTTCCATCAACCATTGTTGATGTAACAGTATTCGTGTCACTATTTGTTATTAAAGTTCCAGAAATATTAGGTAAAAGTATTGTTTTGTCACTTGTTGTTGGATCGACAACACCTAAAGTTGTTTCAAATGCGTCAACAGTTGCACCTTCAAATTTAAGCGTTGCAGCATTATTAAATAGTATCTCACCTGTGACAGTACCACCTGCAACTGCTAACTTTTCTGTCTCTAATTCTTGAATGGCATCTTGTACGTTTGTCGAACTTAATTGACCGTAAGGTGTAAAGGTAATGTTGCTTGCAACCTGACCAGCTACCGTCTGTGATAAATCGACCTCATTCCATGACGAGCCAGCACTATTTGTTACTCCTAAAATGTAATCAGGAGGAGCAAAAGCGATAGCAGGAGCTGGAGCACTTGGCGTTCCAGAAGTTGAAACTACGACATACACGCCGTCCGTTGTAGAAGATGGACTTGGAAGATTAGAACCAACTGCTAAACCAGCCGCAATTCCAGCAGAGGTAGTCGCCACCATTTGACTTGTGTTTGCGTTGTAGGTTCCACCAAAAACAAGACTTCCTTTTGTTAAGGTCGTAATTGCTTGCCAAGCGTTGCCGTCCCAGATGAACGCATCTTCAGAGACAGTATCAAAGAGAATTTGTCCTGAGAACTGGGCTGTTGGGTAACCACTTTGAGCTATAGACTGAAAAACTGCTGTAGAAGCATTGCTTAGTTTTGTTCCATCAATAGAATCAACCGCTATCCTTGCAGCGTCTATTGTTCCGCTTGTTATTTTTGCAGCAGAAAGATTAGGAATTAATGTATCTGTAAGAGCTGCACCTGATGTAATTACACCCTTTGTGTTAACAGTAACCGACTGATAAGTACCAGCACTAACTCCACTTGTTGAAGTTGTTAAGTTACCAGAACCATCAACAGTTAAACCTCCTCCAGATGTAATTTGTACTGCACCTTTAGCGCTTGTAGTAGCAACAGGAAGATCACTAGCAACTAAACCTGTTGCAGCAGTAATCATTCCTTGTGCGTTAAAAGTTATTCCACTAACTGTTGCTCCAGTAACACTATTCGTAAGAGATAATGCACCTGCTCCACTAACACTTAACCCCGTCCCGACAGAAACACCACCAACAGCAGAAGTAGTAGCGACAGGTAAATCACTTGCTCCTAATGCGGCTGTAGCAGTAATTAATCCTTGAGCGTTATATGTAATACCTGAGCGAGTTGCAGCAGTAATTGTGTTATTTATTCCAAGATTCCCACTGGCTACATTTAATGACCTATCAATATTTGATGTATTTAATTTTGCAGCAGTAATTGTTCCATCCCTTAACTTGGAAGCACCATCTAATCCTGTTGTTGCAGAAGTAGAAGTTTCAACCTTGTCATTTGTAACTGCTCCTGTATCAAGACGAGCTGCATTAATAGCACTTGTACCAATACGAGCAGCAGGAATAGTTCCACTCGTTAATTTTGCAGCACTATGATCTGGAATATCTGTATCAGCTAGAGTCCCTGTTCCAGTAACAATTCCCTTTGTATTTACAGTTACCTTTGCATAATCACCAGCAGAAACAGAGCCTTGAGTTGCTATAGATAAATTTCCACTTACATCTACAGCCATTCCTCCAGAAGCAGGAACAATAACCCCACCTTTTGCTGATGCTGTAGCGGTAGGAATGTTTGTAGCAGATGCACTCGCTGATCCTGCTGTGACTTGTCCTTTTGCGTTGACTGTTACAGACGCATACGTTCCAGCAGAAAGTCCACTGACATCTTTTACATCTATTGCTCCTGTATTACTAACTTCAAGTAAAGAACTAGACTCAACCTTTACAGCACCAATAGCACTAGATGTTGCTTCAGGAAGATCTGTTGCAGTTAAATCAGTAACGCCACTAATTAATCCTTGAGCTGTATATGTAATCCCGCTTTTTGTTCCTGCTGTAATACTGTTTGCTATACCAAGCTTTGCACTAGCAACACTTAAACCACGATCAAATTTAGTTGAGTCTAATTTTGCAACTGTGACTGTTCCATCTCTTAATTTTTGACCTCCATCAATTCCAGTAGTTGCAGATGTAGAAGTTTCAATTTTTGCATTTGTAACTTTATTGTCAATTATTGTTGCTGTATCTACTAGACCCGTTCCTAACGTTCCTATCTTTGCCCCTGGTATTGCCCCGTCAGCCAAAAAGCTAGTTCCAGAAGCTGTAACAACAGCGTTAACTAGATCTTTTACAGTTACCTTTTTAGTCTCTGTTTGACTGACATCAGCAACAGCAAGCTCATCATCTACTGCTATAGACGCTTCAACAAGCCGATTTAAGCCAGTTATCTGTAGATCAGCCATTGAATCCTAACTAAAAAACCATTAGCAATATCTTAAACCTGTTCGAGCAATATGGGACTAAGATTTTCTTGTAAGATTTTATCTGAGTTCTCCTGTAATAAATAACCAGGTGTATCACCTGTTTTTAATTTGACTGCTCCATTCGTTACAAATTCAATTCTTGTCTCTATAACTTCTGCTGCCGAAACGCTTACAGCAACATTTGTAATAACACAATTTGCTTCATAATAAACATTATTTCTAGCATTATTAGCGTCACGGTAGATGTAAAACAACCCGTCAAAATCTGATCCCTGCTGCGTTCTTACAATCAACTGAGCAAGATAAAAAGGAAATTCTGAATCAGTACCATAGTCAGTTTTTCTATTACCTGTCTCATAACTATGCTCCCAAATACAACTCATTGTTCCTTGACCGCTAATAATTCCTGCCTCGTATTGATTCCTAAATTCATCTCCAAGATTCGTTAAATCAACCTGCTCTCTGCTCGTTGTCATTTCAAAATCTCTTACATTTGCAACATGCCTAAAGTTTTCGTTTCTAGTCTTTATCACAATATCCGTAGCAGCATCAGGGACAACAAGTGCTAAAGCGGTTGACTGCAACCCTTCAATTGCTAAAGCAAATGTGTTGTACAAACGAAGACCTCCAACAGGGTCAACATTTATAAACCAACTACCATCTTCGTAGTATTCACCAGCAGAATTAGTGTGCCCACTAACAAGCTTTAAAGGTGACTTATCTGCTGTGGCTATGTCAACTCGATCTCCTGTTAATAACGAACCAGAGCTATGGTCTACGCTAAATCTTTTCCTAGAAGTATTGACATCAGCAGGATCTAACTTTGTTGCCAAAGCAGATTGAAGTGAATCTCTCTTAAGGGCTATTTCCCCCGACTGACCAAAATAGACACCCATTAGTTAACTAAAGTTGTATTGGTGTATGGTGCTCCATTTGCTTCCCAACTAATGTCAGCAGAAGCAACTTCTCCAGTTGCAATGCTCATTGAGACACCAGTTATAAAAGCAGAAAATTGAATATCTCTTATATCATTTGCCCCTGTTGTTAAACGTAATTTCAAAGTAACTGCTGTTGAAACTGCGTTTTCTCCATCTCCTGCGGACGTTCCTGTTCCAATAGCATTTGTCAAAATTGCATTTAAGTTCGATGGCTTGCTAGAAGCGGTATTGTCTTCGGTGTAATAAAACAATCTTGCACTGCCTGAATAACTTCTAACTCCTGCTGCAAGAGTTCTATCAGTGTCTGCCATTGAAGTGGTTTCAAGAACAGCCATTGAGCCAGAAAAAGACCAAGACTGGATCTTTGCTGCTTTAACATCTCCTATGTAAAGCTCTCCATCTTTACCTGAATAAAAAGCCACAACCTAAAAAATCAATACGTTGTTCTTATTATATGGGTGCATCCAAACAAGCAACAAAACTACAGCTCACATTGCTCAAACCTTTAAAGGTACTTGTAACAGAAGGAGGCCCAGAATAACGCCACTTTAACCCTGTATTTGTTTCATCCATATAAGCAGCTAAATTTCCTAAAGACCCGTCTGGCATTGTATGACCAGTTCCTCCAACACCTGCTAAACCTGAAGTATTATTAAACGTCACATAATCCCAATCGGAATTTACATCTCTATAATTCTCCAGAATTGCAAAAGCTTGAGCATCAGTAATATTTGAGAAACCAAGGCTCAAGGTTGCATTAACTCTTTTATTGCCATAACGAATATGTGTTTTCGTGCCATCCAACGATTCAAAGTTAGTACTTGGATAATTCCCAGGTGTGTAACTTCTGGAGGTTGGTTTAATGCTTGGAAAAGCTCTTGCAGTTGCCATTAACTCAAGGTAGTAAAAATTAAAGTATTTGAATTAGACCAGTTTTGTAACATTGCTAGTTTACCGTCTGCTGTTAATTCTGCGTAGGATCCAGTTAATTCCACAAGGCCGTCCTCTCCAAAAGTAATACTCTCTACTTTGTAGCACTGATCAGATGCTTCTAATTCTTTGATTGTAAATAACGAACCAGCAAAAGCCTTAACAGCATTTGTATTAGTAAAATCTACAGAAGCTTCTGTTACTGGCATTATTTCGCCAGCCACTATTGTTGACGGATTCCAATAGTAAAAAGCTTTTGGTTGAGAACCACTTGTTAATTCACTTAAGTCTTTACAAACAACAGTTCCATCATCAAGAATTGCACCGTTATTAAACCGTTGAACGTGTTGTGTCGTTGAAAATACTCTGATGTAATCGCCTGGTCTAACTCCGTTAATGTAATGAGGAGCTGTCTTAAAACTTACGGTGTGATCTAAGTGTTTTCTTAAAACTAATGTGTATTTTGCAAACAGAACTGCTGCTGCACGGCTAGTGCAAAAACCGCTTAAATCAAAAGTTTCTAATGGATCGTCTACATGTGAAACTAAAACATTTCCATTGGCATCTTTTTCTTCAGCCAATTGAACAAGGGCAGACTTTCTTTCAGGAAATCCATTTTCTCTCTCTTGACGGTAAATAACATTAGCTTTAAAAGCTTGTCTATCTTCTGAGGATAAGAAAGAAACACTTAAGTCACTGATATTTCCATCAGTAAACATTGCTTTAATTTTTGGTTTTGAATGTGGCCCATCTAGGTCAATTTTAAATGTATTAGGATCAAAAGGAACAGCAGGGTATAAGCTAAACTTTCCTCCAATAATCGTAAAATCTAATAGACAATAAAGAGCTTGTTGATAAATAAATTCTCTTAAGTTTATTCGATCTGCAATCATCCCGTCCCAGAAAAACTTATTGGCCCTACAAAACTTTGCTGCAACTTTCATGCTTACATCATCAACAGAAGATTCACTAATAACTGCCCCAGCTCCTAGCGTTTTATCTGTTAATAAGGCGTAAGCAATTTCAGGGAAAATATTTGTAGCTCCTTTCCCTTTGCTATCTACTCCATCAGACCCATTTACAACGTCAGCACCAGAATCACCTATTAATCTTTTAACCATGATTCCTTCTTTAAAGTAAGCAGAAAACTGACTAAAATTTGTCCATTCTTTTGAACTATTAACCCTTAATCCTGCGTAAGCTAAATTCTCATAAGTAGCCCTATCTGATCCTTCTGTTTTAACTATTTCATTGCAATATGTTATTTGATGTTCTGGCCCGTTTAAATGACTTCCTTTGTCTCCTTCGTATTTCCACATATCAGCAGCAGCATCATATTTATTTAACTCGGTAGACCCAATTTCTTCGCTGTAAAGAGTAGAAGCAGAAGTATCGACTTCCAAAGTGAATCGGATGTCTTCAGTAATACCACTAACATTAAGATCGTCTTTATCTATATAAACAGTCTGATTATTTGAATAGTCTTGCCCTGTACTAGTTAAAGTCCATTCTGCATACCACTCAGTACCAGCAGAATAAACAATAACTTGAGCCTTTAATCCTGAACCATTATCACCAGCAAGTGTTTGAACATATACTTCTTTGTTAACAGTTGGAGTTGCTGTCAATGCTGTCTGCTCAGTTTTTGTAACACCATAGATAGGATGCCCTTGATGGTAAGCCTGCGCAGAACCACCTATTGTAAATTTTCCTCCTCTGTCAGGTTTACCAGTTACAGGATGTATTGTTGTGTAGTGAAATTCAACTGGACTATCATCACCAGGTGCTTTTATTTGATCGTTATCCCATGAAGGGCCATCACGTCCGTCTGTATTCGGAGTTACATCTGCTGGATTAATATATAAAGCATATTGCGTGTAACCTGATGCAGGAGTATTTTGCCAACCAACAATAATAGTATAATTTCCTCCTGCGTAACCAGGAGCACCTAAGCGATAAAATTTGTTAGTAAATATTTCTCTGGTTTGTCTTACGATTGGTAAATTGCTTATTGAATAATCATCTCTACTCCCATCGTGAGTTGGGTTACAACCAGTAACTTGATTAAAAGCTATTCCTATTTTTACTTCATCTGGTTCTCCTAAATTCCATTCTTTATTGCTTAACCTGTTCGCAGTTAACACATAGTTTTTATCCCCTGCAAACTGAACGCCATAATCTTCACCATTAACCTTACAGATGAATTTGTCTATAGAACCTGCTGTTCTTGCACTTTTAGAATTTAAAATAATAGCATTAACAGGACTATGCCTAGTTCTTGCTTCAACGGATTTTACTTGACTAATTACAGCAGCACCAGGCCAAGGAAGAAATCTATACTCATATTGATCTAAAGTAGGCTGATCTATTCTTATATAGTTATATTGAAATTCTGGTGTATTACCTTTCACGCAAAACAAACCAGTATGTGCGTTAGTATCTTCACTAGGTTTTAACCAATTCCACTCATCTTCTCCAACTTTTCTAACTTGTAATTTAAAGAAACTATATCTAGTAATAAATTTATTAATATTACCAAGTTGAAGAGAAGAATTATGATCATAAATTTTATAAATTTCGTCTTCTGTTGGTTTACTATTTACATTTGCAAATTGCATTTCTTTATATACTTTTGACTTAATTCCTATCTCAGTAATATCACATTTTCTATTGTTAGAGATAGTTCCTACAGTAGCTTTTTGAAGTACATATCGAGAATTTGCATTAAAAATATCCCGATAATCCTGTTCATAATAACCTTTCCACCAGTCACCTGATTTAACTTTAAAAAAGGGAGCATTTGGAAAACCTATTTCAGGTCTTTTCCAATAAGGATTTTGACAATGTATACCTAATCCATGATTAGAATTATTAACAGATGCGTATCTGCCTTCTTCTATTACTTTAAAACTAGCTGCTCTAATTTGTGTCCCATCCCACGGTCTTCCAGCGACAGATTGGTTGTTTTCTGTTATTGCCGTACAAGTCACCAAAGTTGTCCCAGCCATATATTGCTCACCTATCGCGAGATGTGCGTCAGCAGTTTCTCGAACTGTTTTGGTCGCAGAGTTAATATCTTCAACTCCATGAGGATCCATTTTTAAATTTGAATCACTACTGTCCTGCTGATACCCAATTCCTCCATATACACCAAGGCTTCCACTACCTACTATTTGGTATGTCAATACCTGACCAATAGTTGCATCTGCATCACCTGATTGCTGAAGAGCCGTTCCAGAATTAACAAAACCTGCACACATAGGCCACGCACCAAGAAGCTTTCTTCTCTTTTTAAAAGTTATTCTTCCTGCTGGTCTGTAATCATCATCACTGACATCACTACGATTTCTAACTAATTGATAAGGCAATTTATAAGCAGTAGCATTTGGCATTGGATTACTTAACCCAAACGTTGCTTGTGTTGTAGGATTTCTTGTCCCAGAAAAATATCTTGAA
>Ga0115012_10001019_pt1 | contig 16103 bp, 6 predicted proteins | sample TroAtlMetagenome_FD_88706 | JGI IMG/M metagenome (GOLD analysis project Ga0115012, IMG submission 88706) | Marine eukaryotic phytoplankton communities from Atlantic Ocean - Tropical Atlantic ANT10 Metagenome | ecosystem: Environmental > Aquatic > Marine > Oceanic | place: Tropical Atlantic Ocean...
TCTGCCGACGGGCTCGAGATCAAGCTTGGAACATACTGGCTTGTCCGCATCGGGGTCTTAATGGTTCTGACCGGCTTTGTTTTTCTGGCAAAACATTTTCTCACCAGCGATGAGGTCGCGGCAGGACTGAAAGTTTTAAGCCTCTACCTTCTTTCCGGAGCCCTTTTAGGCGCAGGATCCTGGATCGGAAAAACCCGGGAGAGGATGCGCAATTATGGAGAGGTCCTGAGTGCTGGCGGCTTCGCGGCGGTCTATTTCACGACCTTCGGGGCTCACAAAGTCCCAGGGCTCGCGATCATATCCAGCCCCCTGCTTGCGGGGATTCTTCTTCTCTTTTGGGCTGGAGTGATGGTCTACATCGCAGACCGTAAAAGGTCACAGACACTCGCAAGTATGGGTGTTCTCCTCGCCTATTACACGCTTCTTATCGACGAGGCCTCTTTGTTTTCGCTCTTCTCTGCACTCATTCTTTCGGGAGTTGCACTCGTCTTTCTTGTGCGTAATCGCTGGACGATCGTCGGCTCACTCAGTCTCGCTGGCACCTACCTTGCCTTCGCTTACTGGCGCTTCTCCGAGCATCTACTGTTGGTGGGCACTGTGGATTCTTCCCCGAGTAGCTTCTGGCCTTCCTACGGTTTCCTCATTTGCTACTGGGCAACGTTTACCGCGGCAGCCTTCCTCTCGGAGCACCTCCCTGAGAAAAAGCGCTCCATCTTAGCCGGGTTAAATAATGCAGCATTTCTTGTTTTATTTGGCTTGGGAATGGGACGCCATCACCCCGAGCAATTTTGGATTTTTTCTCTGATCGCGGGGGTTGTCTTCCTTGCTGTATCGGAAGTGGCCGACCGACGTCTCGGGCGCGGCACATCGCTAGGCACCCTTTACCTCGCTAAAGGCCTCGGGCTCATAACCCTAGCGTTTTTTCTAAAGCTCAGTGGCTTTTCGCTTTCGATTCTGATTGCCGCAGAAAGTTGCGTGCTTCTTGTGCTGGCGAGCTACCGGCGCAGCAAGGTGCTGGAGGTAGGAGCCTACCTTTCGGCGGGGCTTGCGGTCTTGTATACCGCAATCAGTGAATTTGCCGGGCCGGGGGAGCTCTGGTTTGTGGAATTCACAGACGGAGTTCCTTTGATTGCCGTGTTCGCCCAGCTTATCTTCCTTGGATTTGGGTCATGGTGGCTGCGGAATCGTGCGGAGGCTATTGCCCCAGAGGCACGGTTAGAACCCCGTAGTTCGATCTTTCTCGGTTTGGGGGTGCTGGCCTTTCTCTTGGGTGCTTATGACGATATTGCGGAAGCTTGGCGGCCTCTTGTATTCGTAGTATTCGGGTCGGTCGCTGCCGCTCTCGGAACGTGGCGGCGATTCAAACTCGTGGAGCTTGCTCTAATTGGACAGGCCTTCTCGGCAGTTGCCGCGATCATCTTTCTCGGGCAGTTGGCCGGCCCGGGAGTCCCTTCTCTGGCGCAATCAATTCCTGTGTGGTTGGCATTCCTTGGCCTTATCCACTGGTCCGTTGATGGTCGGGGGCCTCTTGCAGGGAAAGAGGGTCGCGGATTTTTTGAATGGCCTTTCGCTCTTGTCCTCGTGATCTCTCTCTTACGCTTAGTCGTTGAGCATGCCGGTTTTCTCGAGGGAGTCTCATACTACTTTCCGGGATTACTCGCGCTGGCCCTTCTCCTCTATGGATATCGTATGCGGATTCCATCACTCGCGATTCTTTCGCAGGGTTACCATCTCTTCGCAGCGGTCGAAATCGGCTTGCGCGCGACGGGGCAGGAACCCTGGCTCTTGGCTCTTGTGCCGCTCGTACTCCTTCTCTGTAATATCGTCGTCGCTGACCTTCTCTTCCGGAGCGCAGACCCAGACAGTCGCTCTCAGAAGACTCTGGATGGGGTTGCGACAGGACTTTGCCTTCTGCGTATCCTAGCGCTCTACTTTTTTGCGGACTTTGTCTTCAGGCATCTTCCAGAAATCTGGCAAGCTCCCACCTTTGCTCTCGCAGCTCTCATCCTGCACACTCTTGCGATTCGTCACAAAGACATCCAGCGCTTCACCTTTGGCCTTATTCTTCTCGGTGCCAGCGCAGCACTGGTGCTCTTACGTGACGCGTGGGATTCCAACCCTGCTTGGCAGATCTACCTGACAGCTCTCGTACCCTTGGTAGTGCAACAACTGACACGCCGGAAGGGCGGTCTCGCGGCAGAGCACCTTATCTATCATCTCGCTCTATCAACTAGCTCCGTAGGCCTGGTCTGGTTGGTGCTCTCCCTCGAAATCGATGCTATCGGGCAGGGCTTCTATCTAACCGCTAGCTGGACCCTACTCGGCGCCCTTGTTTTTGCTGCCGGGTGGTTCCTGCGAGAGCGTATCTACCGCCTTATGAGCCTGGCTCTGATCACCTCTGCTCTGGCACGTCTTCTGGTAGTGGAGGTCTGGACCCTTGAATCTATCGGGCGGATTATCACATTTATTCTGATTGGAGTGGTTCTGCTCTCTCTCGGGTTTGTCTACACTCGCTATCAGGATAAGTTGCGAAGGATTTTCTAGTCATGGCCCCGTCAGATTCATCCCTGGCGATGAGGGGAGGTGAAGGGCGTGACTGAAGGGTGGTATGCTGTGTCAACTGCAACGCATTCTGTTGATAAGAATTGTGTGTTGAAGTCTGAGAGGTAACCTTTGGGAGGGCTTTGCGAAGATCTGAGAACGAGGAACAGAAGACCGAATAAGGAGAGAGGTGAAAAAATGAATACGATACACTTCTTGTCCCGATTGATTCTTTTTCTGTTCTTTCCCGGATTCCTTTCCCAGGCTTCGGCACAGTATGGCGACTGGAAACATGCGGGCTCGATGTATCTCGTCACGGACTCTGCTGGGGCGGACCTGCCTGCCTCGGCAGTCTTGAAAAACTTCCCAATACTGGTTCGTCTGAACAAGGACTATTTCAATTTCAGCGAGGCGGAGACCGGGGGGAAGGACGTCCGTTTCTCGTCCAAGGGCAAGCCATTGGATTTTCAAATCGAGCGTTGGGATGCGGAGAGAGGCGAAGCCGATATTTGGGTGCGGATTCCGATCATCAGGGGCAAGGATCAGCAGGCCATCCAGATGCATTGGGGCAAGGAACAAGTTTCTTCCGAAAGTGACGGCGAGAAAGTGTTCCGGACCACCGAGGGATTTTCCGCGGTCTGGCATCTGGGAGATAACTTGGAAGACGCCACTTCCAATAACCTGGATGGTGTCAACAGGCCGGACGGCCCAACCACTAATACTCCGGGCATGATCGGTGACGCCCAGGAGTTCGGCGTAAACCAAATTCTCGTTATCCGCCCCCCCGGGGCGAAGCCGGATCGACGGGTCACTTGTATGCCCTCGGGCAACGCTGACCGGACGATGTCGGCCTGGGTCAATCCCACGAGCTTTGAGGGCCGTAACTGGGCTCAGGCGTCGATTGGCGGATGGGGTGAGCCGGAGCGCGGTCAAAAGCCGCACATGGGCTTGTCCTATTTCACCATGACCGGAAGAGGGCAGCCCCGCTTTCATCTCTACGGCTTTGATCCCCGATGCGCCAGCCCCTTGCCTCGTAGGGAATGGCGGCATGTCGCCCTTGCCGTTTCCGGGGACATGGTTCGCTTTTACGTTGATGGCGTTCTGGAGAAGACGATCAATAACAACGGCGATTTGGTGAGCAAGCTTGGCACCTTGAAAACCCCGGCCTCAACGCCGGTCGATCTCGGTGATCATGGAAATGGGCGTGGACCTTTCAATGGGGCCCTCGATGAGGTGCGCTTTGAGTCCGTGGCCCGCTCGAGAAACTGGCTTAAGCTCTGTTTTGAGAACCAGAAGCCACTTCAGTCGCTGGTCGGACCACTGGTTCAGGCCGGTGACGATTTTTCGGTATCGAAGGCAAACTTGGTCATGAAGGAGAATGCCTCGATCACGTTGTCGGCCAAAGCAGGAGGAGCCAGAAAGGTCTACTGGGTTTTAAAGGATGGTGACAAGGAGGAGATCCTCGCCGTCGACCGCTTTAAGCATACCTTTGAGGCCGGGCGGGTGGCCAAAGATACATCGGTCGCTTTGCAGCTCAGGGCGGTCTTCGCATCCGGCCTGAAAACCCGGACCATTCCCATTGTGATCCAAGAGAGAGTCCCGGATCCGGTTTATAGGCTCAGGGTTCCACAAACGTGGAACGGCAGGGATGAGCTGGTGATCTCCCCCTCGATCAGCAATCTGGCGGAGATGAAGTCCAAAGGGGCTGGTGAGCTGAACTACTCATGGAAGCTTTCTGGCATGGCCACGATCAGCAAACCCGGCGACGGAAAGCTGGTATTGAAACGGGCCCAGAACAGCGGGGACCTGACCATCGAGCTCGCCCTCGACAATGGCGGAGCGGTTGTATCACGCTCCGCCCGGATTGCAGTTGTTGAACCGGAGAAGAATAGGTGGGTCAAACGAGCACCGTCTGCTGAGGAGAAGCCGGTGAACCACCAGTTCTTCGCTCGAGACGACAGCGGGCACGGGACGCTTTACTGCAGAGGAACGCTCAAGGAATCAGCGGATTCGGTATTCCTGAGACTCTATGCGGGCGAGACGTTGCTCGACACCCAGCACCAGAAGATCGGGGAGGACAACAAGTATGCCTTATCGGTAAAATTGCAGGCGGGATTGATCGCCTATCGCACGGAGTTCGGCATCAAGCGGGGCAAGGGAGAGACGATTTTGGACAAGGCCAGTGATCTGGTCTGTGGGGACGTGTTTGTTATTCAGGGCCAGTCCAATGCCGAAGCCTGGACCGACGAGCGAGTCGTTCATCCCTACCGAAGCCCCTGGCTGCGCAGCTTTGGTACACCGAGCACGAATAAGGACCGGGCCCGGGACGCTGTCTGGGGCAACGCCCTGTCTTTTAACGGCGGCCAGAACCATCATCATTTTCAGATAGGCTATTGGGGCGTTGAGTTGGGCAAGATGCTCATTGAAAAGCATAAGGTTCCCATCTGCATCATCAATGGAGCGCAGGGTGGAACACGGATTGACCAGCACCAGCGCAATGAGGCCGACCCGACGGACGTGACCACCATCTACGGCAGGTTGTTGTGGCGTTTGCAGCAGGCGAAACTGACGCACGGGGTTCGTGGTGTGATCTGGCATCAGGGCGAAAACGACCAAGGTGAATCAGGGGCGACCGGGACCTTCGGCTGGGTGAATTATGAGGATTACTTTATTCGCATGTCTGCAAGCTGGAAGCAGGACTACCCGAACATCAAACACTACTATATCCATCAGATCTGGCCAGGAGCGTGTGGGAGTCGGTCGGTAGAGAACGACAGGTTGCGTGAGAGGCAGCGACAATTACCACGGCAGTTCTCGAATATGAGTATCATGTCGACTCTCGGCATTCGCCCGGGCGGTGGTTGCCACTTTGTGGCAGAAGGATATTCCGCGATGGCAAGGCAGTTGTTTCCAATGGTGAACAAATACAACTACGGAGTGGACTCGAAGGTGACCGTCACTGCACCGAATCTCCAGAGCGTCTCATATACCAGCGCCAGAAAAGATGGAATCACACTGGTTTTCGATCAGGACGTGACGTGGGACGATGAAGTGGCCCTACGCTTCCGCTTGGATGATGACTCTGCGGAGCTGAACTCCATCGGTGGCGCAGGAAAAATCATCACCTTGAAACTGGCTAAGCCCTCGACCGCAAAGAACCTTTCCTACATCAGGGGTGGGAAGTGGAGGCAGGAGGACGCCATCATCTGGGGCTCAAACGGCATTGCAGCCCTGACCTTCTGTGAAGTTCCAATTCGCGTTCCCAAGAGTTAATCTCGAGAGCAGAGCAGTCCATCTGTATGAATTTTTTCCGGGCAATTGCCATTATCAGCCTCCTCCTGTGGTCAGGTGTATGTTGCGCTGCAAATTATTACATCGATTCGGTTGAGGGATCAGATGACAACAACGGGCTTTCAACGAGCTCACCGTGGAAGTCGCATGGGAAGGTGGAGTCAGCGTCACTCGCAGCAGGAGATGTGGTCCACTTCAAGAAAGGGTCTGCCTTCACTGGGAGTATTCGGATCAGGGAATCCGGCACGGCGGACAAGCCGATACGGCTGACTGCCTACGGAGAGGGCGAGCTGCCCAAGTTTACCAATCCCACTACCCGCGATGCCAGCGGCAACGCGATGATCCTCAGTGGCGACCATATCATTGTGGAAAACCTGCATTTTCACGATACGCCGGGGGAGTATGTCTCGGGGAGGATCATCATGACGAGGCTGGCGGCTCTCCGGATCGATCGTGGTGCAGATCACTGCATTATTCGAAACAATGAATTCATCAAAACTGGCCAGGGCATCATGTCAGCTGGTGAGCATACCTTGATAACAGGGAACTATTTGGATGGCCCGAGCTATGCACTGTGGCGCACGTCAAAAAGCAGTTGGGGACCAATGGGAATTCACTTAAACATTGGAAACCAGGAAGTGTCATACAACACCATCAAGAACTTCGGGACCAAAGATAGCCCGTGGGGCTCAGACGGGGGTGCGATCGAAATCGATTGTGGCAGATACCATAAGAAAAATATCTACATTCATCATAACTACTCGGAGGGTAATGCAGGATTCATTGAATCCAGCTGGGACTATGATTGGCCGCGATATCGACAGGAAATCTATAATTGGAGAGTCTCTTTCAATGTGTGCTACGATGGACAGTCATGGCTGTTCATGCTGGCGCCATGCACTGGCATCTATTTCGATAACAATACAATCGCCAGATACAATGGGTTCGGGAGGTCCCAAAATGCCTGTGCCCGCATTGATGTCCGGGGAGGGAACCCCGTTGGCAAGCCTTCGGGGGCCCATTTCAGGAACAATCTGTTTATCTATTCGTCCTCCCCTTATACCGGTAATCGATCTGGCGGCGCCCTGAAAACAGCTAACTGGTATTCAAAGTACAAATCCCCCGACACCAAGTATAAGGGTGACAGCAGCCAAGCTGGCAGTGGCGATCCGGGTCTTGTCGACCTTGAAAACCAAGATTACCACTTGAAAGCAGATAGCCCATTGCGTGGCAAAGCGATCAATCTCAGCGAGCTCTATACATCGGACTTTGATGGTCATCCACTGCCCAAAACCGGCAACTGGGATATCGGCGCGATTCAATACAGCGCGACTAAGCCGAACAAATCATTGCAGCCGAAGGGGCGGCGGCGTTCTCCTTGAGAGGTGCTCCCTAATTCTATTCGAGAAAGAGGGCAGAGCACATGAGGGCTGGATATGCTGATGTTCCCTCGGCGTAGACAAGGTGAGGGAAAGCGAGGCGCTGTTCATTCCCAGAAGACCTGATCGAAATGCAGGCCGTAGACCTGTGCATCGGCTGTGAGTTCGAAGCGCAGGGTCACGGGCTTGGAAACGTATTCTTTGAGGGTAAAACCTTCAGTCCATTCCAAAAGCGAGTGCAATTTCAGGCCGTCTCGGAGAGGCTTGCTAGTGCTGAGGAGGGTGCCGGTCTCGTCAAAAAGGGATACGGTAATGGTTCCAGATCCGGGATGGCAGGAGATCTTCATCTTTCTGCCCGGCAGGCTGAGTTTGCTGGTAAGGACGTGGCCCGGCCGATCTGGGTCCGCAAGGCGGTAACTCGTGCGTATCCCCGGAGGCAGATGCTTTGGCACCTGATTATCGCTGACAAGGAAAGGGCCTGCGTTCTCCACGGATCTTACGAAGGGAGGATTTTGCGCCATGAAATACTCGTGGCGTGGGGGAAGGACAAAGCGGTGATCCGAAGGGCCGATACTGGCGGTATCACTGCTCGGCGTGGACACGTCGTCGAACGCGAAGCCGAAAATCTCGGCATCCCCATGCAGCTGGAACTGAACCTGAACGGTTTTTCCCACCCACTCGTCGATGGGGCCGTCCTGCCAGTTGTCGATGATCTTGTCGATCTGGTAGGAGCCCGTGAGGGCGTGGGTGTCGCGGAGGCGGCTATCGCTGTCGTCCATGATGGCTAGCTGAATCCTTGCATCCTCTGGAGCATGATAGCTCACTTTCATTTTCCCGGAGGGCAGCACGAAGCGGCGGGTCAATACCCTGCCTTCCACGCTGCCTTTTTTCAGACGATATCCCAGCGGACTCTTCGTCATGCGTGGCTCGCTGGAGGTAAACGCCTCGGTGTTCTCGGCAGCATGAAACAGATCCCGGTCCGCGAAGCGGTAGGTGCTGCGCTTACTCAGGAGCACCTCTGGTTCTCCGGCGTCGAGGAGCCAGGCCATGTTGAAGCGGGCCATCCAGTCCTTGCCGGAGAGAAGGTAGATGAAGCCCTCGCTGGGGGTGCCCTTGCGCCCCTGAGTCAGCCACGTGTAGTTGCCAGGCCCACGTTTGATAAGGCGGTTGAGAGGCCAGCTTTTCCCCCCATCGAAACTGACCCAGACCCGGATGTTCTTGCGCCCGGGGAGATTAGAGGAAGGGGTGCTGAAAAGGAGAATATCAGCGTCATCCCGATCTAATCGAAGGAGCCCGGCTTTACATCCGTAAACATCGGGAGGACCGTCAAAGAGTTCATCGTCCTGGTGGAGATCGCGCCAGCTTTCTCCGCTATCGTCACTGAAGGCCACCCACCGGTTTCCTTTCCGGGTATGAGTACGGGAGTTGAGGTAGATCGTGCCATCACGAAGCTCGACCAGACCGGATTCCCCGGTGCCATCGAGGGGAAAGGGAGCACTCTGGTGCCACGTCTTTCCATGGTCATCGCTGTAGACCGCGTTGGTGTAGCCCTTGCCTTCCTCCTGCTTGCTGTAGTTGGGCATGACCCGGGAAGGCACGAGGAGCCGGCCCTTGTGAGGGCCGCTCCGGAGGGTGATCCCGGGATCGCAGGCGCCGTTAGGGATAGGAAGAAATCCACGTGAATCCTTCTTGAAGGTAATATCCTCGAGGGCCCAGGTTTTGCCGTGATCCCTGCTCTTGTACATCGAAAGGGCTGGGTGGAGAGCGGTCAGGAAGATCATGATTTCCCCGGTGGTCTCATCAACAACCGAGGTGCCGAGGCTGGCAATCCGGTGATGTTTGTCGTTGCCCCAGCCTTTGCCGTTGTAGGGACCGATTCCCAGTTTTTCGACGTCGAGTGTGACGGGCTTACCGATGAGCTGTTTTTCGCTCCAGGTGGCACCCCCATCCTCCGAGCGTTTCAAATAGATCTTACTGCCATGGCGCTTGTCTGGGTGTGGGTCGCCCTGAAGGCTGAACATGAGAACTGTTCCGTCCATGGCGACATCGAGTACGCCGTAGACGTTATCCTCGTCCCATATTTCAAAGAACGGCTTTGCTCCGCCGGTAATATTGGTGATTTCTCCCGGAGTAGGAAAGGGGTGGGGCTGCTGGGCTAAGGCAAGTGGTCCGGAAGCGAGGAGGAAGAGGATAAGCGTGGATTGGCTGAGGACCTTCATGAGTTTCGTGGAGGTGCTTAGGCGAGAGGGCCTCACCGGGCAAGGAGAGTTCCCAGGTTACTCCCTTGATGGGAGAAATCCGTTGTCTTGACTGGAGGAGATGGATCTTCGGCTCAGGTGGCCATGCTAACCTGCGGCACCTGACGAACCTCCAGCTCGGCCCGGAGAAGATCGGCGTCCCTGAAGGCAAAGGTCTTGGCGAGGAGGACTTCGGGGAATCTTTGAGCCCCGGTTCGGTAGAGCTCCACGCTGTCATTGTAACCCTCTCGCATGAGAGCGATTTCATTCTCGACCCGGATCAGCCGGTCCATGAGATCACCCATGACCGTATTGCCCTTGAGGTCGGGATGATTCTCGCGGAGAGCAAGAAGTCGGTCAGTCACTGCGCAATCGGCCCGGATGGCAGTATCGATTTGTTCCGGACTGAAGTCCCTTTCCTTCAGGATCCCTCGCAGGCTGGCAATGTCCCGGTGGAGCTGCCTTTCGTGCTCAAGATAAGTTTTGGCTATCGATTCAAGGTTTGGGATCAGGTCCATTCGCTTCTTCAGGGCAACCTCGATATTGGCGTGGGCACGTTTGACCCGATTGCGAAGAAACACCAGATCGTTAAACATCAGGATAAACGTGCTCAAGACCAGACAGGCGGGAGCGGTAAGAGCTGCCAGGAGAAAGTCACTGGGGGAGTAAGAGCCCGTAGAGGTAAAAAAGAGGGTGACAAGCATCACGATTCCGATGAATCCAAGGCCCATTCTTACGAGCCCCCCTCTACTGATGGCCAGCATGGTCTCATGTTCGTTGCGATCGGAGATGACAAAGGGGAATCCGTCGTTGTTGCCATCCGCTACCTCGAGGGTCTCCCCTTCAATGGGTTCCACTACGGCCGAACCAAGAATGTAGAGCTCTTCATCCTCCATGAGGTGATACTCGTAGTAGGTTCGATTGCCGCTTGTTCGACGCACCGCAAGTCGAGCCTGGACCTCTGCGCCTTCCGGAACTACCCGGATGTAGCCCTCAGCGTCACGGCAGAGGAAAGGGACCTGGTCCGTCCAATGCTCGATGGTCACAGTTTTCCGGTCATCACCACTGCCCCGCGTTTCGGTAACTTTGTAGCGCACGTGACAGCATTTCGCGCCGGAAAGAGGCCCGGTAACCGTGTGTCCCTCACCTTGGTAGAGCGCGACCCGGCCCTTTACTTCCGCTGGACCGTAGACCAGGCCCGTTGACAGAGAAGTTGGGACGTTCTCGATATAGCGTTTGATTTTCACCCTCCGGAACCCCGTGAGGCCTCCCCAGATGGCTCCAGCGAGAGCGATGATCCCACCCAACAGAGTCAGTATTTCTGGAACGGGACTGGGACGGATTTCGGAGTCAGGAGGTGGAGGTTCTCCTTCCTCAAGAATGGAGGCCTCCCGTTGAATGCCCCAAAGAGGTGCAAGATAGCGCTCAGGGAACCGGTCGAGGATCGCGTTGTTACGTTCGATCGCGGCGGTGTAGTCGTGGCGAATTCCGATCAGGCGCTCGCGGGTCCACTGGTCCTCCTGACCTTGGAATCCTGCAAGGGACTCGTCCCAGTCGAATTCTCCTGCTTCAAGGTTTAATTGCTGTTCCACGGCGGCGGTCGCACTCATGGCGTGCCTCGCCAGCCGGTCCCTTCCATCATTCAGGTCGCTGGACAGCATCTTCATGCCAATCATGAACAATGTCACAACATTGAGGATGCTGAGAAGGGTAAGAAATACCAGCAGGCGGTGGACGCGTAGGAACACACAGAGAAATACGGAGGCGAGGGCAAAGGCCGCCAAACTCAGAATAGTGGCCATTACTCCCGCGACTCCCTGTTCGGACCTCTGCGCTTGTTCGCTACTATTCTGACTGAAGATCGGGGTGAATGAAGCTCCCTCATCGTCGAACTCGATCTGATAAGGGGGTGTTTGCGAGTCTTCGGGAGTGCCTTCCGTGGCTACCGCCTTGGCAAAGACGAAAACCTCGTCCCCGGGATCGAGTCTGTATTCAGAGTATCTGAAATCTCCTGATCTTCTCCGGTAATCGAGGCCTAATTCCGGATGATGGCCGTTGGTGATCAGAGATTCCAACGATACGGAAACCGCTCCGGTAGAGTCGATCATCATGAAGGACTTCGTATACTTCCTCCCGGAGGCACGGGTTACCCAATGCCCATCGTCGTCATCCTCGACGTATTCTTCCTTCTTCCAGTAAAGATAGTAACTTCTTCTCTCGGTATAATGGCCGGGTACCATCTCCCCGTCATCACTGGCGATCCCGTTCATAGCTACCTCGCCCTCTACGACAGCGATCGCATCAACGTGGGGGATTCGTTCAAGCTGACGCATCTCCCGAATCGCAGCGAATCCATAGTGCTGGAGAACCCATCCGCCGACAAGAGCCACGAGAATGAGGAGCCAACCGAAAAAGCGCTTAAAGAACCGCTTAATAGACCCGCCCTCACTTTTGTATGGTGTCGCGGTTTCGTCAACGAAGGGACCTTCAGTGATTTGATCGCCTTGCCTGATTGGTTCGCCCTCAACGACAACCAATGTGCGATCCTTCGGAACCGGGTGATCCACGGATTGGCCGGTATACTCGTCGGTGACGGTAACCGTCTGTTTCCCGCCTGCCACTGGACCGAATGATACCACGCCGTCACTTGTGGCAAGGACTGCAGCCTCATCAGGCAGAGGCGGGGGGCCAGATTCCGGGGCCTTCCGTTCGGTGGCAGACCCTCTTGGTGCTGTAGATCCCTCTTCGTCCATATATACGATCAGACAGAATCGTTCACGCTGTGCTGAGCGAGGTCAAGAATTCTGAAAGGGAAGCAAAATACAGGATTGCTGGGATACTGGCAGTCGCCGAAAGGTGGGTAATGATAGGGAGTTGAATACCACTCAATCAGGTGAGGCTGCGGCCGAATGCAGGATGAAAATCCTGCCCCAATCCCGGTAAATATACGGGTAGTGAATTCTCTGATTCCCGAATCTTTGAAGCGATTATCACAGGAATCGCAGCCAAGATCGCCTTGTGAGTTGCTGTGCGTTATAGACCATCTCTCATGGAAGCCACGAAACAACATATGAGAACGCGACTTGCCTCAGGAATCCTGACTCTTCTGACGGTGGCCTCTTCAATTGTCTCAGCAGAGAAGCCTAACATTATTTTTATTCTGACAGATGATCTTGGATACGGGGATGTAGGAATTCTCTTCCAAAAGCAGCGGGAAGGGATTCAGGTCCAGACCCCCGAGTTGGACGCAATGGCCGCGGAGGGGACGATCCTGAACCGGCATTACTGTCCGGCTCCGATCTGCGCGCCCTCCCGAGCCTCCCTGATCACGGGGATGCACCAAGGGCACAGTAATGTCCGCAACATGCAGTTCGACAAGGCGATTGAGGATAACTGGAATTTTGCCAATACCCTGCAGCGGGTTGGGTATCACACCATCCATCTCGGGAAGTATGGCCTTCAGGGTTGGGGGCATACCCCGGAGAAATGGGCCGGCTATCCGACCAAGCGGGGCTTTGACTACTTCTACGGCTACGTCCGGCACGTAGACGGGCACCAGCATTATCCCGCTAATGAGTGGGCTCTCGGGGACAACAAGTCCCATCAGGGCAAAAAGCAGGTTTGGGAAAATAACAAGGAGGTCTCGGCTGGGCTCGATAAGTGCTACACCACCGACTTGTGGACGGCCAAGGCCAAGCAGTTGATCATCAGCGAGACCCGGCAGAACCCCGGGCGTCCGTTCTTCATGTTCCTTTCCTACGATACGCCCCACGCCGCCCTGCAGTTGCCCACGGTGGCCTATCCCGCCGGAAAGGGCGTCAAGGGTGGGCTTCAGTGGCTGGGAGAGGCAGGGAAAATGATCAATACCGCAGAGGGAACCATCGATGACTACCGTGATCCTTATTACACCGGAAAAGGCCTTACGGATCTGGCGGAACGCTTCGCCACCTCGATTACCCGCATTGATCACTGCGTGGGGGATCTCTTGCAAACCCTCAGAGATCTCAAGATCGACCGGAAGACCATCGTGGTCTTCTCCTCGGATAACGGCCCGCATCGAGAGTCCTACCTGAAGGGAAAACGGTGGAGCCCCACAGTCTTTGAATCGGCGGGCAACTTCAAGGGATCCAAGGGATCTTCTCATGAGGGCGGTCTGCGGGTGCCCACCTTCGCGTGGGGTCCCTCGATCATCAAAGGGGGGCAAAAGTCGAACCGACCTTCCCAGTTTCACGACTGGATGGCTACCTTCTGCGACTACGCCGGAGTGCAGACGCCAGCCAGGATCGACGGGGTGTCCCTTCGTCCAACCCTCAGCAAGGAGGGCAGGCAAAGGGATGGGGTTGTCTACGTGGAGTTCAACAACCAGCAGGGGCTGTATCTAAACGGATACAAGGGATTGCGACTGAAGGCTACAGATCACTCGGTGGACTTTGAGATTTACGATACCGTTGAAGATGAACCGGAGGCTCAGAACCTCGCGGGTAGCAGCGACGAATTCAAGCGCCTGCAGCAGCGCATGAAGGATGAGGTTCTTCGGCTTCGGATGCCGAACAGGCATGCCAAGAAGGCCTATGATGACGAATTTGTGCCCGGACTGGATCTCGATGCAGGAACCTTGCGCAAGGGAGTGCGCGTGCGGTCCTATCTGGGAGAATGGAACTGGGTGCCCGACTTCACCGCGATGGCAGCCAAGACCACCTCTATGACAGAGAACATCAGCCTCGATCCGCTTCCCGCACAGGAAGATGCCGGGTTGCTGTTCTCAGGCTACCTTCAAATTCCGGAGGCGGGTGACTGGACCTTTGAGGGCGAGGCTGCGGGTGGGCTTATTTTCAAGATCCACAACAAGCTGGTGATCGACGGGGACTATGAATATGAAGGAGCGCCCATCAGCGGGACGGTGAGGCTGGCTGAAGGGATCCACCCCTATCGTCTTTACTACCGAACCTTGGCTGCCAAGCCTGAGCTCAGCCTCAGGTGGAAAGGTCCAGATAGAGAACTGGAGGCCCTTCCTGCCGCGTCGTTACTGGCGAAAGGTGAATAAAACGGGAAAGAACGTGAGAGAAGCAAGCCCGAAGAAAGTGGCCGGGGTAACCGTGGTACGATTGTCCGTGAGGAACTGAATTCTAGATTTCAGGCAGCGCTTCCCGGGCATCGCCGAATGCATTAAGACGGATTCCCATCTTCTCCATCATGCTGAGGTAGAGCCGGCACATCTGGCGATCCGGTTTCTCGAGATAGTCGAGGTTCTGCCCTCCCTTGATCCGTCCGCCGCCGCCACCGAGCATGACCACAGGAAGCTGGTTCGCATCGTGGTTGCCGTGAATCATGCTGGAACACAGCATCAGCATCGAATTATCGAGAAGGGTGCGTTCACCTTCCTGGATTCCGTCCATCTTGCGGGCGAGGTAGGCCATCTGCTCGAGGAAGAACTGGTTTACCTTCAGCCAGTCGTCCGTGTCGCTGTGTGAGAGCAGGTGGTGGATCATGTAATCGACCCCGAGGTGTGGAAAGCGCAGGGTGCCATGGTCATTGTTGAGCTTGAGAGTACAGACCCGGGTGGTGTCAGTCTGGAAAGCCAGCACGAGGATGTCGCACATGAGGCGCATGTGTTCGACGATATCCTGAGGATAGCCGTCCTTCGGCCGGGGGATGTCCGGCTTGGTCAGGGTCGGGCGCCAGCCCTGGAGTTCCCCGCGCCGGCCGGCGTTGTCGATGCGTTTCTCGACTTCGCGCACTGAGTTGAGATACTCGTCGAGCTTCTGCTGGTCATGGTGGCTGATTCCCCGCCGGAGGTCGTGCGCGTCCTCCAGGACAGCATCGAGAATGCTCCTGTCACCACGCCCGGTGTGGTCCTTGAAGAGCTGGTCGAAGGCGAGGGCGGGATAAACTTCCAGCGGAGTCGGGGTTGTCGGGCTCGCCCAGGAGATATGCGAGCTGTAGAGCATCGAATAATTCTTATGAACCGAGGGATTCGCCTTTTCACAGCCCAGTACCAGGCTCGGCACCTTCGTCTGGTGCCCGATCCTCTGCGCAACGACCTGATCGACGCTGGTTCCACTTCGAATCGTCCCACCAGCTGCCAGCGGGGCGCCAGAGAGCAGGTTGCCGGTCTGTGAACTGTGGATGTTTCCCTTCAGGGCCTCGGCGTTGTAGAGCCCGCGGATGAAAAGCATCTGTTCGCGAAAATCGTGCAGCGGGGCCAGGACCTTACCGAGTTCCATCGCCTTTCCTTCACCCTTGGCCCACCACTCATGCTTATGGAAGCCGCATCCGGCAAAGAGGATCGCCATCCGGGTGGGAGCCTCGCTCGCATCCGCTGTGGCCGGAGCTTCATCGCCCCACACCCGCAGGGATTCCATCCATGGCAGGGCCATACTGACTCCGAGGCCGCGGAGTACGGTGCGGCGGGAGAGGTGGTAATTGTTCATCTCGGGTCTGCAGTGGTTCGTTGGAATCGGGCGGGAGCGTCCAGTCAGTTCCCTGGAAATTGTTCTCCGCGTATCATACGGAACTGGGGGCTCCTGACAATCATCTCGACGGCCAGGCTGAAACGGTACCCGTTCCGGGCGAGGCTGGCGATCATGGTGTCGAGGAGGGGTTCGTCCGAGAGCCGGGTTTCGCGGCCGAGTGAATAGCCGAGGAGCTTGCGGCA
>Ga0115012_10001023_pt1 | contig 16062 bp, 24 predicted proteins | sample TroAtlMetagenome_FD_88706 | JGI IMG/M metagenome (GOLD analysis project Ga0115012, IMG submission 88706) | Marine eukaryotic phytoplankton communities from Atlantic Ocean - Tropical Atlantic ANT10 Metagenome | ecosystem: Environmental > Aquatic > Marine > Oceanic | place: Tropical Atlantic...
ATCTCTACTTTAATTTTACCAATTGAAGTGGTGATGGTGGAGTTATGTACTTGGTTAAAAGCATCTAACCATTCAGCCCAACTAGCCTTTTTCAATTGCTGTAACGTCTTCGGACTCAATTTCAATCGTCTTGGCGTTAAAGCCATCGATTTTATTTGATAGTTCCTGTAACTTTTTCTCAAGTTGCTCACGTGACATACCCTCCAGACCACTAACAGTTACTTCTTTACGATCAACATAAGCTCCGGCTAATTGACCAGATCTATATTCAGCGTTAATAGCAGCAGCGAATTGTTTTTCTTTCTCTGCCTTGTCAGCAATTCTTTCTAACCTTTTGTATCTTCTAAGGTTGTCACTTTCATATTTCTTTTTTTCAAGATCAAATAATCTATCAAAATAATTTGCAATATGAGGACTGTGTTTTCTAGACAACATTCTAGAGGCAACAGACCCGTAATCTTTTTCATTAGTACACACATAGCCTGCACGCTTTAGTGCTTCAGCTTGTGTAATTGAACCCCAATCTTTAACATATATTTCTACAAACATTTTTTGTTTAGGAGTTAAATCCAATTCAGTTCTTAACGATTTCTTTTTTAATCCACCAGGCATTATTTTCTTTTCTTTCTCTTAGGTATAAAATCTGAAGGTCTTGTTCCTTTTGGAAATGCTCTTCTCTTGATCTCGTCTTTGATATCGCCTTTTGCAATAGATTTAGAAACATTAGATTCTGCCATAATATCTTTAGTTTTCTTACCACCACCTTTGAAGTAGTTTTTTGCAGTCTTATATAAATGTTTACCAACAGGAGTTCCCAGCAGGATTAAATTTTTTATCATAATTATCGCCTTATTTCTTCTTTATCCCATAATAACAACAGGAACAGCACAAAGCTATACATTAAGGCTATGCATCCCAAAGATATTAAAAGATCAATGAACATTAATTTCTATTATATAGATTATCTGAACCAAATGTAATAGCCCTAAAAACTTCTGATTGCGTTCCCGCAAGAGTGGTGTATCCCAGATACACCATAGATACACCATAGATACACCATTAAAATTGATTAAAACCATTGGTACTATTGACTAATAGAACATTAGATACACCAGATACACCTCTTTTACCCCCTGAGCACTTTTCTTTTTCAATTACTCTAGATAATCTATATAGTAGAAATTTATCAATTGTCCGGTGGCCGGTATTATGGTACAGTTTAGACGTGTTTTTTCATAACACTTATCATTGGTTAACTACTTCTGGGGGTTTATCATTAATTGCTCTCTGGTTTTTTCCCCCAGGAGTTAAATTCTTTCGCCCACCATGACTAGTCCTCTAATCTTTTTAAATTTTCCTTTAATATTAATTTTTTAACAGTTCTTCTCTCCTCTTTCGTATTACATTCTCGATACCTCTTATATAAATCTCGATAACGGATCCAGGATACCTGTAACTTCGAAAAAAAAATTTTTCCACTGTCTACCATTTTCATGTATTCACCACGTACAAACTCAGGATCCATGTCAGCACCCCAACAGATGTCTTGAAATTCTGTACTATTACTAACAAACCATTTATGGGAATCATGCTTATGATATGTTTCTTTTTTAAATCCTGAAGTAGTGACAGCATCCTCCAACGCCTGGGTAATTATCGCCCGGAACAACCGCTGCTCTGCAAAAGCCCTAGGTTTTAAAATCTCTAGGCTCAACTTAATGCCCAAAAATTTTAGTAAGTTTGGAGCACAATTCATAGGCTTTCCTCTTAGCTAACGGAGTATTTTTACGATTACGCCCACGACCTTTTGCAGGAATCTTTAAATATACGTCAGCGTATAAATCCCACATACGCTCAAGATAATACATCCGATCTAAACCAGACATAACTTCCATTAATATTTTAGATTCTAATATTAATCTTCTAGTCGTATCCATCTGCATAACCACGATGCGGGAAAAGATATGGATGTAGTAATGGCACCGTGGTTAAGCATTTGTAACAACCAGTCTTAAACCTTTAGCTTTCGCTGCAGCTTTACGTCCTGATTGCCATCTATCCTCGATTTTATCAAGGAAAGAAAGACTGAAATTTCCTAAACCAAAGTCATTTCCACAATACAACTGAAACATTAAACTAGTTAACTCATCATAAGTTTTCTTGTTTGGACACACCATCACTAGTTTATCCAAAGCTTGATTTAATGCTTCTTCACTACTTTTCTTTATAGCTTTACCCACAAAAATATCCTTTTTTTAAAGTTAAATTTGAGTGTTAATTGTTAAGTGAAAATAAAGTGTTTTGAAAGCCCCACTTATTTCATTTAGGCTTAGGAATACTATTTGAGTAATAACGATTTAAATTTTGATTGCAAGTAAAAAAAAGGGGCTAGTCTCCCAGCCCCTTCTCAACACCTCGTATACTGTTAAGTGTCTATCACTTACTTCAAGAGTTTCTTTCCTTGGTTCAGCAAATTCTCTTTCATTTTAACTTCAGCAACACCTTCTTTCTTAGCTATCTTTTTTATAGAATCGCTAACCATTTTCTTGATCATGTTGCCTGGGTTTCTAAGGCCGTTCTCCCCCATAGCCCTAATAATTGTGTATGATTCGATATCAACAGCAATTGACTTCCATTTATTTACGTCCATTGTTTCTCCTACTATTTGTCTTGATACTCTTTAGTTTTATAAAACTCAACTAAATTTATTTTATTTTTTTGAGTCAGTCCTGAGTTATAGATACGCTCAATGATCGCTATGTAATCTGCAGTTGATGTACCTGTCAAAAACCATGAAGATTTACTCTTACAAGCAACTTTAAATCTTTTATGATCAAATTTAGGATGTTTGTCAGCAACAATATAAGACACCACCATGGAACGTTTGAATCTTTTATTCTTTGTAGATTCCATACCATAGAAATATTTTTTAAGTTGCATCAATTGTGATCCAATACGATCGGTATGTTCAATACCTCCTGCAGGAATTACAAATCGTCCTGTTTTAAAATCATTACTGATTCTTGACCACAATGAAGTTTGCTTTAATAAAAGCACCACCATCTCTGCAACATTAATTCCATACTGTTGCATTTTGTTTCTACAAATACGGTAGTCCATTTTATTTCTAGCACAGTGTTGATCTAAATAATTTTCCATAGACCAGTTCTTACGACCTGTGTTTAGTCTGGCCACATCTAATGGATCATTAGAGTCCATAATAATAAATGGAATTTTTAGATCTAATTGTTTTCTAGCCTCCAATGTATGTTGGCCATCAATGACCTCCATATTTTTATTTACACGAATTGGATCGTATAAATCTTTTTCTTCAATCAACTTTTTAAGTTGTTGTACGTGTGCTTCATCTACAGGTCTGTTACCTCTAGTTCTTTTGAATTTACTGTAATCAGTAGTTTCAAAAAATTTATTATTTATAGCTTTGTTCATTCTTTTCCTCCTTGGTTAATAGAACATTAAATATCCCACAGATGCAAAAATAAATAATAATATCTTTGCTGGGATTATAGTTAGCAGTGCAATAAATATCATACTAAATATCAGGTCTTTCATCTTCTGCACCTTTCAATTGATCGTAGCAAAGTTCTGATGCTACTTTTTCGTTTATTATATAAATTGGCATGTCTTCAAATTTTAATGAACACTGCTGCAGCTTACGCATACAATTTTGGAATTCATCATCAGCATATTCTAAAGGCATACCTGTCATAGTATTAAGAGGTAGATCGGATAAAATTCCGTCAACCTGTTGACACCAATTTTTAAAAGTCTCAGATTTATTTTTCATTAAGTATCTTCTCCAAATCTTCCATAGGATTAGTTTCAATAATACCTAACGCATCTTTCAATCTTTGATTTTCTTCTGTTAGTTTTTTTATGTTTCCTGTTAGATCATCAAGTTGGTTACAAAGTCTTTTACAAACTTTTTGTAATTCATCTAATGCAATGTCTAACTCTGTTGCTTCTTTTGTTAACACCAACGGTTGTACTTTTTTAAGAAACTCATTAGTGTCCTTATGTCTGTCTTCTGCTATTGCCATCTGGCCTCCTCTTTGTTAATATTTTTTAGCACACCATTTATATAAACATTTTAATGGGATATGCAAGTAAATAATAAGCTAGGATAATATAGGATATTATGACAAAATTTGTATTAGTTATGTATCTGTGTAGTACCATCACAGGAATGTGCCCATCTAGTTCCATTCCAGGATATACGTTCGATAATCATTATGATTGCGTAGTAACAGGTTATAGAGTAGCTCATAACACCTTTAAAGGGCTCGAACAGACAGAAGAAATGGATAGAGAGCAGGTGGAACGTGAAAAATTAGTAGTTAAATTTGAATGTAGGCCTGTAAACCTACCAAAAGAGCCAAAAATAATAATCCCTCAAAAGAAACCAAAAGTAGCCACATAGTTGCAATGTGCACTTATTTTGATATATAATACCTTATGAAGCACTATCGTATCCAAGTAAAATACAAAAATGTGTATCTTGATGAGATCGTTAGCGCTGATGATGATAAAACCGCTCTTGAATGTTTTGTAAAGAAGGTTGATTCAGGAGAAGTAACAGAGAATGAAGGTGCTGGGTTTGAAGATCCTAACTTTTTATTCTTAACCTTCGAAGAGGTAAACCGAGATGGCCCTACAAAAGTTAATATCGGAGAAACTTCAGTTGGAGTCCAAGTGGGCAACGCAAGCGTTGGAGCAAGGTAGAGTTACTCCAGATATGCAGTGGATCGATATAAAGATCAAAGAGATCAGAGTTAAGATCAATGATCAAAGCGTAGAAGACTCAAAATTAGGTCTTCTTGATATAGCTAGTTAAACTAGCTTTTTATTTTTTTTTCATATAAAACTATAGGCTATTTATGTCCCCAGACGAAAAATTAATTAATTATCCTATAGATTATAATACTTTAATTGGAGGTTGGTATATTCCAAAAAATATTTGTGATTATATTTTAAATTTTATGGATGCCAATAAGGATAAATTTTCAGATGGCTTATCTTCATATGGTATTGATAAAAACCATAAAGATTCAAAAGATCTTTACATTGAAAAAGATTATTTTGAATTTCCATTCAATGTTTATCGTCATTACTTACAAAAATGTTTAGATGAATACATTAAACGTTACCCTGAAGTTAATTTTAATGAAAAATTTGATATTAATGAAAATTATAATTGTCAAAAATATCGTAAAGGAGGAGGCTTTAAAGGATGGCACTTCGAAAACAGTATGGGTAAACCAACTCATAAAAGAGTTTTAGTTTTTATGACTTATTTAAATGATGTTCCAGATGGTGGTACAGCTTTTAGAATACAAAAACTTGCTACAAAAGCAGAAAAAGGTTTGACTTTAATTTGGCCAGCTATTTGGACTCACACACATAAAGGAATTATTAGTCATACATCTGAAAAACAAATAGTTACAGGCTGGTATCATAGTTTACCTCTTTATGATTAAAAGAATTAAATCAAAAGCAAATAATGAAACAAGGTCATTAAAAAATATAATTGATTCTAAAGAAGCGGAAATAACTTCATATCAATCTAATCAAATGGCTTTATATGCAGAAGTTAAAAAGCTTAAAAATGAAAATGAAGAATTAAGATTTTTTAAAATAAGGGCAGTAGAAGAAGCTAAAAAAGAAGCTGATAGTTTGATGATTGATAAGTGTTTAAAATACGAAAATGAAATTAGGGAAGTAAAAGAAGATAATAAGAAATTAGCAAAACAAATAGAAGATTTAAAAAAGTAATCAAAAGCATTCAGTGTCGCATCTAGAATTAAACACCTGGTGTAGTGACCCCTCTACTATTCAATAAAATAAAAAACCAAAAATTTGCTCATGTTATAATAGTAAAATAAAAAAAATAAGGAGAGCAAAAATGTTTGAATGGAAACATCCAAATTATTACGCGGAACTTAGAAAGCTCCGTAAGATCGAAGAAGAGAAGGAGTCGGAGAACAATCAGGACAAGGATCCTTCTGAACAATCTCAAGATCCTCAATCTGAAAAATAAGTTTAGTGCCCTTGCAAGTTTTGCAGGGGTCGCTATTCCTTCGCTTCTCCCCAGGATCGTCCAAGTGCGATATCAACTTTGGAAGGTACTTTAAGACTTTCGATTGCATTTTCCATTATCTCCTTAACTTTTTTAATATCTTCTTCCTTTTCAATTGAAAAACAAAGCTCATCATGAATTTGTAGTAATGGTTTATAACCTGCTTTGTAACATTGTATCATAGCTTCTTTTGTTTGGTCAGCAGCTGATCCTTGAATTAATCTGTTTAAAGCTTTGTATGTAAAGGCTCTTCTAATGTTGTTTCCATAAATAGCCTTAGCCTCCGCATATTGCATTGCTTTGTTCATTCCGAAGGTAGCAGGCTCCCACATGTCAAATCGGCATTTACGGCCTCCTATGGTCCTTATAAAGCCATATTTTGAGGCACTGTTGGTTACTTCTGTAGCTAATCTTTTAACAAATGGAACTCTTTCTCCGTATTGTCTAAGTAGAGTTTCAGCTCTATCTTTGTTAATACCTAATTCTTTGGCTAGTTTGGCTTTACCCATACCATAGAATAAACCTAAATTAATTGTTTTAGCTTGAGTTCTAGTTATTCCGGCCATATCAGCTACAATCTGGTGAAAGTCAGCAGACTCATTTTTATAAGCTTCAATGAACTCCGCTGCACCTTCAAAATGGTCATTGACAGATGCAGCGTAGTGAGCAACAAGCCTAGGCTCCTGTTGTGAGTAGTCGAAACTACCCCATTGTTTACCTTCTTCAGGTAAGAACAAACTTCTAATTTTATTTCCAAACTCTTTGTTTCTTGCAGGAATTTGCTGTAAGTTTGGATTTGAATATGATAAACGTCCAGATACAGTTCCACCTTGGTCAGATCTTAATTGATTTATTTCAGAATGAATTCTACCTTTGTGAACATAACGTTGAATGGAGTCTATGAATGTTGAATGGAATTTATTTATTTCTCTTGCTTCTCTTATTAGTTGCGCTATCGGGTTATCACAGTTCACTAACCAGTTTTGGGTAAAACTTGGTTCGTCAGTTTTCGCTGTCCGTGGGTACTCAACACCTATTCGGTCAAACACTTGTGCAACACTTCTTGCTGCCCAAATATCTACATCAAGTGTGGTCTGAGATTTTATACTTGATAAAACCTCAGACTCTTTTTGTTTGAATTCCTTTTTTAGCAGAGAAGCCTTCTCCTCGTCAACTCTTATTCCTCTACGTCTTGTATCTATTAAAATAGGCAATAATTCCATCTCCATCTCCCAAACATCGTGTAGGGACTGCTTAGATATCTCTGTTTTAAGTGTTTGCCATAAACGTAAGGTTAAGCCTGCATCTTGCTCAGCATAGAAGCCTACGTAGCCCGCAGGCAGCTTCCAGAGGTCAGCTTTTGGGTCAATACCCCATTCTTTAGCTTTTTCATTTAAAAACGTCTCATTTTTAATTTCACCTAAATAATCTTTAGCACATGCATTTAAACTAAAACTAAATCTATTTTCATTAATGATTGCTGCTGCAACCATAGTATCTACTATCTTACCTCTAATCTCAAAACCATTAACTAATAACCAACCAACATCATAACTTGCATTGTGAAATATTTTAGTAGCATCTGTTTTTAAAATGTCTTGCATCCATGCGCAGGTAATTGATAAGTCCATATTACCACCAGCATCATGAGCTATTGGGAAGTACCATTGTTGTCCAAGTGCAGCCACAGCAAATCCTACAATGTGTCCGTCAAACGTTGCCCATCCTGGTCCTTTAGTTTTAATGTTTGGATCTTTAGTCTCCAAGTCAATCGCAATCTCTGTTGCTTTTGATAAATCTGGATACTCTGCTGGAGCTATCCAATCACTATCGTTGTATATAAAATTTAATTGGTGTGTCATTGTTTCTTTCTACTTAAGGAAGTATCGTCAATCGATACAATTTTTTTAAATGGAATACCCAGTTCAAATAGTGCGCAATCTGCACAATAATAATTATATTCATGAACAATCACGGCAACCGTTGTATCACAACGTTCGCACATAACTAATTTATTTTTTCTTTTTGTCATCTTTAAGTTTTAAAATTTCTAAATCACAATAATGTTTTATCTTTTCTAAATCTTCAATTTTATTTTTGTAAAGGTATCTGCAAACATACTTAATTACATTGCCTTGGAAAAAAGAAAGATTATTTTTTGATATAAATTCATACGGTTGAATGGTAAAAAATTTATAGTGGGATCCTCCAACTTGTTTGTCTTGTGGAAATACGTCATCGAACATATCTTTATCTGTCATAATTAGCCTCGTATTGTTTGTAATATTTACCTAGTGGAAAATTATATTGATGGTAAGTACCCAACAGATGGAGTGTGCTTTTAGATCTAGTTGCACCTGTGTACCAAACTCTAAGTTCTTTTACTTTATCTGCTAAATTTTTTTTATCGAAGTGTGATGGGAAGTTACATTTACTCGCCAGGACAACATTATCTGCTTCACCACCTTTTACTTGGTGTATGGTATCTATAATAATTTTAGGTGGCTGTGATAAATTTACACCTTCGTTCATAAGTTTTTTAAAATATTGTTTATCTTTATCTTTAAATTTTCTCTTAAATACTTGATTCCAAGGACCTTTTTCATCACGCATACCACACCTTAAATGTAATTCATCAAATGTAAAGACTTGATTTGGGTGTGCAAAACTCCACTTTTTGCTCTCCGCTGACCGGTATCCGTGGTCTATGTTTAACAAAAACTCATACATTGTTACAGCTTCTTCTCTAGTTATACTTCCACCATTACAAATCTTATCCCAATAATTAATCGCAGAAAACTGATTAGGATCAAAAGACTTATTATTTTTTTGATCTTGGTAATATAAACCTAGATTCCTCGCCTCCTGTTGGAGTTCTCTTTTTACATCATTAATTCTAGCCAACACCATCCAACTTCCATCCATATCCCAAGGTACTTTTTTTAAACCATTCCATCTATGAACAGATCCTTTTTTACCATTAGAATAAAACTCTTTAGGTATTCGGTTATCACCCATAGAATTTAATAAACACTTTGAAAATAAATGTATGTTTTTATTTAATCTAACAGATTTTTTTAGCACCAGTGATTTACCGGGAAAGGTTTGAAACAAATTAACATCAGCTCCATTCCATTCATAAATTGCTTGGTCATCGTCTCCTGCAATATAGACTCTCTCCACTGATTCAGCCATTTTAACTACCATGTCCCACTGTAGAGGTGTCAGATCTTGAGCTTCATCTACCATTAAAACTTTAAAAGGAACTACAAGGCCATCATCGATAAACTTTTGTACCATATCAGTAAAGTCTAATCTGTCAGCTGTCCGTTTTCCGTTCTCCGTCTCCATTGTTTTAAATTCTTCGTAACCAGCAATAATTGATTTAAATTGTTGTAGCCTAACGGACTTTCTTGATTGTTGCTTGTAAAGCCACACAGGATCTACTTTCATGTTTCTTGCCCTGTCATATATTTGAAGCGACCAATTATTATATACTTTTTGATCATCCCAAGTGTCTTTATATCCTACCTTGACAGTGCCGTATTGTGTATGAAACATCAGCAGGTCTGCTTTAGGATCTAATACTGGAATTTCAGCAAACTGTTGTCGGGCCAAAGAATGTAATGTTCTAAAATATGAGAAATCATCTTCGCTATACCCTTTAAACTTTTGTCTAACCCTTGCAACACATTCGTCCACCGCTTTATTAGTAAAAGATACGTAACAAATTTCGTCTGGAGAGTAATCTTTTTCAAGGTACCTCTTAACCCTTTTAAGTAAATTTTCTGTTTTACCTGTACCAGGAGGACCGAATATTTTAATTGTCTTCCCACGCAGCTTTTGCTTTAGTAAATTTGACATCTTTATTTTTGTGTTCCATTTGTTTTGGTAGAGTCACAACCCAATGTCTAGTCTGAATTCCTTTAAACTTAGCTTTAGGAAGTGCTTTACCTTGTTCTAAGAATCTAGTGCATTCTTTTTCATTCCAATTATAACCCATTTTTTTCATAAAAGATCTAAACGTCTCTAGCTTAAATCTCATTTCAACTTCATCTTTCCATATATTACCAGAATCTATTTGATCAAATTCAGTGGTATCTTCTATGTCTTCGATAAATTTTGTCATTCTAGAATTAAATACATCTTGTTGCTCTTCTCCTGCATCAAATCCTTCCATATCTTGTTTGTTACTTATTAATTCCTCTAACCAATCTCTGTAAGGATCTGGATCTCTTTTACTAGGTTTTAATGCTCTCCAAACAATATCGTAATTTAATAATTGTTCTCCTAACAACTGCTGTTGGTATAATTGTTTTGTACTAAGTCTAATTGATTTACCTTGAATAGGTAAAATCCAATAAGGTTCTGGATAAGAATTTACTTTTAAAAGTTTACCAACCTCAGGTAAAGCTTCGTTTGATCCAATACCATGCTTACGTCTTAAACATGTACTTGATGAACAATGCATTCTTGCAATAGATGTTTTACATTTGTAAGCATATTCTTTATTTTCAACACCTTTGAATATGTTATTTAACTCCTGCGGGTGTAATGGTTCGCTACAAACTTTAGGCATTAAATTTCTTGTCCAATCTTCATACATAACTGGATCTGCATTTATTTTTTTTGCTAACACTGCAACATTAAACATTGCATCATTACGACCTTCACCTTTTTGAACTTTGTTCTTCATAAAGTTAACTACACAAGGTGGGTAGTCTTTCGTTTCATCATCTTGAAAAATTTTTAGTTTACCAAACTCTTTGGGATTTAATCTATAATCAGATACAAATTTATATAAATTTTCTAATTTTATTGAATTACCATCGTTGTCCATTGCAACTCTAGTAGTCATTTTTGCTTTTTGATAAGGCAAATTAACAAAGTTACCTTTTCTTTTTTTATTCCAATCTTCGGGTGTAAGATCTACTTCATCTTGTGCGGGATAAATATCTGTAGTCGTATCATTAACACCAAGATCTGATGCTAACTCAATTAATTTTTTTCTCATTGAAGATGCAGGAACTACACCATCAATAAATAAAATTAAGTGGAGTCCGTTGGATTTCGATCTAAATGGGATGAGTGGGTATTTTCTTTTCCGAATAATCGATATAACTTCCTTATGTTGTATATTATAACGATCAACATCGATGACCCCCCAACTGCATGAATTATCATCTCTAATGGGAACTGATCCATAGTAAGCTTCGCCTTTCAAATGTTGCAACCAGTTTTCTCTGGTCATTGGTTTTGGTTCAACCCAATGTTTGAATTCTTGTTTACCGTCACGACCACGTGTTTGACCTAACGGTTTTGAAGCACCAAAATATGAGGAAGACCCCTGGAAGAGTTCTACAAACTCTTCCAGGGTGTTGTCAAGTATGTCCATACTAGAATGGAGTCTTGTCTTTTGTTTCCTCGTTGCTGTGGTTTGCTCTCACCGCACCTTTTTTACATGACTCATAAAAGTCATAGGCTGATTTGATTGTTTCTTCGCTCCCCACTTGTCCTGTATGCTCAATCTCCCAACCATACCAAGAACCTAAGTTGTTCTTTTCAAGAACTGTCTTAAGTTTGTATTGTTGAGTAAATGGTGCAGGTCTGAAGAAACCTTTACCATCTGCTTTCTTTTGTCTTAAGGACATCATCATAGAATTCCACTTTTTAGATTTTTTTCTTTGAGTAGATTTCATAGTTATCAAGGCTGTAGATGATTTATCTGGTTCTACTACCATTACGTAGTGTGAAGCAGTTTCCTCTACATAGTTACCATTCTCAAGCCTATCCTTACCTTTTTCGTCTCTTGTCGTTTTAGACATGATATCCGAATCAGCTGGATAAACATTAACAGGAGCGACAGCACCTTTATCTCTGTCTTTCCATTCAATGTACTCTAATTTATAAAAGCAAGGTATGACATCCATACCTTCAGCGCCATTATATAACTCATTAGTAACAGTGTTATAGATCATCCCAGGTCTTGCATCAGCATTAAACTGGCTATCACCTTGTGTTACTTGAGGCGATAGTTGACCTAGAACTTTAAGAAATGGTAACGCCAAACTATTTGAGTCTACGTTATCAAATCCTGTATCAGCGAATTGCTCTAAATTAATAGTAGCAACTCCACCGGCTTCTTTTTTAATCGATACTTCGTTCGATTGTCCGTCTTTTATCTTCATATTATTACCTATTATTTGTTAGTTATTTTAGTTTTATTTGCGATGTATACACCGAACAGATCAAATGGTAATTCTTTACCTGCTTCAACCTGCTCTTTAACAAAGGCCTTTAAAGTCATAGGCTCAACTTTTTCTTTTTTATTATAGTTGAATCCATGCTCTTCACAGACTTTTATCAATTCAGAGACTTCGTTGTCTTGTCCTCTATTGAATGAGGCGGTTACAGTGTTCTTGATAATATCTTCGAACCCTTTAACTCTCAACCAACTGAAGGCTTCCTCAACTCGTGATTCAGGAATTTTTGCTGCATAGAACGGTTTTACTTCTACAGTAGAACCATCACTTAATTTCAACAAAGATACACCTGCTTCCTGCATCATCTCTGGAATTATTCTCTCTTCCATATCTCTAGCTTTATGCTTTAGAAGAGAAAGACTTTCCTCGTCTTTTTCAATTTGTTTTTTTAATGTATTTAAATGATTACACTTATCTGAAATAGACTTAACACTATCTTGACTAAGATCTAGATTAGACATCTTTTCAATATCTAGTTTTTCCATATTTTCCTCCTGTTGGGGTTCTTAAATTATTCATTTGATCTTTGCAAGAAAAAAATATAAAAAGTTTCAAGATGTGGAAATACCCCTATAAGACCAAGCCCTACGAGCATCAAAAAAATGCTTTATCTCAATCTGCTGAGAAAAAAGAATGGGCATATTTTATGGAAATGGGTACGGGTAAAACAAAAGTAACTATTGATAATATTGCATTTCTTTATTTACAAAGAAAAATAACTAGTGTTTTAATTATTGCACCTAAGTCAGTTTATACAAACTGGGAGTCTGAGATAGAAACCCATATGCCTGATGTTCTTAAATATAAAATTTATAAATGGAATATTGATAAACCAAAAGATTATTTTAAGATGAACGAATCATCTGATCTAAGAATATTTTTAATAAATGTAGAAGCTTTGTCTACTAAAAGAGGATATCAAGCTTGTGTAGAATACTTAATCAAAAATAAATTAAATTTTGTAGCACTGGATGAATCAACCACAATAAAAAACCGATCAGCAAAAAGAACAAAAAACATTTTATCACTATCCAAAGTATCCCATATAAAGCGTATACTAACAGGATCCCCAATAACAAAATCTCCATTAGACTTATTTACACAATGTGCTTTCTTAAGTCCAGAACTATTAGGATTTCACAGTTATTTAGCTTTTAGAAATAGATATGCTGAAATGACAGATATACCTGTAGGCTCTGGAAGATACATATCAATACCTAAATACTACAAAAGATTAGATGAGTTAGAAGAAAAAATGAAAGGTTTTGCTACCAGAATTCGTAAGGACCAGTGTTTAGACCTTAAACCAAAGGTACGATTAAAAAGATACATTGAATTAGAAGGTGATGGTAAGAAAATTTATGAACGATTAAAACACCATGCGTTAGCTATAGTTGAAGACAGTACCATATCTTTTTCAAACAAATTAACTGAAATAGTTAAACTTCACCAGGTATGTAATGGGTTTTCTAAAAACGACCAAGGTGAATTAATGCAATTACATAAATCTAAATTAAATGCTTTAGATGAAATTTTACAAGAAACAGATGGTAAAGTAATTATTTGGGCTAACTATTTATATAACATACATGAAATAAAAGATTTTTTAATTGATAAGTATGGAAAAGAATCTGTGGTATCTATTTTCGGTGCAGTAAGTGTGCTAGAAAGAAAAAATGCTGTCGAACGTATTCAAAAAGATGATAAATGTAGGTTTTTGGTTGGTAATCCAACTACCGGGGGTTTTGGTCTTACTCTTACTGCTTGCAATACTGTCGTCTATTATAGCAATAGTTATAACTTAGAAGTTCGTATGCAATCAGAAGACAGAGCTCATAGGCTAGGCCAAAAAGGAACTGTTGTTTATATTGATATTGTAGCTAGAGGAACTCTTGATGAAGCTATTATGAAATCACTTACTAGTAAAGGTCAAATTGCTGCTAAAACTTTAGGAGAAGAAGATCTCAAGAGTTGGTTGCTGTAAGTTTATTGTATTGTTCAACTCTTTGTAAAAATTTATCTCCATATTCTTTTAAATCAGATTCGTTTAATTTAAATTCTTGATACATAAGGTCTCTAGTACAAATAGATATAACCCCTTGTTCTATTGGTCCATAATTTTTAGTATGTGCTAAATAGTAAGCTCCTAGTTGATATTTATAATCTTCAACCCACTCTTCTTTTTTAGGTCTGTTAGATTGTTTCCAATCTACTATGCTTGGTTTTCCGTAAGCAACACAAGATAAATCTGCTGTACCTGCAAATTTATTTTCATACTCTAGGCTTATTTCATTGCCCCACACTTCATCTATTTTGATATTATCTAAAATGGTTTTGGCCATCATTCTTGGCTTAGAACCTTCTTCCGTAGCATTATAATAACCTTGACCTGTTAAATGATATTCAAGAACCTGGTGCATCTCAGTTCCAATTGCTGATGCTTGTTGCATAATTCTATCAGCTTCTGCATTTCCAACCTTACGTCTCCAATTGTCTAAAAAACGTTTGTCTTTAGTGGCACCTAATATAGTTGTGACGCTTGGTACTTTTATATTATCAACTAAATACTTACGTCCTGTTGTGTCTGAAAATCTATTGTAGTGTTTGTAAGGATACTTTTTAAGTAACTTCATTAGTAGTTAATACTACAAATGGTTGGAAAGTACAGCCATAAATATTGCAAACATTCCGCCTACAATAATCTTTTCTATTCTATTAATACGTTGATCCATTTTATCAATTCTATCAAAAGTCTGCTTTTGCATTAATCTGCAAATTTTTTCGTGATTATCTATTCTATCGATTGCAGATCTTCTAGCCACGTTTAACTCCTCTTTGTGCTATTGCAGCACCTGTTGGATCGTTAGGGAACAGTGCTTGGAATGATTGAGGGTTCACTTGTCCGGTAGCCGGTGGTACTGGTGCTACAGGCGGTTGAGCTACAGGGTCTTCAAGTTGTAAGTCAGCCATAATAGATGTTTTTTCTTCTTGCTCAATTGGTGCTTCTTCTGCATCCACCATAGCTTCGTTTTGTGTAGCAGTAGATAACATCTCAACAGCATTAGTATCAGTTTGTAAGTTACCTGAACTACCTGAATAATCTTGTGCAAACATAGTTTCAAAATTCTTTTTAGGAATAGTCTGCTCGTTATAATTAGGTGCTGGAACTTTTGCTTCTAGCTGTCCCATTCTTTCAGTAATTTCTTCTGGTGTTACAGTTTTTGGATCTACTCTAGGAACATCAGCATCACTCTCATTTAAATAGTTAACGAGTCTTGCGAACGCTTCTCTTTTTTGTGTAAGGCCAAGTCTACCTACAACACTTGGAGTTTTTAAAATGTTAGCTGCTGTTTGAATATCTCTACCTTTAAAATATCTTCTTCCAATACCAAGAACTCCTGGTACACCATCACCAACTTTTTTACCCATCAGTAGTCTAATTTGCTCATCAGGATTTAAAGCATCATTAAAGGCTCTCATAGCAATTGGATCTGTAAGTATCTGACCTGCACGTCTACCAAGTAAGATAAATAATGCTGGTGCAAATGGGTTTACAGCTGCAGAACCTCCAAGAACTAAAGCTCCTGTAAAGGAGTTAAGTCCACCTAATTGTAATCTTCTTTGCATGAAAGTAGAAGTATCAGCTATAGGGGTGTCGGATATTGCTTTCATATATGTTAAAAACTTTTCAAATTCTTTAGA
>Ga0115012_10001024_pt1 | contig 16060 bp, 18 predicted proteins | sample TroAtlMetagenome_FD_88706 | JGI IMG/M metagenome (GOLD analysis project Ga0115012, IMG submission 88706) | Marine eukaryotic phytoplankton communities from Atlantic Ocean - Tropical Atlantic ANT10 Metagenome | ecosystem: Environmental > Aquatic > Marine > Oceanic | place: Tropical Atlantic...
AAATCAAAATAATTTTTTGATACAATAATCCCTATTAATTAATTTATTAGTAGGGATTTTTTTATGGCAGAGAAAGCATATATCGTGGAGGCAGTTAGAACTGCTGGTGGTAAAAGAGATGGAAGACTTAGTCTATGGCATCCAGCAGATTTAGGAGCTAAAGTTTTAGATGAGTTAGTAACAAGATTGGATATGGATCCAGCTCTTGTAGATGACGTAGTTTTTGGTTGTGTTGATCAAGTTGGAGCACAATCAGGAAATGTTGCTAGAAATGCCATTCTTTCGTCATCTTTTCCTGAATCAGTTCCTGGTACATCTGTTGACAGACAGTGCGGCTCATCTCAACAAGCTATTCATTTTGCAATACAAGCTGTAATGTCAGGTACTCAAGATATAGTTATTGGTGGTGGAGTAGAAGTTATGTCCATGGTTCCAATAGGTGCTGCAGTTAAAGATGGATATGATGCTGGACATGGCCTTCCTTTTGATTCTGAAGGAATGAAAGAAAGATATCCCGGAGTATTTTTCTCTCAATTTACAGGTGCAGAACTTGTAGCTGATAAATGGAACTTATCTCGTGAAGATCTAGACCAGTTTGCATTAGAGAGTCATCAAAAAGCTGCTTATGCAACTGACTCAAAATACTTTGACAGAGAAATACTTCCAGTAGAAGGAAGAAATGCCGAAGGCATGAATGATTTAGTTATGGCTGATGAAGGAATTAGATTTGATGCTAGTTTAGATAAGTTGGCCGGATTAAACCCAGTTACTGAAGGTGGGGTTATTACTGCTGGCAATGCAAGTCAAATAACAGATGGTGCTGCAGCAGTTATGGTGTGTAATAATGCGGGGTTAAAAAAAATTCAAGCAAATCCAAGAGCTGAAATAGTATCTATATCAGTTGTAGGAGATGATCCTGTTTTCATGCTAACAGGCCCTATACCTGCTTCAATAAAAGCACTTAAAACTGCAAATCTAACTATAGATGATATGGATTTATATGAAGTGAATGAAGCTTTTGCTCCTGTCCCTCTTGCATGGGCTGAAGACTTAAAGGCGGATAGATCTAAACTTAATGTAAATGGTGGAGCAATGGCACTTGGTCATCCTCTTGGTGCTACAGGTGCAAAACTCATGACAACACTTTTGCACGAAATGGAAAGAAGAGAATCTACGTATGGATTGCAAGCTATATGTGAGGGTGGCGGAACTGCAAATGCAACTATAATCAAACGAGTTTAGGATAATATGAACTCTAATTATCTTTAAAGAATTCTAATATTGTTTTTGTATCAGAAATTGGATTAGATGAGGTCTGACCATCTCTTCCTTTTAGCTCAACCTCTTGGTTTTCAAGAAATTTTTTACCAATAATAATGTTTAAAGGAATACCTATAAGTTCTGAATCTTTCATTTTTGCACCATAGCCGTCTTTTCTATCATCAAGAATAACGTCATAACCCATATCAGCTAGGTCTTTATACAATCTTGTTGATGCAGATGCAATTTCTTTGTCTTTATCAAAACCTATTGAAATAATGTTGATGTCAAATGGAGCTATACTATGAGGCCAAATAATTCCTTTTTCATCAAAGTTTTGTTCTATAGCGGCTGCAACTAGCCTTGATACTCCAATACCATAACAACCCATATGCAATGTCGAAGCTTTACCTTCAGCATTTAAAACGTTAGCTTTCATTGATTCAGCATAAAGCTTACCAAGTTTAAAAATATGACCTACTTCAATACCTTTCTTGATTTGTATTGTTCCATTTCCATCTGGAGATGGCTTTCCTTCAAGAGTGTTTATATCTTCGCTATCTTTTAAAAGAAGCTCAGTGTTTATTGCAAATTCAGATGAGTCGCTAACAGCAATAGTATCTTCGCCATTTTCTGCTAACACATGAAATTCTTCAGAACTATCCCCACCAATTGCTCCAGAATCAGCAGCAGAAATTTTATATTCAAGACCTATTCTTTCCAATATTTTCTTATATGTATTTCTCATTAGCAGATATGTTTCTTGAAGAGACTCTTCATCAATATTGAAACTATAAGAATCTTTCATAAGAAATTCTCTTCCCCTCATAATTCCATATCTGGGTCTAACCTCATCTCTAAATTTAGTTTGAATTTGATAAATATTTAATGGTAGTTCTTTATAACTTTTTACATTATCTCTGATTATGTCTGTTATCACTTCTTCATGAGTAGGGCCAAGACAAAAATCCCTCTCGTGTCTATCCTGAATTCTTAATAATTCTGGACCCATTTTTTCCCACCTTTTAGTCTCATCCCATAATTCTTTTGGTTGGACCATTGGCATAAAAACTTCTTGAGCTCCTGATGCATTCATCTCCTCTCGAACAATATTTTCTATCTTTTTAAGGACCTTCAAACCTAATGGCAACCATGTATATATGCCAGAAGCGACTTTTCGAATCATTCCTGCGCGAAGCATCAATTTGTGACTAATAACCTCAGCCTCTTGTGGAGCATCTTTTAAAGTAGGTATTAGTAGCTTTGAAAATAACATAGTTTATAATTTTATCTTTTTTTGAGGACTTATGCCTATTTATGATTACAAATGTTCAAATTGTGGACATGAGATGGAAATAATACAAAAAATAAGTGACAAACCTAAGACAATTTGCCCAAAATGCAATTCAAAAAGTCTTAAAAAACTAATTTCTGCACCATCTTTTAGATTAAAGGGCGTTGGCTGGTATGAAACAGACTTTAAAACAGGAAAAAAGAAGAATATTTCAACAAATGAATCCACAAATGACAATAAATCTAAAAAAACTTCTAAAACAAACTCCAAGAAAGGCTCTAAACAAGATAAAATTAAGGATTAAATAGGGAACTATCATGAAATCTCATTATTGTGGTGAAATAACATCTTCAAATCTTAAAGAAGAAGTAACAATCTGTGGCTGGATTCATAGAAGAAGAGATCATGGTGGCGTAATTTTCCTTGATGTAAGAGATATAAAAGGCATATGCCAAGCTGTAGTGAACCCTGACAATGAAAAGTCTTTTAAATTAGCTGAATCAATAAGAAATGAATATGTTGTCCAGATAAAAGGTGGTGTTCGCAAAAGGTTAGAAGGAACAATTAATAAAAATATGCATACAGGTGAGATTGAAATAGAAGTAAAAGATTTAATTATTCTCAGTAAAGCGAGTACTCCAGTATTTCCAATTGATGAATATCAAGAAGTAAATGAGGACGTTAGGCTAAAAAACAGAGTTCTTGATCTTAGAAGGCCAGAAATGAATGAGAGAATAATAACCAGGTCAAAAATTACTTCTTTGATAAGGAATTATCTTGATAAAAATGATTTCCATGAAATTGAAACACCTATATTGACAAAAGCTACTCCAGAAGGGGCCAGAGACTATATTTTGCCTAGTAGAGTTCAACCTGGTAGTTTTTATGCTTTACCTCAATCACCTCAACTCTTTAAACAACTTTTAATGATAGGCGGCCTAGATAAGTATTATCAGATAGCAAGATGTTTTAGAGATGAAGATTTAAGGGCTGACAGACAGCCAGAGTTCACTCAAATAGATATTGAAGCATCATTCATCGATCAAGATGAAATTATGAAGATTAGTGAAAAGATGATTAAAGATATTATTAAAGACTTTTGTGGTGACAAATTAGAAAAGTTTGAAGTAATTAATTGGCATGATGCTATGCGGGATTATGGATGTGATAAACCTGATTTAAGAATACCTCTTAAATTGGTTGATATATCTGAAATAGTTAAAGATGAAGAATTTAAGGTTTTTTCTGAACCAGCACAAAAAAAAGGATCAAGAGTAGTTGCTTTAAAAGTACCTAACGGTAATTCATTATCTAGAGGACAAATTGATGACTATACAAAATTTGTCTCAAAGCTTGGCGCAAAAGGTTTGGCTTATATAAAGATAAATGATGTGAGCGATTTAGAGAATGGCATTCAATCACCAATACTAAAATTTTTAAAACCAGAAACGGTAGCAAACATAATTAAATCTTTAGAAATCAAAACTGACGATTTAATTTTCTTTGGAGCTGGCAATGAATCAGTCGTAAATCTTTCAATGAGTAGTTTGATTAAAAAACTTGGAGAAGATTTAGATTTATATTTGACTAAATGGGCGCCTTGTTGGATTGTAGATTTTCCAATGTTTGAAACCAATAAAGAAGGTGATTTAACACCACTCCATCATCCGTTCACACTTCCAAAATGTTCAACTAAAGATTTAGAAGATAATCCTAAGGATTCAATTGCTCATGCATATGATGTTGTTTTAAACGGATATGAAATAGGAGGAGGCTCCTTGAGAATATATGACAATGCAATGCAAAAAATTATTTTTAATGTTCTTAATATTTCAAAAGAAGATGCCGAAAGTAAATTTGGATTCTTATTAAAAGCTCTTTCATCTGGTTGTCCTCCTCATGGAGGAATAGCATTTGGTCTTGATAGGATAGTTATGCTAGTAACTGATACGACTAATATAAGAGACGTAATTGCTTTCCCTAAAACACAGAGTGCTGCCTGTTTGCTTACAGATGCACCAAGTAAAGTTGAAAAAGATCAACTTGATGAATTAAAAATTATTAGCACTCACAAGGAAGAATAATTTATGGCAGGTCATTCAAAGTGGGCTAACATAAAACATAGAAAAGCTAGACAAGATGCCTCTAGGGGTAAGGTTTGGACCAAAGTAATTAGAGAAATTACTGTTGCTGCAAAAGATGGGCCTGACCCTAATGATAATCCAAGACTGAGATTAGCTTTGGAAAAAGCTAATTCAGCAAACATGCCAAAAGATACTATTAAACGAGCAATTGAAAAGGGTTCTGGTACTGGAGAAACCGGAGCATTAGAAGAAATAATATTTGAAGGATATGGTCCAGGTGGAGTTGCTATTCTTGTTGAGACTATGACAGATAATCGAAATAGAACCGTGTCTGATGTAAGACATGCTTTTTCCAAATTTGGCGGTAATTTAGGAACCGATGGCTCTGTTGCTTATTTATTTAAAAAACTTGGATTAATTCATATCTCTAAAGATATTTCAGACGAAAGACTTATGGACTTAGTAATTGAATCAGGAGCTAACGATTACACTGAGGAAGAAGATTTTTTTGAAGTTACAACAGAACCAAATGACTTTAGCAATGTCATAGAAAAATTTAAGGAAAATAAAGTTGAATATATCAACGCTCAATTAACACTTAGAGCTGAAACATCTGTGAATATAGATCATGAAATGTCAGAGAAGGTTCTTAACATTATGGAATTTATGGATGATCTAGATGATGTTCAAGAAGTTCATACAAATGCTGAATTTCCAGATGACTTTGAGGCTAAAGATTAATAATGTCTATCAATTCAAGAAATAAAGGAGCTGCATTTGAAAGACAAATTGCAAATGCACTTATAGAAGATTTAAATTTAAAGAATCCAGTTAAAAGAATTTTAGAACAAACAAGAACTAAAGAGTTACCAGATCTTATGCTTGGAAGGTGGTGTATTGAGTGTAAAGCATATGGCTCTGGAGCAGAGCCAAGACCTGATTGGTGGGATCAAGTACTTGCATCATCTAAAGGTGATAATTTAAAACCAGCTTTAGTCTATAAATTTAATAATAGACCAATTAAAGTTCGCGTTCTCGCTAATTCAATTAATAGAGACATTAAAAATGACCTCGTTACTGTTGATTTATTATGGCCAGATTTTATACAAATAATGTTAGAACTTTTTCAAGAAGACATCCAATTGCATGAACAAAATCATCAAGTGTAGCGATTTAAAATTCAAGATTTATGTTGAAGATACTGATTTTCAAGGATTTGTTTATCATGCAAATTATCTAAAATTCTTTGAAAGAGCGAGGTCAGAATTCCTTTCACAAAATAATGTTTCTCAAGTGATATTAAGAGAACTTAATTTAGCTTTTGTTATAAAAAAAATTAAGTTGGAATATATTTCTGCTGCGGAACTTGGAGACAAATTAGTTGTCAAATCTTCAGTTGAAAAAAAATCAAACGCAAGAATGGTTTTCTATCAAAAAGTTATTGATAAAGAAAATAAAGAGTATGTAAATGGAAGTATTGAGGTTTGTTTGATAAATCTTATTACAAAAAAACCAAAAAAGTTTCCAGATGATTTATTATTAATTTTTAACAGGAAATAGTCATGGATGATATATCAGTTTTAAATCTTTTTTTAGAAGCAGGGCTAGTAGTAAAGATCGTCATGCTGATTTTGTTTATAGCATCAATATTGTCTTGGATAGCAATAATAGAGAGATATAATTTTTTTAGAAAAATAAAAATTTCAAACAGCAGGTTTCTCAAAAAGTTTTGGAGTGGAAAAGATTTAAACAGTCTATACAAGGAGATCTCAAAAAATAATTCTATGTATGGTGCCATGAATTTATTTAAAAACTCATTTGATGAATATAATGCTATTCAGTCTGATCAAAATATTACGGATCTTGATTTAGAAAGTATTAATAGGTCTATGAGAGTTTCTATTGCTTCAGATGAAGAAGAAATGAATAAGCATTTATCATTCTTGGCTAATATTGGTTCTGTTAGTCCATATGTAGGCTTGCTCGGAACAGTCTGGGGGATAATGACTTCTTTTCAGGGTTTATCGGATGCAACACAAGCAACAATTAATGCGGTTGCACCAGGAATTTCAGAAGCCTTGATAGCCACAGGAATGGGTTTATTTGCAGCTATTCCAGCAGTTGTAGCATTTAATAAATTTACTTCTGAGTCTGAGACTATTAGTCAAAGCACATTAATTTTTGCAGAGGAGCTTGCTAGTATTTTCTATAAAGAGTCTATTAAAAAATAATGATATATAGATTAGCCAAGAAAAAGAATCTTAAGGCAGAAATCAATGTAGTTCCTTATATAGATGTAATGCTAGTTCTATTAATAATATTTATGGTTTTGTCACCATTGCTGATACAGGGAATTGAAGTAAACCTGCCAAAAACAGATACAACAAAGATGAGCGTTCAGAATGAACCCTTGGTAATTTCAATAAATAGTGATGGTAAGTATTTCATAAATGTAGGAGAGGAATCTTTATCAATTGATTTAGAAGAGTTAAAGAGGAAATCAAAAGTTATTTTTGATGCAAACCCTGAAATCGAAGTTGTTTTTCAAAGTGATAAAAATGTTCCATTTGATTTTGTTGCAAAAGCAATGGCATCTGTTCAAAGTGTTGGCATCTCTAAAATAGGGATTGTAACTTCTGGATATGACAGTCAATAAAGCATATTTTAAAGCTTCTTTTGTTTCATTTGCTATACATGGAGTTATTATTTTATATTTATTAGGTTTTTTTTATTATGAATCTCAAAAGAGATCAGTTTTAAGCAAACCCATTAATGTTAACTTGATTTTTGAGCAAGTTGCTGAGAAAAAAAATAATATCATTAAAGCTAAAGAGACCAATACAGAGCCTTTATTAGAAAAAGAAGTTCAATTAGAAACAAAGTTTATTGAAGAATCAATCTCATTTGATTCTATAATTGATTCGGTGAGCATAGAAGATCTCATTAAAGAAGATAGTCAAATTTTATTTGAATCTGAACAAAGTCAAATTGATAAATACAGCTCATTAATTATTCAAACCATACAGTCTGCTTGGCGTAAACCTATGAATATTCAAGATGGCCTTGTTTGCAATTTGAGGTTAAGCATAAATAAAAATGGTAGGGTGATTAATGCAAATCTTATAAAAAGTAGCGGAAATATAAGATTTGATAATTCTGCATTGAAGGCTGTCCAAAGGGTTGAAACTTTTAGCTTTTTTAATAAAATTCCTTCAAACATTTATTCATCAAATTTTAAAAATATTGTAATAACTTTTAATCCATCATGAAAAAATTATTTTTGTTAATACTATTTTCAAATGTAACTATTTCTGAGCTTATTTTAGAAATTACACAGGGAACAGATGATCCATATAGGGTAGCTATTGTTGAATTTAGTGGAGATAAAGATATTGCTAATAATGTAGTGCAAATTCTAAAGAATAACCTAAGAAGAACTGGAGAGTTTGTTATTTTTAGTAATGAAGATCTAATAAGCACTCCAAAAGATGAAAATGAGATAATATTTAATGATTTTAAAATATTGAATATAGATTATCTTATAGTTGGTAATATTTTAAATGATAGATCCAATATTACTGCTGAATACGAGATTTTTGATATAAAAAGAGGTTCAAAAGTAAGATCTTCAACTGTTTACGGCATACCAAATAAAAATAGACAATTAGCACATTACATAAGTGATGGAGTTTATGAAGAAATTACTGGAATTGAAGGAGTTGCCTCTACAAAAATTCTATACGTAACAGAAGATGATTATTTTAGACTTGTTGTAGCAGATGCAGATGGCAAGAACGAACAAACTTTACTAGAAAGTTCAGAGCCTATAATCTCCCCCTCTTGGTCACCTGATTCAAAAAAAGTTGCCTATGTATCATTTGAAACTGGAATGGCAAAAGTTTTTATTCAAGATATAGCATCTGGGAAAAGAGAGCTTGTAATTGAAAACTCAACTCAAATAAGTTCACCCTCATGGTCCCCGGATGGAAAATTCTTATCCTTAACTATGTATCAAGATGGTAATGCTGAAATATATATTCTTAATCTTAAAAATAAAAATCTTACAAGGCTTACTAATCATTATGCTATTGATACTGAATCAACCTGGTCGCCAAAAGGTTCAAAAATAATGTTTACATCAGGAAGATCAGGATCACCGCAGTTATATGAAATTGATCTTAGAAAATCTAACGCTATTCCAAAAAGAATCACTTTTGAAGGAAACTACAATGCCAAGGGTTCATACCTTCCTAATAATGAAGGTATAGTTTTTGTTCATAGGAAAAATATGACTTTTCAGATAGCTCTAAAATATTTCGATGAGAACTTTATAAGGCCTCTTACTGATTCGCAATTAGACGAATCACCTAGTATTTCTCCTAATGGAAATGTTATAGTCTATGCTATAAAAGATGAGGGCATGGGATTGCTTTCAGGAGTTACCTTAAGTGGAGCTAAGTTCAGACTTCCTGCCACTGAGGGTGCTGTAAGGGAGCCAGCATGGTCAGGATTTTTAAGATAATTTAAATGGAGTAAATATGTTTATTTTAAGAAATAAATTAAATTTTTTAGTAGCTATAATTTTTTTATCATCGTGCTCAAGCATGAATGTTACTGAAGAAAGTGTATATTCAGGAGATGTAAGCACAGTAAAAGCATCATCTTATGAATCAGAATATATAAATTACGACAGCAAAGCAGTTTTTGCAAATGCTACAGTTTATTTTGATTTTGATAAATCAACATTAACTAGCAAGTCTATTCAAACATTAAAAAGTGCTGTTAATGCATTAAATGACAATTCATCTATTCAAATTACATTGTCAGGTCATGCAGATGAAAGAGGAACAAGAGAATATAATCTTGCATTAGGTCAACGAAGAGCAGAGGCAGTCAGTGATTATTTGATTTTAAATGGAGTAAATAAAAATAGAATCACTGTAAAAAGCTATGGAGAAGAAAAACCTGCAGTAAATGGTCAAGATGAGATAAGTTATTCAAAGAATAGGAGAGTTGAAATTAATTAATGAAAATTAGATTTAATTTCATTTTCTTTATATTTATTTGTCTGTTGCAAAATTCTTTATATGCTAATGAAAATGAAGATGCAAAAACAGATATATTATTTCTTAAAATACAAGAGCTAGAAGCAGAAATAGCCGAACTTAGGAATAAAATTGAATCTCAAAACCACCTGATAGAAAAATTAATTAAAGAATCTCTTGTTGCCTCAACTGAAAGCTCTGAAGATGATGAGGATATTGATTTAGGGTCAGATATTAGGTTTATAGGCATAGAAGATCCAAATAGTAAAGATCAAGTATACGAAGCTGCAATTAAGGCTTTAGAGAGTCAGGATTTAGATAAAGCTTTTCAACTATTTGATTTTTTTGTTAACAGCTTTTCTGATGAAGAGAAAAGACCTTTATCTTATTTTTGGCTCGGAGAAATATGTTTCATTGATAATAAACTAGAACAATCAAAAGATTTCTTTATGCAACTTATAAGTTTGTATCCAAATCACTATAGAGTTCCTTTAGCGCATAAAAAAATAGGTGATATTTACTTAAAATCAAATGAATTAGATAAGGCAAAAGAAAAATATAATTATGTTGTTAGAGAATATCCAAATAACACCGCATCATCATTAGCCTTGCAGTTATTGAAAAATATGGAATAATCACCATCTTTTATTATGAATTACTACGGGTCGCTAGCTCAGCTGGTAGAGCAGTTGGCTTTTAACCAATTGGTCACAGGTTCGAATCCTGTGCGACCCACCATTTTCTGGAGATTCTTTAAATGAATTCCACAAAAGACTCTTTATCAAAAATTTCTGAATCTTTTTCAAGGGAATCCTTGCTTGGGTCTGCTCTATTTTTCTTAGTTTTATCTTCATGGTATATCTTAAGACCGGTTCGAAATGAAATGGCAGTCTCAAATGTTAATGAACTTCCATATCTACTTGCTGCTGGTGCGATTGCCATGTTGCTAGCTAATCCTCTATATTCATGGTTAGCCTCAAGATCAGATTTAAGAAAGATTGTTATTTATTGCTATTCATTTTTAATAAGCAACCTAATATTCTTTCTTTTCTCTTGGAAAGTATTTGGTTTAGGTGATTCAGTATGGTTAGGAAGGGTATTTTATATTTGGTGTAATATATATTCTTTCTTTGTGGTTTCTATATTTTGGGTAATTATAATTAATCTTTATAGAGACTCTAAGAAAAGAGCCTTTTATGGTGTAATCATGGCAGGTGGATCATTGGGAGCATTATTTGGCTCAGAGATTTCTAAGAGATTTTCAAATTCATTTAATGAAAATGGATTAGAATTATTTAGTCTTTCGTCTGCTATTTTTTTATTTCTTGCAATGCTCTTAGCAATTTTCATATTATCTCAATCAAAAAATAATAATTCATCAGAGCAAGAGAATGTTGGGGGAGGTAGTTTTGATGCCATCAAGAACTCATTAGAGATGCCAGAGATAAGGAACATTGCTATATATGTATGGATTTGGACAGGGTTGATGACCATACAATGGATTACAGCTGCGGGAATTGTCGAAGAGTGGTCACAAGATCCTGAAAAAAGAGTATGGTTTTTTGCAATAATTGAGCAAGTTATTTCACCTCTTGTATTATTTGTTCAATTATTTTTAACTAATATTATTATTAAAAAATTCGGTATCAGAAATATAATGTTTTTATATGGAGTATTATTTCTGCTAGCTTATTATGCATATGCATTAGTACCTTCTATTGTTTCTGTAGCTCTAGTTACAATTATGTTAAGAATTTTTGAATATGGTATAAATAAACCAACAAGAGAAACAATTTTTAGTTCATTCAAAAAGAATGATAGATATAAATCAACTGTTTTTATTGACACATTTATCTCAAGATTTGGCGATTTAAGCGGTAGTGGATTTGTTGCATTTTCTAAATTGTTCAATATTGCCTTCTATGCAGCTCCTTTGATGGCAATCCCGCTAGCAGGCTACTTATCTTTTCTAGGTATTAAAATTTCAAAGGACTCAAAAACTAAAGGCCTCTAGATTCATTTAACTCTTTTTTTATTTCTACTATTTTAGTCATTATGCTTTCAGAAACCTGAAAATTGTTTTGAGTAAGCTGTAAAGCAAACTCAAGCTGATTTAAGGCTTTTTCATTTTGACCAAGGAGAAGAAAATACTCAGCTCTGCTTTGATGATACCCAATTATATTTTTACTACTCCTCTGAATCTCAGACAACAATAACCACAATTCAGGGTCATCGTTTTTTCTTAAAAGTTGGTCTCTTATAATTTCTTCAGATTCAAAGTATTTCTTCATTTCAAGAAGTATCTTAGATTTAGAAATAGATAAAGGATAATTCTTTGGTGAAATTTCTAAAAATTGGTTTACTAATACAATAGCCTCATCCAGTTTTCCATTAGATCTAAGAATATCTACTTTAGTTGTATTGATAACAAGATTTTTAGGATATTTTTGAATTAATTTATCTAACATTTTAAGGCTTTCATTAAAATTATTATTTTTTTCATGAGCAAGCGCTAAGCCATAAATATTTACATCGGAAGGGTCTTCATTCACCTTTGCAGTAAATAGTCTCAATGAGTTTGAAGGTATATTTTCATAATAAATTTCTAATCTTTTTTTCATAAGACCAAATTCTAAAGAATCTTGTTTTGTTCCTTCCTCTGAAACACCTTCTGCTGCATTAAATGCATCACTAATTCTTGAGGATGAAAGAGGATGTGTTAATAGGAATTCAGGAGGTAAGTCTCCAGACAATCTTCTAATATCATTCATATTTTCAAACATTTCACCCATTGATTTTGGGTTATATCCGGCGTTAACCAAATTAACAAAACCAACTCTATCTGCTTCTTTCTCAAACAAACGACTATATCTTAAGTTTTGTGATTGAAGAAAGGCAGGACCAACCGAAATAGCATTCGGATTATTGCTAATTAATGCTATTGCAATAGAAGATACCATTACTAATGCAGATGCTAAATTACTATCTTGTGATTTAAGAACATTTCTAGCAAAGTGTCTTTGGCTTAGATGAGCCAATTCATGGGCAATAACAGATGCAAATTGCCCCTCATTATCAGCGTGAAGAAATAATCCACCATTTATACCAATAATACCTCCAGGTGCTGCAAAAGCATTTAATGAACTATCATCAATTAATAAAATATTGAAATATCTATCTTCCACCTGACTATATTCAGATAATCTATATATAAGATGTTCTGTATATTCAAATAAAATCGGGTCAGATATTAATGGGGCCTGTGAATAGATTTGCTCAAGAACAATTTCACCAATTAATTTTTCCTGTGCTCTTGAAACAGCTCCTGAGACTCTATCACCAAGTTCTGGCAACAAGATTTCATTAGAAATTTTTTCATCAGCATTAAAATTTGTAGCAAATATAAGAAAACTAGTTATTAAAAGATAAGTTCGAATTTTTAACATAATTATCATGATTTTAACTTAGAACATACAAACATAAATAAAGTTCGGCATTTAACTATTTCTTATACAATTGACCTGATTGACAGTTTTATGTCAAATCTTATATATAATGTATCTATAGAAACAATGATAAAACATTTAAACAATTTATTTAAACGAATATTTAATAACGAAGAAACTGTTATATTTTCTTTGTTTATTGTATTTATATTAATATTATTTAGTTTTTTTGCTGCTATTTTAACTCCATTTATTATCAGTATAGTTGTCGCATATCTGCTAGTAGGGCTTAAAAAGAAGATACAGTCATATAATATATCTGAATCATTATCAGCAATTTTTGCATTCTCGATATTTATTATTGTTGGTGCAGGAATGTTTATATGGTTAATACCATTAATATATGTTCAGCTTGAATCATTTGTATTGGCTTTACCAGATTCATATAACAAATTCACAGTATTTATTGAGAGTCTTTCTACTAAATATCCAGACCTTGTCAGCTCTGAACAAATATCAGTATTTTTTCAATCTGTTCAAACTGAATTATTGTCTATTATTGAATCAGAAGATCTTGTAGAAAATCTTGTTATGTCTTCTATAGCTGGTATACAAAGCACTATTTCAGTTCTCCTATACATTATTTTGTTTCCGATATTGGTATATTTTTTCTTTTTTGATAGAAAGAATATTATTAACGGGTTAGGAAAAATAATTCCTGGAGATAAAATAATGTTATCTCAAGTATGGTCTGAAATGGATATTCAATTAAGCAACTATATTAGAGGCAAGGCACTTGAAATAATCGTAGTCAGCTTGCTCGCAGCGATATTGTTTTATTCATTTGGATTAAGTTATTCAGCACTCTTAGCTGTTTTGGTTGGTGTCTCTGTTTTAATTCCATATGTTGGCGCTTTTGTTGTAACGATTCCAGTAGTTATTGTTGGCCTAGTAGATTTAGGCGGCTTTGGCTCACAGTTTTATCTATTAATCGGTCTATATCTTTTGCTTCAGTTTATTGATGGAAATATATTAGTACCAATTATTTTTTCAGAAGCTGTCAAACTTCATCCCTTGTTAATTATTTTCGCAGTTTTCTTATTTGGAAGTATGTTTGGTTTTTGGGGTGTATTCTTTTCTATACCATTGGCAACTTTAATTAAAGCTGTGTGGAACTCGTGGCCCGGGGTTTCAACTTCAAATGATTAACAAGCTTTGCCTCATTTTATTACTTAGTTATAATTTTTTGATGGCTGATGAAAGTTTTGGAATCGTTGTTCATGGTGGTGCTGGGGTTTTATCAAATCTAAGTGATGAACAACAACAAGAAATAGAAAAAAAAGTATCACAAACCCTTATGTCAGCATATGAAATTATTAAAAATGGCGGATCAAGTCTTGATGCAGTTGAGTTTGCTGTTTCTGAGTTTGAAGACTCACCATTATTTAATGCTGGAAGAGGATCTGTATATACTTTTGAAGAAATTCAAGAGATGGATGCCTCAATTATGTTCGGTTTAGATAGATCTGCAGGAGCTGTTGCATCAGTTAAGACCGTTAAAAATCCTATAAGTTTAGCTAGAAAAGTTTTAGAAGAAACAGAACATGTTCTTCTTGTAAGTGATGGTGCTGAGTTATTTGCAAAAGATATTGGAGAGCAGATTGTAGACCCAAGTTACTTTCATTCAGAGAAGAATTTAAAAAGATTAAGAAAAGCAAAAAATAGAATTTCTCAAAATACTTTAATTCAAGACAGGATTGGAACCGTTGGCGCTGTTGCTCTTGATAAAGAAGGGAATATTGCAGCAGCCACTTCTACTGGAGGAATGACAAATAAAATGCCAGGAAGAGTTGGCGATACACCAATTATAGGATCTGGCACATGGGCTCAAAATGACGTTTGCGGAGTTTCTTCAACTGGACATGGAGAGTTTTTTATTAAATTTCAAGTTGCAAAAGAAGTTTGCACTAGGATGGAATACTTAAATCAGTCACTAGAACAATCATCAGAAGATGTGATTGATGAATTGATGAAAGTAGGTGGTTCTGGGGGCCTAATCGCTATTGATAAAGATGCTAATATATCAACCCCATTTAATACGGATGGTATGATTAGGGGTAGTATTACTAATAAATCAGATTTATTAGTAGAAATTTATTAGAGCTCTTTCACTGCAGTCAAAACCTCATCAACATGTCCTTTGACTTTTACAGATCTCCATTCTCTAATGATATTACCCTTCTTATTAATTAAAAAAGTTGATCTATCAACCCCCATATACTCTCTTCCATACATGGATTTCATTTTCATAACATTAAAATCGTTACACATTTTTTCATCAGCATCTGATAAAAGCTCGAACGGAAATGACTGCTTGGATTTAAAGTTTTCATGAGACTTAATACTATCTCTTGATACGCCTAAAATTTCAGTACCTAATTTTTTAAATATTTTATAGTTATCAGTGAATTCATTGCCCTCAGTTGTGCATCCTGGAGTGCTGTCTTTAGGATAAAAATAAATAACTAAATTTTTACCAACAAAATCTTTATTTGAAAGAGTTAACCCGCTTGTACATTCTCCTTGAAAATTAGGACATTTTTTCCCTTCTAGTTTTTTAACCATTATTTCTCCTTATGTAAGTTCTATTTAAAAATAGTGTATAGTCATATTTTTACTTATTTTATAAATGATGCAAGCGTTAAGTGGAAGTTTAGTAGCACTAGTAACACCGATGAATTTAAGTGGTGATGTTGATTTTAACTCGTTAGAAAATTTAATTGAGTGGCATATAATTAATGGAACTCATGGAATTGTCTCGGTTGGAACTACAGGTGAATCTGCCACATTAAAGATTGATGAGCACTTAAGGGTTATTGAGCATACTGTTAAATGCGTTAACGGAAGAATTCCTGTAATTGCTGGCTCAGG
>Ga0115012_10001026_pt1 | contig 16058 bp, 12 predicted proteins | sample TroAtlMetagenome_FD_88706 | JGI IMG/M metagenome (GOLD analysis project Ga0115012, IMG submission 88706) | Marine eukaryotic phytoplankton communities from Atlantic Ocean - Tropical Atlantic ANT10 Metagenome | ecosystem: Environmental > Aquatic > Marine > Oceanic | place: Tropical Atlantic...
ACCTCCGACAAACCCTCAGATTTCTGGGCGAGAAGCACTTCCCTTCCGACAAAATCCTCCTTCTCCAAGTCCACGAAAAAGCCAAGCCCACTCTCCAGAGGAGTTCGCTCCGGGCTTAGGTCCGACCCATTCAGCGGATAACACATTTCAAGACGAAGCGTATCTCTCGCCCCGAGGCCACAGGCCCGCGCCCCATCTTCAAGGGCCCTGCGAAACCAGTAGCTCCCCGCTCCAGCTCTGCAAAAGAGCTCGAATCCGTCCTCTCCAGTATATCCGGTCCGACACACGGTGAGGCGATGACCCTCGATTTCGAAGCTATCCACTTCATTTCTCCTCGGGAGGGTCCGACCACCCATAATTCGGGAATACACCTCCGCCACTAATGGCCCCTGCACGGCCATGCCAGCCATCTCCGCACTCTGGTCCGTAAGGTCTATCTCTTCCTCAGTCTTGTTCGCCCTCATCCACGCGAATGCTTCCGCAACTCGTGCCGCATTCACCACCAGCAGAAAACTACTTTCCCCGAGGCGGTAGAGAATGAGATCATCAATCACCCCTCCCTCTTCATTCAGCAGAAAGGTATATTGAGCCTCTCCGTCGGAAAGCTTCTCCACGTTGTTCGTGAGCATTCGGTTCAACCATTCAGAAGATCCCGGCCCCTCTACGTGCAGATGCCCCATGTGGGATATATCGAAAATCCCTGCAGCCTGTCGCACTGATTGATGCTCTTCCAGAATAGATCCGTATCGGATCGGCATCTCCCAGCCGGCAAAGCCTACCAGCTTGGCTCCCAGCTCAAGATGCACCTCGCGCAGCGGCGTCTCTTTCAGTTCCCGGCTCACCTCCGGGATGCTGTGAGGCCGGATCGGGCTTGTCAATGAGCGCTTCCCGCCCTTTGTTCCTTCTGTGCCCCTCTTTAACTCGCTGGAGCCGAAAATCAGGTGGATGGCCTTTCCCGGGCTCATCAGGGCAATTGGCATTATTCATGTCTTTGTTTTCCTTCTCCTCGTATTCCTGCCCTCATCTGCCGTTTCCTTCGCCTTTGATTATCAGCGGATTGTATCTGGAGAGTACTGGCGTGTGATTTCATTTGCTGCCCTCCCCCCTGTTCCTCTCGGCAGCTCGCCCCTCCTGTCCGCCTTGTTTATGTTTTTCGCCATGAGGATCACCTTCATGTTCAACGATGGCCTCGAGGAAGCGTGGGGAGAGTTGAAAGCCTCGATCTACGTCTACTCCGTGCTCGCATGCATGATTTTCGCTCAATTTCTCGGCAAAAGCACAGGAGGATTCGGGGGAATTACCCTGTACGCGCAACTGTTTTTTGCTTTTGCCACCTTGTTCCCCCGCGTGGAATTCCACTTGTTTCTCATCCTCCCAATCAAGGTTTGGGTTCTTGGAGTAATCTCAGGAGGCATATTGCTCATGGGCGTGCTCCAGAATCCTGGTTACGCTCCCATAATATTGCTGCCCTCTCTGCCCTATCTGTTCTGGGCGTTCCCTCGTCTGCTCAAATGGTATGTGACCCGTGGTCAGACCGTGGCACGGAGGGCTAAATTTCAGCAAGGTGTCCTGCCAGAAGGCCAAGCGTTTCACCACTGTGCCAAGTGTGGCGCCACAGATTCTTCTCATCCTGAACGGGAGTTCCGAGTTACCGAAGAAGATCAAGAGCTTTGCAGTAAATGCCTCAATTGATTACTCTGGGACCCTCTCCCTTTTTGTGCCATGCCCGACTTCAGTCAACTGCCCTCCGTAGAGACGCTAGCCAAGCGCCTCACGGGGGAGAGCAATCTTCCTCGCCCTCTCGTCACGGGCTTTGTCAAACGCCGTCTAGCTGAATGGCGCCTACGGCTCGCCGAAGGAGAAGTTGCCGATAAAGCTTCCATCGAGCAGGAAATCCAAAGTGGCCTTCAGGATTTTGCTTCTTCGAGGCTCCAGCCTGTCATCAACGCCACAGGAGTGATCATCCATACCAACCTCGGTCGATCTCCCCTCGGCCAACGTGCATCTGAAACCCTGAGCAAGGTTGCCACGGGATACTCCAACCTAGAATTCAACCTCCTGGACGGGAAACGGGGAAAGCGGGCGGGCTACCTCGAAACCGCACTTGCCGTCCTGTTGGAAACCGAAGCTGCTACCGCGGTCAATAATTGCGCCGCGGCCCTCGTCCTCACGCTGCGCACTCTGATCTCTTCCGAAAAAAACGAGGTGATAGTGAGCAGGGGAGAACTGGTAGAAATTGGGGGTGGATTCCGTATCCCTGAGGTTCTCGAGACTTCCGGGGCGAAACTGGTGGAGGTGGGAGCCACTAACAAAACCCATCTCAAGGATTACGCCGACGCCATCAGTGACCGCACGGCCCTGATCCTCAAGGTGCACCGGTCCAATTTTTACCTCGAAGGATTCACTGATGAGCCCGACGTCACTGAGATTTCAGCCCTTGCCCACGATCACAGCATTCCCCTCGTTGAGGACCTTGGATCGGGGGCGGTCATGCACACTGATCAGCTCGCGCCCATCGATCATGAACCAACCCCGCAGGATGCCCTCCGCAACGGTATCGATCTTGTGATATTTTCAGGGGACAAGCTTCTTGGTGGTCCCCAGGCAGGAGTCATCGCTGGAAATGCAGACCTGGTAGACCGTATCAAGTCTGAGCCTTTCTTCCGGGCGGTCCGCTGTGACAAGCTCATCCTCACGGTACTGCAGGAATGCATCGACGACTACCTCGCGTGCAAGGGAGACACAAAACCCAGTCTTCCCGTTCTCGATTTCCTCTCCACGCCCGTGCAAGACCTTCGTGTTCGTGCGGAGAAGATCTCCTCTCAACTAAAGGACCTCTCGGCCCGGATCACCATCGTGGAAGCTCTCTCCCGAACCGGAGGGGGCACCATGCCTCGCGCAGAAATTCCATCCATCGCCCTGCAGATCGAATCAGATGGAATGTCTCTCAAAAAACTCGCTCACAGCCTGAGACGCGCCAACCCTGCCGTCGTCGGTTATGTCAGTGATGACTCCTTTCTCCTCAACCTGCGCACGGTCTTCCCATCGCAGGATCAAAGCATCGTCAGCGTTCTCCTTGAGGTTCTGCAATGAGGGCAGTCGGTCTCATTGGGGTGCTCGGACTGATTTTTCTTCCCTCCTGTGGGGAGTCACTGAACAAGCAACGAGCGGAAATCCGCTTGTCTTTCTCTAATTTTAGTCAGGCGTTTTACGCGCGAAGAGGCGAGGAGGCTCTCCTCTATGTTAGCCATAGAACGTTCGACTACTATGACCGGCTCCTTCCCCACCTTCTTACTGCAGATGAAAAGCGCTTGAGTGACCTCCCTCCCTTCGCCCTCTTCGCCTGTCTCTCTCTTCGTCACAAATATAGCCCGGAGGAACTGAATACGGCAACCAGCCGAATGATTGTCCGGGAGGCCTTCGACTCCATGACCTTTCCGGGCGGAGCACCCCACTTCCTGGATATCGGAGAGATTCTTATCAGGAAACCTGGCGAGGAAGCCGCCGCTACTGTCTTTCTCGCTCCGGGTGAGAAACATGATGAGGCCCTCGTCTCTTTTATCCGGGAAGACGGAATGTGGAAAGTGGACCTGACATCTGTCTTCGAAGTGCTCTCAACCCGGCTGGAGCCCTATTTGAAGGACCCGACGGCTAGCAGAGCCGAAAGGGCCCTTCATTATCTTCAGATCCATGAAAACCGCCAGATTGGAGGCGAAATCCTCCAACCACGGAGGCGATAAGGGCTCCTCACGGCACTTTCCTGATAGGCCTTTGCTGCCTGACGGGGGGCAATCTCTTTTAAATCTGCAAAAAACCGTAAAATCCCTTGAAATCCCACTGTCGGCGGATAGCCTCCGCGCCCCATGGCTCGCGCTGCAGGAAAAGCCAAAACCCGGAAAGCCGTCGCTAAACGTTTTAAAGTGACCGGTTCCGGCAAAATATTGCGGCGGAAACAAGGTAAGCGCCACATTCTTCAGAAAAAGAATCGTAAGCGTAAGCGGAACCTCGGTAAAGCTGCACTTGTCTCCGAAGCAGATCTCAAGAACGTAAGGGCGAGCCTGCCTTTCTCTTGAGAAGCGCTTCTCTCTCGCTGCCACGGGACATAGACGCCATCCGGGCGTTGCCTCTTACACAGCCTTCCCGCCCATGCGGGATACGAGCGAATGAGACTGTGGGAGGACTACTAAAACAGTTCGCTTCAGAAAGAAAAAGAAATGCCACGCGCAACCAATGGTCCAGCCAGTCGTAAACGACGTAAAAGAGTCCTGCTTCGTGCGAAAGGATTCCGGGGCTTCCGCTCGAAGCTCTACCGTTATGCCAAGGACGCTGTCTACAAGGCTCAGCAACACGAGTATTACGACCGCAAAAAGCGAAAAAGCCAATTCCGGCGTCTCTGGATTCAGCGTATCAGCGCTGCGGTCCGCGAGCGTGGGCTGACCTATTCCCGATTTATGGAGGGCCTCAACGCTGCAAGCGTCGAGGTCGACCGAAAGATCCTAGCTGACCTCTCGGTGAATGACCCTGCTGCGTTCGATGCCATCTTTGACAAGGCCAAGACGGCCCTGGAAGGCAAAGCAGCCTGAGTCCCGATCTGAAAGCTGCAGTCTACTACAGGGTCGCCATGTGCGACCCTTTACTGTTTACGGCATAAGCATAAGCTTCCACTTCGACCGAAAATCCGGATCTCCCAGACCACCAGAACCATGCCTCTCCACCCCCAGTCATGAATCTGTCGCGAGGAGCCGGTGATATCTGACTGAGAAGAACCCTTTCCCGTATTCGTCCCGATGAAAGAAGAGATCGCCAATATCCAGACTGACGCCCTTTCGGCTATTGAGACCGCAGCAGGTGAGCAGGAACTCGAGGAGGTCCGCATTGCGTTTCTGGGGAAAAAAGGCCGTTTGACCTCGGCCTCGGCTGGAATGAAAGATCTGTCCAAGGAGGATAAGCCCGTAATTGGCCAGTTACTAAACACCACTCGAGCGGCCATCACTGACGCCCTCGAAACCAAGGGCAGAGTGATCCAGGACCGTGCCGATTCTGCCTCTGTGGAGGGCATCGACCTTTCTCTCCCTGGACTACCTCTTCATCCCGGCAATCTTCACCCTCTCACCCTCGTAAAAGATCGCGCCATCAACATTCTAAGAAGGCTTGGTTTTTCGCTGGCTGAGGGGCCTGAGATTGAAACAGAGTTTCACTGCTTCGATGCGCTAAATACTCCCCCTGAGCATCCAGCCCGAAACGAAAAGGACACCTTCTACTTCGATAGTGGAAAACTGCTACGAACACATACATCAACAGTTCAGGTTCGCACCATGGAGGATGAGGTCCCTCCAGTCCGGGTTATCGCTCCCGGGTCATGCTATCGACGTGACGAGGTCGACAAGACACACCTTCCTGCCTTCAATCAACTGGAAGGACTTTATGTCGACCACGATGTCCAGATTGGCGATCTCAAGGGAACTCTGGAATTCTTTTATCGAGCTATGTTCGGCGAGGAAACTCAGGTTCGATTCCGTCCTCATTTTTTCCCCTTCACTGAGCCCAGTTTTGAAATCGATGCCCTGCTTAGACTCAAGGGCGAAGAGCCAAGGTGGATTGAAGTTGCTGGCTGCGGAATGGTCGATCCGGCAGTCTTCGAGGAGATATGCAAGGCGCGAGGTGACCGCTTATACGATCCTGACAAGGTGACTGGATATGCATTCGGCATGGGCCTCGACCGCCTTGCCATGATTCAGTGGGGAATCAAGGATATCCGTCTTCTGATCGAGAACGATGCACGATTCCTCTCTCAATTCGCCTGAGCCCATTCTGACCGGGCAGAACATAGATCACTCGCCTTGTCGCTAACCCTTCAGACCTCAAAGAAATGCTAATCTCGAAAAAATGGCTCAATTCGCATCTCGATGTCACGGATCTCAGCAACAGCGAGTTCGATGATATCCTGACCTTTGCCGGCGTAGAAGTAGAGGGCATCACCGAAAAAGGCGTCGCGTCTGATCTGGTGGTTGTTGCTGAGGTAGTTGCGAGCGAACAACACCCTAACGCTGACCGACTCAGTGTGACAAAAGTAGACGCCGGGGAACCTGAGCTTCGGCAGATCGTATGCGGAGCTAAAAACTACAAGGTTGGAGACAAGGTTCCATGTGCGCTTCCAGGTGCTGTCCTGCCCGGGGGATTTGAGATAAAAGAGACCGTCATGCGGAAAGTAGAATCCCGAGGGATGCTCTGCTCTGCAGTCGAAGTGGGACTAGGCTCCGATCATAGCGGGCTGATGATTTTGCCTGCCGAGTGGGAGACAGGTAAGCCTCTCCGACAATTCGTGGACGACGACACCATCTTTGAAATCGAAGTAACCCCCAATCGTCCAGACCTGCTTAGCCATTTCGGCATGGCGAGGGAGGTCTCGGCACTCACCGGCCGGCAGATCAGGGCGATTGATATTCCAGCTATTGAGCTCAAGGCCGCTGACAAGGCTCTCTCTATCGAGGGACAGGAAGTATGCGCCCTTTATACCGCCACAAGAATCAGAGACGTTAAGGTGGCCGAAAGTCCGTCTTGGCTGAAGGAGAGACTGGAGGCGATTGGCCTACGCCCGATCAACAATATTGTCGACATAACAAACTTCATTCTCCACGAGGTAGGCCATCCCCTTCATGCCTTCGACGCTGCCGAGGTAGAGGGCGGAATCAGGGTTCGCTACGCGCAGGAAAATGAATCCTTCGACGCGCTCGATGAGCAGAGCTATGATCTTAAAACCTCTGATTGCGTAATCTCGGATGAGTCAGGAAACGCCCTCGCCCTGGGAGGAGTGATGGGAGGTGAAAATTCGGGTGTTACCAATTCTACCACCGAGGTAATCCTTGAGTCTGCATGGTTTGATCCGCCGAGCATTAGAAGGACTGCACGACGACTTAACCTGCACTCTGACTCGTCATACAGGTTTGAAAGAGGAGTCGACCCTCAAGGAGTAACCAATGCCTCTGCGCTTGCGTTGAAGCTCATCGCCGAGCTGGCGGGCGGAGTCATTGATGGCCCCACTGCCTTTGCCGGGGTTGCCCCGGAAATGACGGGCAAAGTCTCACTCGATCCGAAACGCCTCCATCAGACGGTTGGGGGAGCTATTTCCATTGATTCTGCTCATAGGGCCCTTGAACGCCTCGGGCTGATTCACGAGGGAGACAACCAGTGGGAAATTCCGAGCTACCGGATGGACCTTCAACGACACGTGGATCTTGTGGAGGAAGTCGTTCGAGTCAACGGCCTCGATTCTATCCCCTCTCGGAATCTCGCCCCCTCTACTTCTCCCGGGAAGGTTGACGAGCGATACGACCTCGAAATCGACCTGAAAAAACAGTTGGCAGCGCAGGGCTTTTTTGAAGCTCAGTCCATCAAGTTGATTTCCGAAGATCAACTGCGTGATGCCCTGCCTCTCAGACCTATGCAGGAAGGAGACGTGATAAAGGTCCGGCTGCCCCTTAGCGAAGATCACAGTGTGATGCGCCCGAGCCTGAGCCCCGCTCTTCTCTCAACCGCAAGTCGGAATGTCAGACAGGGAGCAAAAGAGATCCGCTTTTTTGAGATTGGGAGATGCTTTCGTAATGCCGGGGGGGGAAAGGCCACTGACTTGGAAACTGACGTTGTCGGGATTGTCCTCGGAGGACGGAGAAGCCCGAGCTCGTGGCAGGATAAGGATGGCGAGCTGACAAATGCATTCGACCTGAAAGGTGCTCTTGCATCGCTTCTCCCGGGTGTGGCAGTCCAGCTTTCGCCGGTGAAGCCGGGAAATTTTCTCCTGAGCGCTCAAGTTGTAGCCAACGGAAAAACGATCGGATCTTTTGCGCAGCTATCGCTCTCCCGTGGTCGCGAACTGGACTTGGGATTCCCCGTCTACCTCGCAGAACTGGACCTCAATAAAGTCTGCGATCTTCGGAAAAGAAGTTCACATGTTAAAGAGCTTCCTCAATTCCCCGGCTCTTCTCGGGACGCAGCCATGGAAGTTGCGGCGGACCTCCCCAACGCCGATATCGAAAAGGCCATCCGGAAAATCAATGAGCCACTTCTTGTCTCATTTGGATGCTTCGATGTGTTTCGGGACCCGACGGGAAAACAATTGGATGCAGGGAGAAAATCTCTCGCCTATACCTTTCACTATCGATCCGACGACAATACTCTAACGAGCAAGGAGGTTGATGCGGCCCACCAGAAGACTCTGGAACACCTCAGCAGCACACTTCCTGTCAGCTTTCGCTAACAAAACGCGGCTTGGTCTCAGGCAAGGTCTTCAGCAGTAACTGAGCGCTTTTCTCGAGAACCCAACAGGAGAGCTTGGTCAACGACCCGGGCTGAACTTCTATCGAAGCGATAGCTGTGGCAATTTGGACATACCGCTGTGGTCAGGCCCACAATCGATTCGCAGCCTTCGCAGACCTGGTACTCCCCAGGGTTTGAAGCAATCTCCTTTGCCTTGGCGAGGCGTTCGCTTGAAGCACTTTCCACAACGCTTAGGGCATACGTGACTCAATTTGAGCAACTCCAAAGATAGAGCAGCTCGGATCGAATCAAGGTCAGTCAGGAACCGGAACCGGCTGCAGCCTTGATTGCCTTGACTGTCTTGCTCTTGATATTGGCTCCCTTATTTTTGTGGTAGAGCCCCTTAAGCGTTGCTCTGTCAACCGCCGAGGCCAGCTGCTTCATACCGCTCTGCGCCTCTTCAGCATTCCCAGCTTCAGCAGCCTCGAGCGTCTTCTTCCTGAGGGACTTCACCCTCGTTCTGAGTGTCTTGTTGCGATCGGTCCGACGTGCTGCCTGACGAACCCGCTTCAGCGCTGATTTTGAATTAGCCATTATAAATTCCCCGGGGGGCCGACGAAACTAGGCCAGAAGAGGCCTCTGTCAAGCACCCGCAACTGAAAATCAAGGAATCCTCGATAATTCCTGCTCCGTTAAATTGAAGGTCCACCCCTGAAAATACGGGTTTGCCCTGCTCCGCCTCCGCCTGCGGGACCCCATTGCGCAAATCCCTCGCCAGCCGAAGAAAACGGCAGCCCAAAAAGCGAGCCCTTGATAACACGGACCTCAGCGCCGACGCCAACGCGCCTGTAGAGGTCTATGACGTCTCGGGACTTCATTCGGATACACCCATAACTGGCAGGCCTCCCAATCGTCCTCTCCTCGGGGGTGCCATGGATATAAATATATCGACGGAAGGCATTCCTATTCCTTCTCTCGGTGCCTTTAAGCCAGATAATCCTAGATACGATAGGATCTCTCCCTGGCGAATTCGGCCTCAGAATTTCTCCAGTCGGACGCCGGCTTTTGAAGACGGCTCCCGAAGGAGCTCCAGCTCCTATTTTTCGAGCGATCCGCATCGTTCCAAGAGGGGTGTTCATGCTCCCTGGCTTATCCCCCAATCCAAACTTAGAGGTCGAAATACGGTAACTTTTCACCGGTGCCCCCTCTTTTAAAACCATCATCCTCTGATCACGCACGCTCACAATGACCTCATTCCCAGGAACGATCTTTGCGCAACTGCTGAGGAGGACTGAGAACACCCCCCCTAGCAGGAGCATTCCTACCCGGCTTGGAAGTGTTGTTTTTGTCATCAAACAGTAAAATCGAGAATCGGCTCCAGAGGCTACTCCACTTGGCTGTCCCCCGCGGCGGCTCTCCAGGATATCGCGAAAGACGATAGGGACGTATAGAAGAAGCCAAGAGGAAAGGGAAGCAGGAATATAAAGGAAACTATATTACCGCTAAGGAGCGCATCGATAAGCACAAAGAGAAAGAAGACCCCAAAGAAAAACTCCACAAGCGGAGTAGCCGATTTGATCGCCTTGTAACGACTCTTTCTCGGAGACGGGGCCTTTTCTCTCTTCAACTTTTCCACTCCGTATTTGGGCGTCCTCACAAATCCAGACTGCATGTTGAGCAAAGCTTCCATCACAGCTCGCGCATTGTTTATCGACATCCCAATCCCAAGAGCGAGAAGGCAGGGTAGATAAACGATCTCTTTCCACCAGCTCTTGGGGTGAAGAGCCTTCTGGGACATGAAGTAAAAGAACACCACCGACCCAGAGGCAAAAATAAAAATAGGGATATGAATCAGCGCTTTCACCCAGAGACTCATCTCTGGTTGGTATTTTGTGTTCGGGAAAATGAGGAAGCACAGAACCATTAGAAGCAACCAGGCAAAATTCGAAGTCAGGTGGGCTGTTGCCTCTAGCTTCACATACAACGGAAACTTACTCCTCCATATCGCTGGTAGAACTTTTTTACAGCACTGAATCGACCCCTTGGTCCAACGGTGCTGTTGGCTCTTGAAGCCATCCATATCCACCGGAAGTTCCGCCGGCGTCTCCACCTCATTGAGAAAAATAAATCTCCAGTCCTTCAACTGCGCGCGGTAACTGAGGTCCATATCCTCTGTGAGAGTGTCATGCTCCCACCCTCCGGCATCACTGATGCATTCCTTACGCCAGATTCCGCCTGTTCCGTTGAAGGTAAAAAACCGACCACTACGGTTTCGAGCTGTTTGCTCTAGCTCCAAGTGCCCATCGAGAAACATCGCTTGAACTCTGGTGAGCAGGTTATAATTACGATTGAGGTGTCCCCATCGAGTCTGGATAAGACCTATCTTTTCATCCGTGAAGTAGTGGATCGTCTCTCGCAGGACATCAGCATTCGGCACGAAATCTGCATCAAGAATGAACACGTAGTCCCCCTTCGCGGTCTCCAATCCGTTCTCAAGGGCTCCCGCCTTGTATCCGGTCCGGTCCTCCCGGTGGATGAGTTCAGCATCAAAGCCATCGGTCTGAAGCTTGAGGATCTCTCCCTCGGCAATCGAGGTTGTTTCGTCGGTAGAGTCGTCCAGAAGCTGAATCTGAAGTTTCTCCTTGGGGTAATCCAGCTGTGCCACCGAAGTGAGCAAGCGCTTCACGACGTGCATCTCGTTGAAGACCGGGAGCTGAACCGTGACGAGCGGAAGCTCCGCAAACTTAGTCTTAATCTCCGGGCGCCGCCGAGAATGTCTCAGATAGAGATAAACAATACACAGCCTATGGCAGCCATAACCAGAGAGCCCGAGGAGAGCCAAAACGTAGGCGACGTACCAGCTCCATTTTAGAAATTCCATGATGCGTGAGGGAGGCCGATAATGCGTTCAAGAACGGGGGAAAGAGCTCGTGAGAAGCTCGAAACCTCCCAGTCGCTTTGCCCCATAGGACCTACAAAGTCAAGTTCTTAACCTTTATTCACAGCCTCTGCGTGTTTATGATTTCCGTTGTGCCAGCTTTCCCTGCGGACAGCTTGCCTGCCTGCTTAGTCACTCTTGCAAGAACTCAGTGTCCCCCTTAGACGAATCAAATGAACCAAAGCCAACCCTTACCTACTGTCGCCATTTTTGGTCTGGGAATCATCGGATCTCAAGCTGCAGACCACATTGCTGAAGGAGGTTACCCCTCCATAACTTGGAGCCGCAACACTCGAGACCGGTCAGATTACGAGCCTGACCCAAAGGTGGCAGCTGACAAAGCCGACATTATCGCCTGCTACCTTAAGGACGTAGAGGCGGTGAAAGAGATTTTCGACGTAATTAAACCCTTACTTGGCCCTGCTAAGACATTCATCAATCATGCTACAGTTGACTATGAGACTACCGAATATCTGGTCGCTGGTTGCGCAAAGATGGGCTGCGCATTCCTGAATGCCCCTTTCACCGGAAGCAAGGTGGCGGCAGGCAACGCTTCTCTGGTTTATTACGCCGGGGGCGACAGAGAGCTGATCGAGCGTCTACAGCCTTTCCTGGAAACTACCTCCGCGCAAATCATGAGGGTCCCATCTCCTCTCGCCGCTACAATTTTAAAACTTACTACCAACCTGATTACAGCGTCAACCGTTCAAGCGCTCGCCGAAGGGCTGAGTATCAACGCTGCCCATGGGATCCCAGCTAACACCTATCTTTCAGCAATCGAACCAAACGCTTGTGCGTCTACCCTCATCCAAATGAAGGGCCCATCCATGGCGAAAGGAGACTATGACCCGCACTTTTCTCTCTCCAATATGCTGAAAGATGCTCGCTACATGCTGGACCTGGCTCAAAGAGCAGGGCTGAAAACCCCTGGAATCGCAAACACGGCTGATCAGATGCAGAAGCGTAATGATCTCGGTGAAGGCGAGAGTGACTTTTCCATCCTCTACAGACAATTCATCCAGAAATGAGTGATCCATTTCTTGAGCAAGACAGCTCTCCCTTGCAAATCCCCCTGTCTCCGCGCGCTGTCCTGCGCATGACCGGGCCAGACCGTTTCCGCTTTCTCAGCGGTCAGGTAACCCAGGATGTATCGCTAGCTACTACAACGGAAGCGGCATACGCCTGCGTCCTTAACGCCAAAGGCCAACTTGATGCGATATGCTACATCCGGGCCTACGAGGATAGCTACCTCATCGACGCCCCGATTGAATTACGGGAGCACCTCCTGACACGCCTCGAGCGTTACCTTATAGCTGATGACGTCGAGATCCGGGATGAGTCAGATGATTGGACTATTACCCACCTTCTCAACTATGATGAGCCTCTGACGGGAGAGCTCTTCTGGTTGACGAAACGCCTTGGAGAACAAGGTATGGACATTTTTTCCCGGACAGAACTTCAAGTCGAGGGAGCAACCACCGCGACAGAGAAGTATCATGAAGGCCTGAGGACGTTTCGCGGAATTCCCAAGTGGGGATCGGAGCTTTATTTCGGACAAATGCCACAGGAGGCAGGACTCGAGGACGATACAATATCATACGCCAAGGGATGCTACATCGGGCAGGAAGTGATTTCCCGGATGAAGCGGGCAGGCAAGGTCCCGCGATATCTAACCAGGTTCCTGGCCCCTCCCGGAACCAATCCACCCTGCCCCATCTATTCCAACGGCATTGAGGCTGGAGAAATCACCACCGTCGCCGATCTCCTGCCCGGGGAGTCAGCTCACTTGGCCCTCGGTTACCGCCGGCGTAAATTCAAAGAGGCCGAATCCTTCGACCTCAGGCCTGACGCGGAAGCTCCAGAGAGCTCGCAGGCAACTGTGCGTATCCGCTAGTATTGGTAGTTCACGTAGATCTGAAGCCGGGGACCGTCGTCAGCCAAGCTCTCGCTTTGTATCGGGAAGGCGTAATCAAGCGCCATCGGCCCAAAGAATGGGATGCTCGCCCTCACTCCAAGACCCACATCACTGTGGATCTGCTCCGGACTGAAATCATATGAATCGGAATTGACGAATCCTATATCCCCGAAGAATGCACCCCTCACCTCTCCCACAATCGGGAAAGTTACCTCCATGGTGCCATACGCAGAGGTATTTCCTCCCAACACCGATCCTGTTGCCGCATCTCTGGGACCAACATCCCGCGTATCAAAGCCGCGCAGGTTCCGAGCACCTCCAAGCATCTGCCGTTCGAAGATCGGGACCTCACCACTCAGGGCATCCACCACGTTTACGGCTCCGCTAAGATTAAAAATCAGATCCCAAGGAAGATTCCAGTGCTTCGATCCCGAAGCGCTCAAGGTATAGGTATCGACATCTCCACCAAGAAAGCTGCCTGCCAAGGTTGCTCCGAGGTTGAGGCGGTGCCCACGCCTCGGCACCATGTTGCTATCCCTGCTGTCATACACATAATTCAATGAGACTGCGCTTCGGACGTAGTCTCCATCCTCAGCAAGGAACTCCGAGCCAGCAGGCACGGGCTCAACGTCGATTCCCACCTGCTCGAGACGATACTCAGCCTTGATATACCCTCTTTCCCCGAGTGGGCGGCGAACAAAAACCGCTCCTCCAGCATTACTCTGGTCATATTCATCGCTGAGGAAAAGCAGGTCGCGATAGAACACTTCTCCACCCAGAGAGAGCTTTCGCCCCATGAACCAAGGCTCAACGAGAGAGAGGCGCAGGTCGCGACGCTCATTACCAAGCTGCAGACGCATGCTGAACCGTTGACCTCCTCCCCTGAAGAAGTTCTTAGGATTGGCAATGTCGAAGTTCGTCTGCTCAAGGAGCAGATATCCCACGACGCTGTCCACTGAGCTGAACCCAGCCCCAAAACTTACCTGCCCGGTCTTGGCCTCACTGACCAGCACATTGACATCGCGATACCCCGGCTGGCTACTCCGAGACCCGGTGACCTGTACCTGCTTGAAATAGCGCAGGTTCTGAAGGCGTGATTTCGTCGTCTCTTCGTCCACGGAGCTGTAGTAGTCTCCGGGACGCATCGGGATTTCCCGGCGGATCACCTTGTCTTTTGTCACAGTGTTCCCCTGGATATTGACCTTCCCGACGCGATACAGTGTGCCTTCTACTACCTTGTAGATAATCGACACAACACCCGGCGAAACATCCCGCATTTCCGGAGTGACACGCGCATCAGCATAGCCACGCGACCCGTAATAACTCCGAATCATTCGGACGTCGTCATTCACCCTCTTACCGGAATAATCCTGTCCCTCTGCCACGCTCAATGCAGGAGTCAGCTCCTCGGAGGTAAAAACAGTCATCTTACCGAAAGCAACGCTGCCAACCTTGTATCTGGGACCCTCGTAGACCGGAATAACGAGATCGACCCGCCCCCTTGTGGCTGGTTCACGACGCACGGAATCGATCCGCACCATCCGGTAACCCCTGTCCCGATAGAAATCCTCCAGCTTGAGTAAATCCAACTGTAGCTTTTCTGTATCAATGCGGCCACTTTTGCTGATAAAGGAGAGCAAGCCCTTTTGCTTGGTCTCCATTTGCCTCCGAAGCTCGGCTCGCGAAAAAGCGGCGTTGCCCTCGAATAAAATCTTGCGCACTTCGCTCTTGCCACCCTCCTCAATCACAAAGACAAGTTGATACTGGCCGGGACGATCTGTTTCCTTCAGTCGGTGAGAAACAAGCACGTCCGGATACCCATATCCCGTATACTGCTCCTCGATCTTTCTCCGAGCCTCGAGAATCGCCGCATCACTGACAATACCGGCCTTTACGGTCGCCTCTCCAGCCAACTTTCGATCGCTAAACACGGTATTACCCGAGAATCCTATTTCAACGATCTGTCCGCGGGTCGCGACCTCCACAATAAGCACGATCTGCGCGTCTCCGACAGGGTCTCCCAGAAAGCTGACATCATCCACCAGCCCACTCTCATAGAGGCTGGCAGCATCTTTATCGAGGATCTCGGGGTTATACTTCTGACCTGCCCTCACCGACATGTAGTCCCTCAACCGGGACTCATCCACCGTCTTGGCCCCCTTGTAGCGAATTTTAACCGTCGAAATTGTCCGCTCTTCCAGATTAAGGGGTCCGGACGCCCGCTGGTTCTCCTGAGCCGAGAGAACTCCTGAACCGAGTAGTAGCGTAGGAATTAAGGTTGCTGCAACACAGCTCCTCAATCGACATATCCAAAGCGTAAAAATCGTCATGACTAACATGCGGGCAGGGCCTTTCCTGCGCCCGCGGCCCAGACCATTTACCTGTCTCCCAGCCAAGGTCAATGAACATAAAATAATATTGCCATTTTTTGCGTCAATTTTAACCCTTTATCCCTATTCATTGCCGCATCCCCCTTCCAAGCTCGTGACTGGATTGCGGCAAGCCTGATGGCGGGCAGCGTCCTTGACCACCCTCCATTCGCGCTCTAGCTTTCCGCCCCCGCGACCGGACGGAATCCGGCAGACACCATGAAAATTACCGTCGAAAGACAGTCTGACTGTGCCGCCCGGCTCTCAGTCGAAATCCCTCCTGCAAATCTGAAGGAGGAGCGTCTCAAAATCATCCGAGCCTTCGGAAACCAGGCTAGAATCTCTGGATTTCGTCCGGGCAAGGTCCCGCGTACGGTCATTGAAAAGCGATACGGAGAGCAAATTACCGGGGAACTGGAGCAGCGAATGATGCAACAGGCCCTAAACGACGCTACTCAAAACGAAAACCTGCGAGTCATCGATGCCAAAACGCCGGAAGATACCGTCCATCACCCTGACGGAGCCCTGACATTTTCCTCGATGCTGACCCTGGCGCCTGAATTTGAGCTTCCGGACTACAAGA
>Ga0115012_10001030_pt1 | contig 16033 bp, 17 predicted proteins | sample TroAtlMetagenome_FD_88706 | JGI IMG/M metagenome (GOLD analysis project Ga0115012, IMG submission 88706) | Marine eukaryotic phytoplankton communities from Atlantic Ocean - Tropical Atlantic ANT10 Metagenome | ecosystem: Environmental > Aquatic > Marine > Oceanic | place: Tropical Atlantic...
AAATGTGAAATGCGATGCAGTGCGTCGACCATACAGGTGGTCTCATCCATAATAATAACAGCGCCTGAGCCAAGCCCAGAACCTGCTTTTTGAATGCTGTCATAATCCATGTTGAGCTTCATCATGATGTCCCCTGGCACTACAGGCATTGAGGTGCCACCAGGAATGACAGCCTTGAGCTTACGACCATCCAACATGCCGCCCGCAAGCTCAAGTAAGTCTTTGAATGGGGTCCCAAGTGGAATTTCAACATTGAGTGGTCGATTCACATGACCACTGACACTAAAGCACTTGGTGCCGCCATTATTAGGTAAGCCTTGGTCTAAAAACCAATCTGCACCTTTTTCTAAAATCACAGGCACTGAGGCAAAAGTCTCGGTATTGTTGATGGTGGTGGGCTTGCCATACAAACCATGGTTTGCAGGAAAAGGCGGCTTAAAACGTGGTTGGCCTTTTTTGCCTTCGAGTGAATTCAAGAGTGCAGTTTCTTCACCACAAATATAGGCACCTGCACCATAGTGATCGTATAAGTCAAAATCAAAACCAGAACCTAAAATATTTTTACCTAGGTAGCCTGCTTTGTAAGCTTCTTTCAGTGCTTTTTTACAAGCCGCAATCGGCTCAAAAAACTCACCGCGAATATAGTTATAACCAACACTTGCACCCATCACATAGCCTGCAATCGCCATACCTTCAATCAACTGATGTGGGTTATAGCGCAAGATATCTCTATCTTTACAAGTGCCGGGCTCACCTTCATCTGAATTACACACCACATACTTTTGAATGGGTGTGTTACGATTCATGAAGCTCCACTTTAGACCTGTTGGGAAGCCTGCGCCACCACGACCTCTTAGTGCGGAAACTTTCAGCGCTTCAATAAGCTCTGCGGGATCTGTTTGCTCTTTCAGAATGTTTCGCCAAACCTGATAACCACCCACACTTTCATAAGTTTCGAGTGAAGCTGGGTTATCCAAATCAAGCGTTCGGTAACAGACTTGGTTGACTTTAAGTGTGCTCACTGACCAAACCTCTCAATTTATGGGTACTGAGCCAATACATCGTCTAATGTATCGGGCGTTAAATGTTCATGATATTGCTCATTAACCTGCATCATAGGTGCATTGACGCATGCGCCCAAGCATTCAACTTCTTTGAGCGTAAAGCGACCATCTTTAGTGGTTTCACCAAGCTTGATACCAAGCTTGCTTTCTAGTGCCTTTACAATTTCATCTGATTTACGCAATTTACAAGAAATATTGGTACAAACATTCACCTCATGTTTGCCTTTCGGCTTTAAAGCATACATGGAATAAAAACTTGCGACTTCGTATACCCAAACTGGTGGGATTTCAAGATAAGCGGCAACGGCATCCATGGCAGGCTCAGTGAGATGACCTTGTGCCTTTTGCACAATCATCAAAGCTTGCATCACAGCAGAGCGCTTTTGCTCTGCTGGGTACTTTTTAATTTCGCCATCTATTTGTTTGAGCTCTTTATCAGAGATGAACTCTAAAAGTAGTGCTTTAGATGTCATCGGTCTATCTCCCCAAATACGATATCTTGGCTTGCGAGAATAGCAACACCATCCGCCAGCATATGGCCTTTCACCATCTCATCAAAACTGGCTAAGTGAGGGAACCCAGGTGCACGAATTTTCATGCGATAAGGTTTATTTGCTCCATCAGACACAAGATAAATACCAAACTCACCTTTGGGTGCTTCAACAGCGCGGTATGCTTCCCCTTTGGGGATACAAAAGCCTTCGGTAAAAAGCTTAAAGTGATGGATAAGTGACTCCATATCTTCTTTCATCTCGGTGCGCTTAGGTGGTGATACTTTATGATCATCAACTTTAACTGGGCCTGGGTTTCTTCTGAGCCAATCAATACATTGCTTAATAATGCGGTTTGACTCGCGCATTTCAGCCACACGCACCAAGTACCTGTCGTAACAGTCACCTTTACTGCCGACAGGCACATCAAACTCAACTTTGTCATAGGCGGCATATGCTTGTTTTTTACGTAAATCCCAAGCCACCCCAGAGCCACGTAACATTGGGCCACTAAAGCCCATGTTCAATGCTTCTTCAGGTGAAACCACGCCAATATCAACCGTACGCTGCTTCCAAATACGGTTGTCGGTAAGCAGTGTTTCATATTCGTCGACACACTTAGGAAAGCGCTCAGTAAAAGCTTCGATAAAGTCGAGCAAACTGCCCTGCCTATGCTCATTCATCTTTCTGACTTCACGCTCATTATGCCAACGTGAAGGTTCATACTTTGGCATGGTGTCCGGCAAGTCACGCGCAACACCACCAGGGCGGTAATAGGTCGCATGCATACGAGCACCCGATACAGCTTCATAGCAATCGAACAAATCTTCGCGCTCACGAAATGCGTATAAGAAAACCGTCATCGCACCAATATCAAGTGCTGTTGCACCGAGCCACAGTAAGTGGTTCAAAATACGGGTGATTTCATCAAACATGGTACGAATGTATTGGGCACGAATAGGTGCTTCAATACCCAGCAAATGCTCCATAGTCAGCACATAAGCATGCTCATTACACATCATGGAAACATAATCCAGCCTATCCATATAGCCGATGCTTTGCAGATAGGGCTTGGTTTCAACCAGTTTTTCTGTACCACGGTGTAGCAAACCAATATGTGGGTCGGCACGCACAATGGTTTCACCTTCAAGCTCAAGCACCAAACGTAACACGCCGTGTGCAGCCGGGTGCTGTGGACCAAAGTTTAAAGTGTACTGTTGTAATTCCATCATGAGCTTGTCTCCCGAATAACTTTGGGAACCCCTATACGTGGTTGAATGTCTACGGGCTCATAAATCACTTTTTTTGCTGTAGCATCATATCGCATCTCGACATGACCACTTAAGGGGAAATCTTTTCTGAATGGGTAACCAATAAACCCATAATCGGTAAGGATACGACGTAAATCAGGATGGCCTTCGAATAAGATGCCATACATATCGTATGTTTCACGCTCAAACCAATTGGCACTCTTATAGATGGAAGCAACAGAAGCAACACTAAGTGTAGGCTCAGTTAAATAAACTTTGACTCGCAAACGACGATTATGCTCGGTGGATAATAAATGATACACCACGGCAAACCGTTCTGGCATAGGCTCGTCTGACTGCTTTGCCTCGGTAAAGTTCATATCAACCGCACGAGAGAAACCATCTGAGCTTGCGGATTCCGTTTCCCATTGACTTAAACCATAGTGCAGGTAATCCACGCCACAAACATCGATAAGCTGATCAAACGCCAAGTTTTTTTGTGTTTTGAGGGACGTCATCACCGCGACAACATCTTGCCTATCTATAGTCATCACACACTGGCCGTGGTCTACAGATAGCTTTGCCATTTTACTATCAAAAACAGCTTTTAATTCAGCCTTTAATGATTTTTTTTTTGTCATTACGCTTCGATCACTTTTTTCTTACGAATTTTATTTTGCAGTTGAATGATGCCGTACAAGAGCGCCTCAGCTGTGGGCGGGCAACCTGGGACATAAACATCAACAGGAACAATACGGTCACAACCACGGACCACCGAATAAGAATAGTGGTAATAGCCACCACCATTGGCACAAGAGCCCATAGAAATCACCCAACGAGGCTCTGGCATTTGGTCATACACGCGTCTTAGTGCGGGTGCCATTTTATTACATAGCGTCCCCGCCACAATCATGACATCCGACTGCCTCGGGCTTGGTCTAAATAAAATACCAAAGCGGTCTAAGTCATAACGTGCAGCTCCCGCATGCATCATTTCAACAGCACAGCATGCGAGGCCAAAAGTCATTGGCCACATAGAGCCACTTTGTGCCCACTCACCAATCTTTTCGAGACTTGTGAGTAAGTAACCTTGTTGCTTTAATTCGTTTTGAATTTGTGTTTCGCCCATTGTTAAGATCTCACTCCCACTCTAATGCGCCGCGCTTCCACTCATAGATGAAGCCAACCACAAGTAGGCCTAAAAACAGCATCATGGCAGAAAAACCGAACCAACCGAGCTTTCTCAATACGAGTGCCCAGGGAAAGAAGAAGGCTGTTTCTAAATCGAAGATGATAAATAACAGCGCGACCAGATAAAAACGCACGTCAAATGGAATTCGGGCAGACTCAAATGCAGGAAAACCACACTCGTAAGGTGCGTTTTTGTCAGCATCAGGCTTATGTGGCGCAATGATGGCGCCAACACCTAATAAAACCCCGCCCAATAACAGTGCAACCAAAATGAAAACCAACACGGGCACATATTCAGATAGCATCATAAGCTGACTTCACTCAATTTGGTACCGAAGGCCGGACTCGAACCGGCACGGCTTTCGCCACCACCCCCTCAAGATGGCGTGTCTACCAATTCCACCACTTCGGCAAATTACGCTCGATTGTTATTCAGCATCCTTAGTCGGGACAGGAATCCCACCTAAAGGCTGCTCACTTGACTTAGGGATAGCCACTTGGGTTGCCTTTTGATATTGGCTTGTCACTATGGAGGACAAAGACAAGCTCGTGACAAAAAACAACAAAGCTAAACCACCGGTAAGTTTAAACAAAAAATTACCAACCCCTTGGCTGCCAAATACAGTACCAGAAGCACCTGCGCCAAAGGCTGCACCAATGTCGGCACCCTTACCATGTTGGATCAACACCAAGCCTATCAGTGTGACTGCCACCAGGGCATGGATAATTAAGAACACTTGATACATGTTACAATTTCCAAAAACTGTGTAGCCTTAAGGGATGCACCCCCTACCAGACCACCGTCTATTTCCGGCATCTGGAATAACCCTTCAGCCGTTTTCTCATTCACACTCCCTCCATATAAAATAGAGAGGGACTGCTCATCCCCTGGCGATAACGTTGCGACCATCTTCCGAATGCTTGCTTGTATATTTGCAGCATCGGTAGGTGTCGCTGTTTTGCCGGTGCCAATGGCCCATACAGGCTCATAAGCAATCAATGCATCCTTGAAGTCAAGCCCAAGGTCTGTCACAGCACGTATTTGTGCCTCTAACACGGACAAGGTTTGACCTGCCTCACGTTCTGATTCGGTCTCACCTACGCAAAGCACGGGTATCATACCATGTTCTTTCACGCGGTGGAATTTCTTCGCGACAGTTTTTTCATCTTCATGAAATAATTGACGTCGCTCCGAGTGCCCAACCAGCACCATGCTACAACCATGCTCTTTCAGCATTGCTGCAGACAGCTCGCCAGTATAGGCGCCTTCTTCTTCGGTTGCAACTGTTTGTGCACCCCAAATGATGGATGTATCTTTCAACTGCGCTTGTACTTGAGGCAAATAGACGGCGGGAGGGAACACTACAACCTTGGCATCAGTACCCGTTGGATAACCTGCTTTTAATTCAGCAAGCAGGGCATCAATGCTTGCTTTAGAGCCATTCATCTTCCAGTTGCCCATGACCCATTGCTGTCGCATCAGTACTCCTTAATCTAATTTAATCAACTTTTTGCTTTGCTTTCTTTGGGGACGCAGCAATTGCTTCAATATCTGCTGCAAGGTTTTGTGCTTGCTCTTGAACTGCTGTGGCATCAGGGCCCTCGACCATCACTCTTAATACAGGCTCGGTACCTGAAGGTCTTAACAGCACACGCCCTTCCCCTTTAAGCTTTTCAGTTAAAGCGTCGACGCAAGTTATCACTTTAGGATTCGCGGCCAGTGCTTTCGCATCATCAACCTTAAGATTAATCAGTGCCTGAGGCATACGTGTGATGCCTTCTGTAAGTGCTTCTAGCGTTTTACTTTGTCTTGTCATCACAGCCAAAACTTGAAGTGCAGCAACAATACCATCACCCGTGGTTGATTTATCTAAGCACACCACATGCCCAGAAGATTCACCACCAATACGCCAGTCATGCTCTTTCAAAAGTTCAAGGACGTATCTATCGCCTACTTTTGAGCGCAAGAAAGGAATATCTACAGCTTCAAGGGCTTTTTCTAAACCAAAATTGCTCATAAGAGTACCCACAACGCCACCTTTGAGCACGCCACGACTTTGTCTGTCTCGAGCTATGATATAAAGCACCTCATCACCATCAACAACATGCCCTGCGGCATCCACCATGATGAGCCTGTCACCATCGCCATCTAAGCCAATACCAACATCTGCACCATGCTGTAATACTGCTTTTTGTAATGCTTCTGGTGCCGTTGCGCCACACTGCTCATTAATATTAAAACCATTAGGCTCGTTGCCAATCGTAACCACATCAGCACCAAGCTCTGTAAATACATGAGGCGCAATATGATAGGTGGCACCATGAGCGCAATCCACCACAATTTTGAGTCCTGCAAGCCTTGTCAAAGAAGGCAACGTTGCTTTACAAAACTCAATATAACGGCCAGGAGCGTCATTGATACGGGTGGCTTTACCAAGCGCGTTTGAAGGCACAACTTTTAATGGCTGATTGAGTTCGGCCTCAATCATAAGCTCAACACTATCAGGCAACTTATAGCCATCTGATGAGAAGAACTTAATGCCATTATCATGATATGGGTTATGTGAAGCACTGATCACAATGCCTGCGGTTGCATGCAAGGTTTGGGTTAAATAAGCCACGGCAGGGGTTGGCATAGGGCCAAGTAAAGCCACATCCACACCAGCCGCAGATAACCCCGCTTGCAGTGCAGATTCAAGCAAATAACCAGACACACGCGTATCTTTACCAATCACCACTTTTTTACGTGCGCCATTACCAAGTACACGGCCCACGGCCCAGCCTAATTTCAATATGAATTCTGGCGTAATATCCGACGCACCTACCCGGCCTCTAATACCATCTGTACCAAAATGCTTACGTTCAGTCATCCTTTCCCCTTATTTGCATCACACTGTCTAACATGATTAATGCTTGCTTGGTTTCAGCCACATCATGAGTGCGTACCAAACCTGCACCCTGTAATGCAGAAAAAACACTCAAGGCTAATCCACCTGAAAGACGCTTGTCCACATCTTGATTTAAAACCGCACCTATCGTGCTCTTCCTAGACACACCGATTAAGAGCGGCAGCTTATAGTCTGTAAAAACATGTAAATTTCGAATCAGCGATATATTCTCTTCAACGGTTTTGCCAAACCCAAAACCGATATCTAAAATCAGTTTGTCACGAGCAATCCCCGCATCTAAGCATGCTTTAATGCGGGCATCAAAAAAGGCTTTTGCCTCCGTATAAATATCTTGGCCTTGAGAAAGGTTACGCACCATATTGGGAAGCTCGCCTTGCATAAACAGCAGGCATACCGGCACATCAAGTGCTGCCGCGGTTTCTAACGCATACGGCTGCCTTAAGGCATAGATGTCATTGATGATGTGTGCCCCCATCTCGACGGCCGCTTGCATCACCCGGGGCTTATAAGTATCCACTGATATGGTGGCATCAAAACGGCAATGCAAGGCCTCAATCACAGGCAAGATACGCTTAAGCTCTTCTTCCTCTGGTGTCTTCTTGGCATGCGGCCTTGTCGATTCAGCACCAATATCGATGATATCTGCCCCTTCTTCAAGCATAACTTCGGCACGCCGGCAGGCTTCATCCAGCGATAAATAGGCACCGCCGTCCGAAAAAGAGTCTGGGGTAATATTAAGCACCCCCATGATTTTGGGGGTGCCTTGGTAATACAAATCCATGCTCACGTCTTTACACCTTTTACACCGCATCCTCAGAAGGCTTCACCGCTTTACTCGAAGAGGCTTTCTTGGTTGATGACTTTTTGCGTTTGGTTTTTTTACCATCACCATCAATATCAGGCCCACCTGAAGGCGGCTTGCCGATGGAGTCCCAGTCATCTGGTGGAGACGGCTCATTGCCGGCCATGATTTCTTCAATTTGTTTGGCATCAATGGTTTCATACTTCACCAAGCCCTCAGCCATCAGAGTAAGCTTGTCTTGGTTTTCCGTCAGGATTTTAACCGCATGCTGATAGTTTCTATCAATGATGGCGCGCACTTCAACATCAATTGCTTGTGCCGTCTGATCTGAAATTTCTTTATTTTGGGTGACAGAGCGTCCTAGGAACACTTCACCTTCCTCTTCGCCATAAGTCATAGGACCAAGCTCAGACAAGCCCCAAGTGGTCACCATTTTACGCGCGATTTCAGTTGCGCGCATGATGTCGTTAGAAGCCCCAGTCGTGACACTATCTTCTCCAAAGATCAAAGCTTCAGCAACGCGCCCGCCAAACAAGCTTGCCAACTGACTCTCAAGCCGTCTGCGACTGTGGCTGTAGCGATCTTGCTCGGGTAAGAACATGGTCACCCCAAGCGCTCGACCACGTGGAATAATAGTAACTTTATAAACCGGATCGTGATCAGGCACCATAAGACCGACCAAGGCGTGACCTGCTTCATGGAATGCGGTTAATCGCTTCTCATCTTCATCCATCACCATGGTGCGTCTTTCTGCACCCATCATGATCTTATCTTTGGCTTTATCAAGCTCCATCATGGTGACTTTGCGTTTATCTGCACGTGCCGCAAATAAAGCAGCTTCATTCACAAGATTAGCAAGATCAGCCCCTGAAAAACCTGGTGTTCCTCGAGCAATAGCGAGCACATCCACGCCTTTTTCAGTAGGCACTTTATCAAGGTGTACACGAATAATATGCTCACGCCCACGAATATCTGGTAAAGGCACCACCACCTGACGGTCAAAGCGCCCTGGCCTCAATAATGCGGGGTCGAGCACATCAGGTCGGTTGGTTGCAGCAATTACAATCACACCTTCATTGCCTTCAAAGCCATCCATCTCAACCAACAGTTGGTTTAAGGTTTGCTCGCGTTCATCGTGGCCACCACCAAGGCCAGCACCACGATGGCGACCTACGGCATCAATCTCATCAATAAAAATAATGCATGGCGCTTGCTTTTTCGCTTGCTCAAACATGTCTCGAACTCGCGAAGCACCGACACCCACAAACATTTCGACAAAGTCAGAGCCCGAAATGGTAAAAAACGGCACCTTAGCTTCACCGGCAACAGCCTTGGCTAAGAGCGTTTTACCAGTACCTGGGGCACCAACCAATAAAACACCTCTTGGAATGCGTCCACCTAGGTTTTGAAACTTGGATGGATCTTTCAAGAAATCCACCAACTCTTTCACTTCTTCTTTGGCTTCATCCACACCGGCGACATCGGCAAAGGTCACTTTGACTTGGTCTTCGCCCAAAAGCCTTGCACGCGAGCGACCAAACGACATCGCACCGCGCCCACCGCCGCCTTGCATTTGGCGCATAAAAAACACCCAAACGCCAATCAAAAGCAGCATCGGGAACCAATTGATAAAGATATGGAGTAAGAAGCTTTCTTGTTGCTTCTCTTGCCCGCTCACATCCACATTGCTTTTTAGAAGTTCGCCCAAAAGTGCGGCATCCCGCATAGGCTGATAGGTAATAAAGCGTTGATTGTTTTTGGTCACGCCTTTGATGATTCTTTCGTCTTCAACCAGCACAGACTGTACGGAGCCTTGGTCAATTTCTTTTAAGAATTGGCTATAAGAAATTTTTTCTGCAGCAGCGCCTCTAGGGCCAAAATTGCTAAAAACAGAAACCAAAACTATCGCTATGATGAGCCATAGAAATAAATTTTTTACCATGTCGTTCAAAATGATAACCTCATTCTACGTGGTCGGGTTGATAATAAAAGCTGGGATCATGTTTTAAAGGTACTACACTTTATAACCTTTCGCCAGCAAGTAAGTCTCACGGGATCGTGCCCTTGAAGCCTCTGGTTTTTCAATCACCACCTTGGTAAATGCAGCTCGCGCATGCTTCAATAAATCATCAAAGCCTGCACCATGAAACACCTTGATTAACAATACCCCACCTGGTTTTAATACATCATGCGCCAATTCAAACGCAAGCTCTGCAAGTGCCATAGCACGTGGCACATCCATCGCCTTATTTCCAGTCATGTTGGGTGCCATATCTGAAACAATCAGATCAACCCCACCCTCTGGTATTTTAGACAAAAGCTCATTCAAAACGCTTTCTTCATGAAAGTCACCTTGAATGATGTCAACTCCTACTATGGGGTCCATTGGCAAAATATCAAGGGCAACCACACAACCATGGTCATTTATTTTTGCTCGGAGGTATTGTGTCCAACCCCCAGGTGCCGCCCCCAAATCAATCACACTCATGTTAGATCTTAAGAGCTTGTGTTTATCATCAATGGCTTTAAGCTTATACACTGCGCGACTGCGATAGCCTTCTTCTTGGGCTTGCTGCACGAACCTATCTTTAAAGTGTTCATTAAGCCATGCTTTACTGCTTTTAGATCTGGGCATAATCAATAGGATAAATAAACTGAATTGTATTCTAGCATACCCTTAGGTAAACTATGGGCATCATCCGTGACCAAATACGTAATTTTCATGCCAAAACTTGCGCGTGATATAAAACGGACTTTACTCATAAAATTCATTTTATTATTTCTTCTTTGGTTTACTTGCATTCGAGGTCTCGAAAAACCCAATATGGATGGGAACAGCTGGCTTCTCGGGCATAAAGCCGTAACACAAACAGAGGTTACCACCAATGATTCCAGCAGCTGATGTCGTTGACTTATCAAGACTCCAATTTGCTCTAACGGCCCTATATCACTTTTTATTTGTCCCCCTAACACTTGGTCTTTCGGTGCTGATTGCCATCATGGAAACCGTGTTTGTCATGACTGGCAAAAAGATTTGGCGCGACATGGTCAAATATTGGGGTATTTTGTTTGGGATTAACTTTGTGCTTGGTGTCGCAACCGGCCTTACCATGGAGTTTCAGTTTGGTACCAACTGGGCTTACTACTCCCATTACGTGGGTGATGTTTTTGGCGCGCCCCTTGCCATTGAAGGCTTGATGGCATTCTTCTTAGAAGCAACTTTTGTCGGTTTATTCTTTTTTGGTTGGGACAGACTCAGCGCCAAGCAGCATTTGTCTTGCACCTGGTTACTCGCCATTGCCACCAACTTATCAGCACTCTGGATTTTGATTGCGAATGGCTGGATGCAAAACCCAGTAGGCGCACACTTCGACTTCGAAACCATGCGTATGGAAGTCTCGCATTTCGCTGACATCATCTTTAACCCTGTCGCCCAAGCCAAGTTTGTACATACCATCAGTGCCGGCTATGTCACAGGCGCTGTATTTGTGCTTTCTGTCAGTGCTTACTTCTTACTTAAAGGCAAGCACAAGGCACTCGCCGAGCGCTCCATGTCGGTCGCCGTTGCCTTTGGCCTTGCTTCTGCACTGTCGGTTGTGGTTTTAGGTGATGAAAGTGGTTATGTCGCCAACGAAAACCAAAAAATGAAAATTGCCGCCATGGAAGCCATGTGGCATACCGAAAAAGCACCCGCAAGCTTAACCTTGCTTGGTATTCCCAATGAAGAAACCCAATCAACCGATTACGCCATCAAGCTGCCCTATGCACTTGGGCTGATTGCCACGCGCTCTATAAACGAAGAGCTTACCGGCATCAATGAGCTCATCGAAGAAGGCAAAGTTCGCATCAGAAACGGCATGCTTGCCTATGAAGCTTTAACCCGCTTACAAAAAAATAAAAACGATGAGCAAGCACTGAAAGAGTTTAAAGCCCATGAACAAGACTTAGGCTATGGCTTACTCTTAAAACGCTACACCAATGAAGTGGTCGATGCAACAGAAGCTGAAATCAACCAAGCAGCGAACGATCTGAAACCCAAAGTATCGCCCCTGTTTTTCTCTTTCAGAGTCATGGTGGCATGTGGCCTTTTTTTCATTCTGTTGTTTGCGCTTGGCTTTTATTATTCGCTCAAGCACACACTCTACCAACACAAAAACTATTTGAGGCTTGCCGTTTGTGCGCTACCTTTGCCTTGGGTTGCCGCTGAGCTTGGCTGGATTGTTGCCGAGTACGGCCGTCAGCCTTGGGTGGTACAAGGGGTATTGCCTACCTCCATCGCAACCTCTTCTGTCAGTAGTGGGCAAGTCTTTACCTCGCTGATGAGCTTTGTTGGTTTTTATTCTATTCTTGCCATCGTAGAGATTTATTTGATGGTCAAATACATTCGTTTAGGGCCTGATACCCTTACACATAAGGAGTAACTCATATGCACCTCGATTATGAAACCTTACGTGTCATTTGGTGGCTGTTGCTCGGTATTCTTTTGATTGGCTTTGTCATCATGGATGGCTTTGATTTGGGTGTTGCCATTTGGCTGCCCTTTATGGCTAAAACCCAAATGGAAAAGCGTATCCTTATCAATAGCATTGGCCCTACTTGGGAAGGCAACCAAGTTTGGTTTATATTGGGTGGCGGTGCCATCTTTGCTGCATGGCCTATGCTGTATGCCTTATCTTTTTCAGGCTTTTACTTTGCCATGCTTTTAACCCTACTTGCGCTTATTTTAAGGCCAGTGGGCTTTAAGTATCGCGCCAAAGTCAATAATCCCACGTGGCGACGCATGTGGGATGCTTGCCTATTTTTAGGTGGGTTTGTACCTGCTCTCATTTTTGGTGTGGCTGTGGGTAACGTACTCCAAGGTGTCCCTTTTTATTTTGACGACAGTTTAAGACCCTTCTACACAGGCACGTTCAGAGGCTTGCTCAACCCCTTTGGCTTATGGTGTGGTTTACTGAGTGTGTTTATGCTCGGCATGCATGGTGCCTTTTTCATCAATGTAAAAACCGAGGGTCACTTACAAAAACGTGCACGCTATGCAGCGCGCTCGTTTGCCTTATTGACCATTGCTTTTTTTGCCACTGCAGGTTTTTCACTCTATTTAAAAACAGGCTATGCCTTAGCCGATGGCGTGTCGCATATAGGGCCATCCAACCCACTTTATAAAGCTGTTACACGTGAAACACATGCCTGGTTCGATAACTACCATGCTTATCCTGTTTTATTGCTGGCGCCTGTACTTGGCTTACTGATGCCGCTTTTAGCCAGCATCTGGCAAAAGGCCTACCCCAAAGTCGCCTTTACATTAAGCTCTTTAAGTCTGTTCGGCATCGTCAGTACTGTGGGTGTTGCGATGTTTCCCTTTATTTTGCCATCATCAACCCACCCCGACCAAAGCTTAACGGTATGGGATAGCTCATCGAGTGAACTCACATTACTTATCATGCTGGTTGCAACCCTGATCTTTTTCCCAATCATACTGAGCTACACCGCATGGGCGTACCGTGTACTCGGTGGTAAAGTCACAGAAAAACATATACGCGAAAGCAAAGACGCGTACTAAGGAGTCAAATATGTGGTATTTTTCTTGGATTTTAGGTACAGCGCTTGCTTGTAGCCTTGCGATATTAAACGCCGTTTGGTTTGAGTTGCGTACCAACAAGTAGCACACCCCCACTTGTTGTTTTGGTATTATTTTGGTACAATTAGCGCACCATTTTCGCGCTTCAAGTTGTAGAGTTGTATGAATTTTTCTGAAGTTGAGCATCATCCACTGAGTCCAAGACGCGAAGCAGCCCAGTCTTTGCGCGATAAAGCTGCCTTTCGTCATGAGCTTTTCAACATCATCATCGATCACTTAAAAGGCACTTCGCGCGATACCTTGCAAGGCCGTCTGCAAACCCAGTGTGATGGTAAAAAATTTGGTGGTAAAAATGCCGTACAGCTCTATAAAAACGTACAATTTAACTGGGAAGACTTAAGCAAGCAAGACGAAAAAGATATCCAAGCTCTCATTGCTCTGCTTTACCCTTACGAGCCTCACAAAACCTTCGACAGCTTGCCTGACAACTTATACGCGTGCCTCGAATACTTCGGCCAAGATAAAACCAGCCACAGACACTTAGAAGATTTCAACCACTTACTTAAAAGTGTGGACCAAAGAAAAAACCATGCCCTAACCCTATTTATGCTCACCGTATTTACAGGTGGTCTCGGCTTGTACCTCTACCTCGTGCCCCAGCATTTTAAAGCGCTTGAAGCTTTTATTTATAAAACAGCGCCCATTGTGGCTGATTTTCTAACATCGACCTTTTCGATTTTAAAAAATATTCCCTTGGTCTTAATGATGTATAACATGCTGACCATTCCTGTTCAGTTATACGCAAGCTACTACGATACCTTCCGCTCACCATGGCGACGCTTTCAGCGTTGGTTGGTCGGCACATTACCCGCAGCGTTAACCCTATCGGCTTACTTATTAAGTTATTTGGCCGGTGGTGTCTTTACCCCGCTTGCGGCAGCCTTATTTTTTGCTTCAAGTTTTGTCGAAGTCATCAGCAGCGCCATCAACTTGTACTTACTGGATGATGAAGAAACTCGAGATATCTCTAAGCTCACAAGCCTCGAGCAACGCCTCGATTTGATTCGCTACAACCACAGGCGCGCCCGTACCAAAGAAACCATTTTAGTAAACTTGGTCGCCGCAGCTTTTGTCGCTGCAACGGTAACACTTTGGTGTCTTTTCCCACCAAGCTTCTTGGTGATAATTGGCTGTATCATTTTCATCAACCTGATTAACTTCACCCGAAGTTCAACTTTAAGTCTGATTCACACCAGTGGTGCCAAAGACTTACAGGTCGCCTTGGAAGAAGAAGTCCGCTATGACGATATCCCTGAAGAAGTGAGCGATGCCAGCGACAAGCCGCCTGCACCGCACACCAAACTGTCTTTCTTTAAAGATAGAGCAGGTGAAGATAAACCAGATGAAGAAGCTAGCGTAGAGGCGCCATCAGCCTTCACGACAAACGCGGCGTAGCTTCTCTCGCGTTGCTTCATCACAAAAAGCGGCATCCAAAGCCATCATGGTGATGCTTTCTAGCACTTCGTCACTAAAACCGAAGGTTTCCTGCATACGAGTGTATTCTTTGGCAACCGTGGTATCCACAAATGGAGGGTCATCCGAATTTAAGCTCACATGAAAGCCTGCCTCTAAAAATTTTGGGAACGGATGCGCAGCAAGGTCTGGCTCAATCCCAAAACACACCGTACTGGACGGACAAGACTCAATCGCAATATTACGGTCTTTCATCACCGCAGTAAGCTCAGGCGATGCCAGTGAGTAGAGTGCATGACCAAGCCTTTGTACAGGCAAGTGCTTAAGTGCTTCCATCATGCCATGCTCATCCGAAAACTCACCCGCATGTACCGTACAACCTAAGCCCGCTTCATGTACCATGCGATACGCTTTTTCAAATAACTTAGGTGGAAAGCCCGCTTCATCACCGCCAAGGCCCAAGCCTACAATGTAAGGTGATTCTTGCTTAATGGTTTCTTCAGCAACATGATTGACGGCATCTACCCCATAATGACGCACCCCCACCATAATAATACGCCCAACAATACCAAACTTGTCTTCAGCATCACGTATAGCTTGGTCAATGGCAGCCAAATGCTCTTTTGAAGCCATCCCCGAAACCCGCTCCGCATGCTCAGGGGAGTACATCATCTCGATATAAATCACATCGTCTGCAGCATTGCGCTTTAAGTAATCAAACGTTAAATCATAATAATCTTGCGGTACCCGGATTAAATCTGCGAGCACATCATATACTTTTAAAAAGTGCAAAAAATCATCAAACAAATAACGTTTGCCATCTGGCGCAATTAAATTCGGGGGTAAAGGAAGGTTATTACGCTTGGCAAGCACCCGAGCGAGCTCAGGGTAAATGGTGCCTTCAAGGTGCACATGCAACTCTGCCTTTTTGACCATTGGACTTATCCTTGACTTAAATAGAAATCTTATAAAAAATAGCGTAAAATTACCACCTTTACTCACTTATGGAATCGTTATGGCACGCACTCCTGAAATTGATAAAGCTTATATGAGCCCTATCGATAAATTCCTTAAAAAATTCAGTCAAACCCATGCGCTTAGCAAATCGCAGCGGCAAGAAAAAGCCAAGCACGATAAAATCATGAAAAAACGCGATAAGTCATGAGTGTTTGGTTTAAGCCTTTTACCCTAAAAGACTTAAATGACCGCGGGGCGGGTACCCTTGCTGATTTTCTTGGTATTGAGTTTACCGAAATAGGCGACGACTTCTTAAAA
>Ga0115012_10001033_pt1 | contig 16026 bp, 11 predicted proteins | sample TroAtlMetagenome_FD_88706 | JGI IMG/M metagenome (GOLD analysis project Ga0115012, IMG submission 88706) | Marine eukaryotic phytoplankton communities from Atlantic Ocean - Tropical Atlantic ANT10 Metagenome | ecosystem: Environmental > Aquatic > Marine > Oceanic | place: Tropical Atlantic...
AACGAACCTTCAATAAGAGGTTCTTAACTCCAGTTGCCCAGAAGAATCAGCACGTCGTTGAAGTCAACGTCACCGTTGCCATCGATATCGGCGTCACAACCAGAGCAACCACCCCATGAGGCCAGCAAGGTCACAAGGTCGTCAAAGTTGACCACTCCGTCGCCATCGATATCACCTGGGATGGATGGGTCATTGCAGACATACCGAACCACACGAATATCGTCGATGCCCGCCTCAACCACACTTGGCTGGGCGTCGTCATCACCAACTGTGAATCGGAGTTGCATGCTCGACGAGGCCGGGAGGTCTTGGCCGACCACAAACTCGGGGCGGAGCCAACCACCACCAGCGTTCGCAGGACCAAAGATTTCCAAGGTGTTCCAAGAGGAGCCATCAGCGGACCAGTCCACGAACAAGGCATCGGTTCCAGGGTTGGAACCATTGGTGTTGTCCAACCAGCGGGCGTACGACAGAATCGAGCCCTCGAGGCTGAGATCAAATGCTGGCGAAATCAGAATAGTGTTCCCGCCGTCCACATCACTGTTGCAAGCGTTCGCGGAGTCATTGTCGGTCAACCAACAGCCATCGGTCCCGTCGGCGTCCTGGCCGGGATTGCCTCGACTGCACACCGAAGACGGGATGGGAGTGCCTTGTTCCCACTGGCCGTCTGTGGCGCTGCCACTGACTTGCCAGCCACCGGTGGTATCACCCGAGTCGAGCACCACATCCACAATGTCACTCCACTGGGTGGTCGCGAAGCCGCCTGCTGAGGGATAGCGAACGACATCGCTGGAGCCAAAGACACCAACTTCAAAAGCCACTTGAACTTCGGATCCACAGCCAAGTCCGGGCACGGTTCCGGCATACCGGCCAGGCTGAGTGGCCGTCATGGCATAGGAGACCCCATTGGCAATCATTCGAACCGTCGAGGGATCATGAATGTCATCACCATCCGTGATGGCCAACTCCAAGGGGAAGCCTGCGAAAGGATCCGTCAATTCAGGAATCGTGGTCAACAGTTCGACTTGGACACTGACGGTTTCCAAAGCACCTTCGACGGACAGGAGGGCATTCACCACACCCCAGCCGTAATCGTTGTCCTTGCCGGGCGCTCCCCGGTCTGTGACGGTGTCGAACATGATTTGCTTGAGTTCCTGAACAGGAAGTTCGGGATTGGCGCCCCGCATCAAAGCCACCACACCAGCGATGTGGGGGCAAGCCATCGAAGTACCGCTCAAAGTGGTGTAACCGCCTCCTGCACTGGCGGAACGAACATTCACACCAGGGGCACTGATGTCGGGCTTCGCACCACCTCCGCCGAACGGGTTGCAGTAAACCGGTCCGCGCGAAGAGAACGACGCCACGGGGAAGCTGTTTCCTGAGTTGCCATCGACCGCGCCAACCGCAAGTGTGGTGAACGCGGTTGTGTTGCGATCCGCGGGACGGCGGATGGTGCTCGAGGTTGGACCTTCGTTGCCCGCGGCAAACACCACAACAACTCCGGCGGCCTCCATGGCATCGATAAAGCTCCAAAGCTCGTTGTCACAGGCGGGGACGCCGTGAACATCAGTAACTCCCCAGGAATTGGAGCAAACGTCGGGGACATCGAACATGGTGGATGGATTGCCATCGGGATCCACCACCCACTGAAACGTTTCGATGGCGTCAGAAATCGTCTCTGAAATTCCGCCGCCTCGATCGATGGTGGCTCCAGCAATCCACTGTGCTCCAGGAGCAACCCCAATGGAGTCACCAGGAGCACCACCAACGATGGAACCCAGGCAGTGGGAGCCGTGGTAGGAACCGTCGAAAGGGAAGCTCTCGTTGTTGCTGTACGGGTCATCAAAAGCCCACTGGGGGTTCCCGGCGTAGGCGGGGTCCAAACCACGCCAGCGGGAAGCCAATGATTCGTGATTGCCATCGGCACCGGTGTCCACAATGGCGACCAACGCACCAGTGCCGTCGTAGCCCATGGCCCAAGCAGCAGGAGCTTGGATCTCGGCCACTCCGGGTTCCACGCCACCCAAGCCCATGGAGCCATTGTCAGGCTCACCTTCAAAAGGTTGGACAAGTTCGATGGGCGCATTCAGGTGCACGTCCAGAACATCAGAACGTTCGGCGATCTCAAAAATGACATCCGAGGTGGCTTCAACACGAACGAGGTTCCGGAGCCAATAGGACTCGACCGTTGCCACTTGTCGCATGCGAAGCGGTGTATCGGCGGTCATGGCTGACAAGTCTTGCAACAAGGATGCTTGAGAAAAAGAAGCCAGCCCTTGCAAGGATTCAATGGTTTCTTGGTGCCGGATGGCCAACGGAGCACGCTCGGCGTTGAACCGGGACTCCAAGGCCGTGAGGTCAACCTGATCCACCATCGAGACGAGCACGTTGTGCAGTGCGTAGGGGCGGGCTTCAAGCTCCACCTTGAGGGCCGGGTCGATGGTGCCAGCAAATGCTGGAATCGCAGTCAGCGAGAGGGTGAAAGTGACAAGGGCAGGCAAAACGGGCTGGTTCATGTTCGAGTTCTCCACAATCCTAATTTAGAGGTTCTTTGGCACCTCGCGTGGACTATTCGTCCGGAATCGTTCATGGTTGCCGATCTTTGGGGGTTGGTCTAAAGTTCGATAATTCACTGCATCCGGATGAACGGATTGCCCCCCTCTTGAGCCCACGGAGTTCGCATGCCCCCCAGCCGCTGGACCTTTACCTCTGAATCTGTTTCCGAAGGACACCCCGACAAGTTGTCCGATGCCATTTCCGACGCGGTCTTGGATGCATGTCTCGAGCGTGATCCCAACGCCCGCGTGGCTTGTGAGACCCTCTGCAGCACCAATATTCTTGTTCTTGCCGGAGAGATCGGTTTGGCCGCAGGAGTGGATGCCCCGGATTACGAAGCCATCGCCCGAGAAACCGCCGTCCGGATTGGCTATGACTCTGCCGACAAGGGGCTTGATGGCCGCAACTGCGAGGTACAGATCCGACTGGACACGCAAAGTGCTGACATCGCTCGCGGCGTCGATACCGGCGGGGCTGGTGACCAGGGGCTGATGTTTGGATACGCCTGCGGCGAAACCGAACAGCTCATGCCACTTCCCATTGATCTTTCCCACGCCTTGGTTCGGAGACAAGCCGAAGTGCGGCGAGCCGGAACCATCCCCCACCTTCGGCCAGATGCCAAGAGCCAAGTGGCTGTGACGTACGAAGACGGTCGCCCGCTGCATGTCGAAAACGTCGTGCTCAGCACCCAGCATGGTCCGGAATGGAGTGGTGAAGCTCAAGCCGAATTGCGTCGACTGGTGCGGACCGAAATCATTCAACCCGTGCTCGAACAATACGGCGTCTGGCGCGACGAAATCGAATGCCACATCAACCCCACTGGCCAGTTTGAGTTGGGCGGACCCCACGGGGACTGCGGGTTGACCGGACGAAAAATCATCGTGGACACCTACGGTGGCATGGGGCGTCATGGCGGTGGTGCGTTTAGCGGAAAGGACGCCACCAAAGTTGATCGTTCGGCGGCGTACATGGCCCGCTACGTGGCAAAGAACTTGGTCGAAGCAGGACTGGCCGAACGCTGCGAAGTCCAGCTGGCCTACGCCATCGGCGTCAAGGACCCCACGTCGATCAAAGTTGACACCTTCGGTACCGCAATCAACACCAACGATGCGGCTCTGGAACATGCCATTCGAGCGGTGTTCGACTTGACACCAAAGGGTATTATTGATGCTCTGAACCTGCGTCATCCCATCTACTCCCCCACCACCAGCGGCGGCCATTTCGGACGAACGCCTGGCGAAGGTGTGGACGGCAGCTTCCCTTGGGAAGTGACGGACCAAACCAACGCCCTGAAGGATGCCGTCCATGCCGCCACCGGAGTCTGCTGACGCACGCACCCGCGCGCACCAAATCCTGACACAGTTGGCGGCGGAGGGACCAGGGGCATCCTCCAGAGATCCTGAGCGTGGGCTGGCTGGTGCAATTGTGCGAACGACTGTTCGCCGATGGCTCACGATCCGGCATTTGATACGGCAAGCCGGACAACGTGATCCCGACACTTTGGAACCCGTCGTGTGTGCTTCGGTGCTGGGCGGAGTTGCGGAGTTGGTGTGCTTGGATGGCACGCCCGACCCGATCGTGGTGGACGCGCATGTGGAATCCATTCGGCCCTACCGGCCCGGGGCCACCAAATTGGTCAACGCCATCTTGCGCCGGGTGATCGATCTGCGAGGCGAAAAAATAGAGCAGGCCGACTTTGCTGACCCTTCACACATTCCCCTCGGCGCTGGCCATGGTTGGAAGCTCTCCGAGCCCATTCTCCTTCCCGGCGATGATCCACTGGCCATTCTTGCCGTCCGAAGTGGCATGCCACGCGGCCTCATCCGCCGATGGGCCCGCGAACAGGGACTGGAGGAAGCAACCCGTGGCGCTTGGCACGGTGTGATGCAGGCTCCGGTGGTGATTCAGGACATCGACAGTGGGCAGGCCGAACAACTGGGGCTGCTCCCCCATGTGGAGCCCAATGCCTACGTGCTGCCTCGCGAGGCCAACCCTGCAGAAGTCATTGAAGCCACCGGAGGACGGATTCAAGATGTGGGTTCCGCCCGGGCTGTGGATTTTGCCCTGGATCTCGAGCCGGCCACCATTCTGGATCCGTGTGCCGGAGGAGGCACCAAGACTGACCAAATGCGACGCCGCTTCCCCAACGCCCACATCACAGCCTGGGACCCGGACCAAGAGCGTCAGGATCGGCTGCGCGTCCGATTTTCCAAAGATGAGGGCATTACGGTGACCAATCGGCCTCCGGAAGGCACCTACGACTTGGTGCTTCTTGATGTTCCTTGCTCAAACTCTGGCGTTCTGGCCCGTCGTCCCACGGCTCGGCACCGCTTTGGCCTCAGATCCCTCGCTGATCTTGAGCAATTGCAAGATGAAATCCTGCACAACTGGCGTCCCGCCGTCGCCCCTCGAGGACATCTCCTCTGGAGCACTTGCTCTTTGGAACCCGAAGAAAATGAACTGTTCCTAGACCAGCGTACGCCCGATCTGCAGCTGGAACTGGTCCGGCGTGAACGCGCCCTGCCCGCCGGGCTTCCCGGCGAGCCAAATACGGTCTATCGAGACGGAGGAACGGTCACCCTTTTGCGCGGGTCGGAGTAAGATTGCCGTTTCGGAACATGTTCCTGACATGCGGCTCTCTGACCTCCTCCACGACCGAACCATCCGGGTCCCGATCACTTCTGGTGATCGAGAAGAGGTGATTGCTGAACTGATTTCAGCATGCCTGAAAGCTGGAACGCTGACCGATGGCAACAGTGCACAACAAGCCGTGGCCCAACGGGAGCGACAACGCTCGACAGGCATTGGGCACAACATTGCGATTCCACATGGTCGATGTCCCGAAGTCCATGGTGTGGCCATGGCCCTGGGCATCACCAACGAACCGATCCAATGGAACGCCATCGACGGCCTTCCGGTACGCATCGTTGCTCTGGTGGTTTCTCACCCCAGTCGTACTGTGGAACACATCCAATCTCTGGGTCGTGTCAGCAGATTCTTGGGCGATGCCACCACTCGGAGCACACTGATGGACGCCACCGCCAGTGACATCGCCCGCATGATCCGCGCCGAAGACGACTAAGACCCGTCCGATCAAAGTGCTCGTAGGAACAAGGCTTCGCTTACGGCTGGCCCGCTGAACCTTCGCGCAGTTGTTGACGGAGTGCCGCGGCTTCTTCGATCGCCCCGCCCGCATCCAACATGCGCATCACTTGAGTGAGCAAACGTGGATCATCACTCACCAAGGCGCGGGCCTTCCGCGCGGAAGCAACGACCGAATCCAAAGCCCCACGTTGCAGATGAACCTCAGCCAGGCGTAACCACGCCGCAGGATTGTTGGGTTCGATGTTCAACGTTCGCTCGAACCACACCACGGACTCATCCAACTCCCCCGTTTGGGCAGTGGCCAGGGACAAACGCCGCATCAAAAACAAATCGATGGGACCGCCGGGGGCCACTCGATCGCGGTGCTCACGACAAAAAACAATCATCGTGGATGCTTTGCCTTGCCGTTCCAGCCAGCGGGTGAAGTCCTCAAGAAGTCGCACGGACTGTGGGTGGACGGAAAGTTGGTCGAGATACCAGACTTCAGCCTCCTGGGGGGCTGCGAGTTGCCGCAACAGCCCAAGATCACCGGCGACGTCGTCGCGAAAACCAAAGTAGTCCAAATGCTTCTCAACAAAAGGAATGGCTTGTGACCATTCTCCGAGAGCGGTGTGGCACCATGCTCTGGCAAGCCAAGTGGGAGGCGAGGAAGCAAATGCCAGACCGCCTTCAGCAATGGGTTGGATTTTTTGGTGTCTCGCAATGCACTCGTTGCAAACAAGAGCCATTTCTCCTGTCGCAATGAGGGGAGTACTGCTAAAAACAAGACGCTTGTCTAAGTCTACTTGGGAGGCCATGTCTTGGATCGACCTTGATTCGAATCGGACCCATAGCGAGTGGCCTGCAAAAGCAATCAGTGCCAAGGATAAAATTCTCGCCGACCAACCCAGCGATGTGACGCCAGAGCTTTTCCTTAAATGAAGTTTGGAGAACTTGACGGTCTTCGGCTGGAAAGTTTTGGCCGTCAGATGAACCAGCCAAGTTCCGATGGCAGCAATACCACCTGCCATGAGGAGTGGGAAAATGTTGTACAGACCGTGAAAGCCAAAGAAAAAGATGGCCCACACCACAAGCAATGCATATTCACCGGAGCGTGAAATGCGGAAGGCGGATTCGCGGGCGGGTTTTGCGTTCTTTTTGAAAAATGGGGGCACTGTGAATCCGAATTTAAGCGCTTCCGTTGGACAAGCCTCGATGCAATCGCCGCATTTCATGCAGTTCATATCAACGACTGAACCGAAGTCGTGAACCTCTTTGTGTACGAATACATGGCTCGTGCATACTGAAGTGCAAACTCCGCACCGCTCACACTTCGAATCGTCGACGACAATTCGACCCGGAGCAAACTGGTCCAGAGGAGCCATCACCCCGCCATAAGGGCACGCATAAAAGCAAAAGCCTTTCGACCCAAGAAACCAAACCGCAAAGAGACTGCAAATCAGAAGAAAAGGGACCGCAACCCAGAAGCTTGGAAAAGACCTCCAGAACTCCGAGGTGGTGAATTCATACGTAACTCCTGGCCATGTTTCATTCCCGGCGAAAGCGGGGATCCACTGGTAATGCTGATTCAACTTCACCGAAAGTGGCGAGACTCCCCATCGATAAACAGGGGGCCAAAAGAACATCAAGAAACCCAAGAGGAAAGGGACGTGGCTTAAGGAACGCGAGCGGAAAGGCTTGGTTTGGATCCCAATCCGATGAAGCAACTTCGAGCAACCATCCTGAAGGAGCAGAACATGACAGCCCCAGCCGCAGAACCAACGGCCGAGAAGGGCTGTGGACGCCAACATGAGAACCAAAAGGATGAGGCCAAGGTTCACCACACCATCACGAAAAAATGCCACCGATTCACTTGGCTCTATTGGAGAAATAGTTCTGCCAAAGACAAGCCAATGCAAAATATGAACGATGATAAGTGCCTGGACGACAAGCAGGACGTTACGCCTACGACGCCAAGCTTTACCACGAGGGCGTGGAGCCTGTGCTAGCGAAATATCTGCAGACACTATTCAAGAGTATCGGAGACTGACTTCAGGCTATTGAAGCATTTTCGGCGTATCCATCCACATTATCGTTCTCGATGTACCACTTGAGCTTCGAAATCGCTGCTTTTTGAACTTGGCGGACACGTTCTTTGGTCACACCAATCCGCGAACCAACTTGCTCAAGAGTCAATGGACGTGAGCCGCGAGGGGCATCCAAACCAAACCGGTAGTGGATCACTTCACGCTCAAGCGGAGAAAGACGTGCCAAGTTCTGAACCATGATTGTTCTCACTTCTGACGACCCATCGGATCGTTCGGTTTGATCTCGAAGGTCGTTTGGATTGACCCGTTCCATCTCCGGATCGAAGTGAACAGGGTTGTGCTGGCGGTATTTGGTCTGCTTCATGCCTTGGCGACCGAACGCTTTCAAAATCGCCCGGCAGGCATAGGTGGAGAATTTGAATCCTCGCGAAACATCGAACTTGTCTACCGCTCGAAGCAGGGCCATGTTGCCCTCACCAAGCATGTCGGCAAACTCCATGTCCTCGGCTCGAGTTCGTTTGGCCATAGCCATGACCAAGGCCACATTGACCTCAGCGATCTCGTGACGAAGCTGCATGGCCCGAGCGTGCCAATCAAGAATCTTTCGTGCCTTGGCCTTGGTTGGGCGACGACCGTTCAAGGTTCCAAGCAATTCAGCAACGCGGAATCGACAATAATTGAAGCGAAGGAAAATCACTCGCTCTTGGGCAGCCGTGAGTACGAGATGCTTGCCAGTGTGCTCTTCGCGAGCGTGCGCGGTCAAAGAGTCGAGCAGCGGGCGGTACCAAGAAGCGTCGATCTCTGGCAAATCCTCGGAGGCGTCGAAAATGGACTTTTGAGCCTTGGGAAGCAGAAAGGACTCATCTGCCGTGTAATCGTATTTCTCGAGCTCCAGAAGCTGCTGCAGCAACCTCAATTCTGGGATTGAGAAGCCGGGAATGGGACGCTTTAAAAGGTCGGTATGGGCTGCGATTAAATCGGTCATCTCGTTCAGTTCCTTGCCAGATGTCAGATATCGATACGTAGAACGGGTCGTGAAGGTTCTCTGTCTTTGAACATTATCGTTCAAAACGTCCACTCCACGCAAGTCCAATCCAGTGAAAACGAAAAAAAAGCCCGGCCAGAAGGCCGGGCTTTCGAAATCACTGACAAAAACGGCCCTCTGGGGGCTTATTCGGCGGTTCCGCCAGACATGTCATAGACCCAAGCGTCGCCAGGCCGGTCGAAGCAGAGCACCTCACCATCGTTAAAGAACAGCCCCAGCTCCTTCTCGGCGGCCTCTGGGGAGTCCGAACCGTGGATCAAGTTGAACGAATTGGAAACTCCGAAATCGCCCCGGATGGTTCCAGCTTCCGCGTTGGATCCAAAGGTGGCCCCCATCATCTTGCGACAAACTGCGATCGCGCCTTTGCCACGGATGGCCAAAACAAGCACGGGGCTGGACGTCATGAAGCCGACCAAACCGTCGTAGAAGGGCTTTCCTTGATGGTCGGAATAGTGCGTCGAGGCCAGTTCGTTGCTGATTTGCATGAACTTGGCACCGACGATTTGCAGGCCTTTGTCTTCAAAACGAGAAATGATGCGTCCCATGAGACCGCGTTGGACGGCGTCGGGTTTCAGGATGATCAGTGTGGTTTCCATGATTGCTCCAAGGTCCGCGGTGAAATCGCGGGGGGGCAATCATACCCGACCAGTCCAAGGAATCACGCAGTTGCCATGCGTGCGATCACCACCGCCACGGCCCAAATGGCCATGGTGGCGATCAGACATCGCCAAGGATCAACTTCTGGGACCCCATTCAGACCCTGCCGGACGGCTCCACCAATTTGACCCACTTGACGAACACTTTGCCCAACTGCTTTTCGCACCCCTCCCATGGAAGTGGCACCCGCCGCCACGACGGCCGCAACCTTGAGCAGACCATGTGTCTTCTGCTCACTGGAGATCGCACCCACAACTTCGCTTCCGGTGGGATCAGTTGTCGTCAAATGGGCCACACTGGTCTCCATAGGAGTGGTTCCAGTGGAAGGGACGTACTCGAAGTTGCGGGGCCGACGCACCGATGGCCCCGACGAGGACTGACTCCAATCCGAACTGCTGCTGTAATTCGACATAGGTGATGAATCGTCGATCTACCGGTGAGACTTCACTTCAAGCCCTCCCAGACGGTACAAATGGAACCAACCTCACAAGTCTTGGTGATGCCCCAACGGCGGCTTCGGCTGACCGCGTTTTGTGCCGAATTACCATCCATGTCCAACTTCCAGTACGAAAGCGAATTCAGCGAACCCAGCATCAACGCCTTGGATGACCGACGAAGTGAAATCCGCTTCAACGATGGAGAACGTGCGGTCATTGTCTGGTCTCACAATGCTGAGGCTCGTGGCCCAATGGAACTGATCAACCGATCTCAGCAAGGGCTTTGCGTACGAAGTGAGGACGCGGTCCCGCCTGGTGCCCTTGGGACCATCTTGCGCATCTTGCCGTGGTCTGAGGCTGAAAACCGACGCGCCGTCGTCACTTGGTGCCACGCCGACGAGACCGCCGGGTGGCAACTGGGACTGCGGTTCGTGGACAGTCGCCCAAACGCCGCGTAAGTCCTATTCGGGTCGGACGACCACCGTCCCTGCACCATCAAAGGTGAACGATGTGGTCTTTCCACCAATCCAAGACACCGTTCCGGTTCCGGAAGCGGAGGCCCTCCCCAGCCCGAACCACGCTTCCGCGGGCACTTGGGTCAAGTAACTTCGGGTGGGGGAAATTCGACTGCGACGGGTAAGACCATCGACCGTCAGGGTGACCTCGGCTCCGATCGCCATCCCAGGCTGGTCGCCAACCTTTGGCAGCACCCTCAAACTCGCCGCTGAAGGAAAGTCGTTTCGGTACATCACCGCGGGGGCTCCAGCCTGAGCAACTGCCAAATCCAAATCACCATCCCCATCAAAGTCTGCGAAGCCAGCCCCACGACCCACCAGCGGGTTGGCCAAATCCCCAACACTTTCATTGGGGGCAAGCGCGAGACAACGTTTGGCATCGTGGCCGCAATTCCAAAACAGTTGGGCCGGTTGACGGTAGGACTGTGAAGCTTGAACTTCGGCGATCTCTTCTTCGAGATGACCGTTGATCTGCAGCAAATCCTCGCGGCCATCCATATCAACATCAAAGAAGCACAATCCAAACGAAAGGCGTTGCCGGCTGGGGGTCCCCAAACCTTCTGCCCCAGACATGTCCGTAAATCGGAGGGGATGATCAGGGTCTTCAGCCGCGTAAAGGCTGCTGGCCTCGTTGGCAAAGTTGGCCACCGCGATGGCCAGACGAGCATCCCCACGAGGCTCTGACACATCAATGCCCATCGCACCGGTGGACGCGCCCAAGCGGTCAAAGGCCACGCCAGAGGAAGCGCCAATTTCAACAAAAGCACCCTCTTGATTGTGGAACATGAAGTTCTGCACGGTGTCGTTGGCCACCATGACATCCAGCCAACCGTCACGATCAAAATCACAGATGGTCAACGCCAAAGCCTTGCCCAGTGGAAGGCCGGTGGCCGGGTTCACCACTTCAATCCCACGCTCCGCCGAAACGTCACGGAAGGCACCGCTGCCATCATTTTCAAACAAGCGGCAATGGGCACCTTGGTAGTTGGTTGGCGGACCGTACGCACGGTCAGTGCCATTCAACGTAAAGGCAAGTTCCATATCGATGGTCCGGCTCCACTGAACGTAACGGCAGACAAAGAGATCCAGATCTCCATCACGGTCGTAATCAAAGAAGCCTGATGAGGAACTCCACGCTTCTTCCGGACCAGCCGCCCCACCAGCGTTGGGAACCTCTGAAAAAGTTCCTCCTTCGTTGAACAGCAATCGATCTTGTCCCAGACAGCTCAGAAAGACATCAAGATCACCGTCACCATCGACATCTCCGATGGCCGGACCCATGACGTACGCGTCCTGAGGAAATCCAGACCCCGAAGTGACATCAACAAACTGCCCCGCGTCGTTGCGGTAGAGACCGAGAGATCGGACCTCGCGGTTCGAATTGTCCCAAGGCCAAGACCGCCCGCCCGTGAGGAGCAAGTCGGGATCCTGATCATCATCCATATCAAACCATGCCACGCCACCCACCATGGTCTCAGGCAAAAGCTTCTCCCCAGCTGCACCGGAATCATGAACAAATGACACGCCGATTTCTTCGGTGATGTCAACAAACGGAAGTGGAGGTTGCTGTTCGGCAACGGTCACCAAGCGTCCGGGGCCCACAATCGGATCTCGGTCGATGATTTACTCGACTTCACCTTCCTCATCAGAAAGCAAAGTTGCCACCACAAAGACCACTGCCCCAAGAAGCACCAAACCCAGAAGGCTCCAACGAAACGCCTGTGCGATGACCGTGCCATCGGTTGAAATCACTTCATCTTCAATGGCATCGGAGTCTTGGGGATCTGGAGAGGAGCTCATGGTCGTTCAGCATCGGCGCGGAGCATGTCTGGGCTTGAAGGCTCGGGCAACTCATAGATGGTCACCGGCTCTGCGGCGCGATTGGCCGCCGGATATTTTCGGCGGGCCAGAGCAACGGCTCGATCCCGGGCGTTGTCGTCGGGCTTGTACTTCGCGTGCAAGGCGGCATGACGGGCCTCGGCCTCATCATCGCCCAGTCCCCGGGCAACCTGCTTCAACCCCCAGTGAGCCCCGAGACTTTCAGTGTCCAGAGCCAGGGCGGCCAAGAAGGACTCGCGGGCTTCTTCAAGAAGCACAGCGCGGGCTTCTCCACGCTCTTGCAAGGCCAGTTGGTAGACCGCATCTCCAAGGGCAATGTGCACCCGCTCATCTCGAGTGAAATCGAACCCACGCCCCTCGGCTTGGATAAATCCACCCCGCAAGATGTCTCGGAGGTTGTTGGCGGCCAGTTCAAAATCACCGTTGCGTGAAGCAACTTGAGCGCCAAACCAGAGCAGACTCCAAGCTGGAGCTTCACGATCTGCGGCCCGGGCCAACGCGTCCGGAGCTTCAATATCAATGAGCCCTTCTCGCAAGAACAACCGGGCCAGATTCAGAGGGCCGTCGTATCGGTCCAACGATTCAACCTGCTCAAAGGCGGAGCGAGCTTGCTTCAAGAGACCACTCCCCTGCACCCGCAGCAAACCAATGCCATAGTCGTTCCAGCGTTGCCATGCGGGTGCGGCAAAATCTGGCTGACTGACCTCTTGGGATCCGGCCAAAGGAAGGACCAGCCGGTCGTTCGCCAATTCCAAAATAGGGAGATCGTTGCGGTAGTTGGGGTCTTCTGTGACAAACCGCATGTAGGTGGTGTCGAACTTGCGGTACCGAAGCCGAGCTTCCACCACGATGGGGCCCACCGCGTCCTCAGGCACGGTGAAGCGGTGGTGAATGCTGTCGGCCGCCCCCGGAGGAATCTGGTGGTTGTACAACGGGATGTAGATGTCTTCGGCGTTTCTTCGGTCGATGCGGTTGCCATCGCGGTCAATGACGAACGCATTCACAAAGTGGGCCCAAGGATCCACGGCACCGAAATCGTCCATGCCTCCGCTTTTCCAGAGTTCCCGCTCCCCATCAAACACCGTGACCTCCAGCCACACCTCATTGGAGTCGCTGGTGCCTTGCGTAAAGACGTGTCCCATTTTCACCGTGCGAATCACGGTTTCCAGCAGCCAAGTTGAGCCTGGTTCAACTTCGGGCACTTCGGGTCGAAGCGGGGCGATCAACTCTCCATCAATCCGGCCTTCTTCGCGGAGTCCAAAGAGATCCACCCGCATCACACCCTCGTTGAATTCTCGGTGAGCCTCAATGGCCGAATCAGCATTTGGCATCTTGTCTCGGTTGAGATGCAGGATGCCGGTATTGGCGCCCAAGAATTGGTGGTTGTGCACCAAGGAACGGCCATCCCCAGAAAAATCATCGGCACCAAAGTTCACTCCCGGACCGGCTTCCTCCAAAGGCATGTGACAACCATTGCAATTGGTTTGAGCTTTCGCGGGGTAATAAAAGCTGGTGATGCCGTGGCCCGACACGCCCGAGAGGCGGAAGGCGTCGTAGTGGTTTTGGCCTCGAAGCCATTTGTACCCATTGAGTTCCACTGGCAGGTGGACTTTGTGGCACGTGCCACAGAATTCCGCTGATTGGTGGAATGGCTTCAGGAAAGTGGCTTTGTGGAAGGCCGGCTTGGCTTTCACCAACTGGCGGTTGACCCATTGCAAGGCCGCGTTTTCACTGAAGGCAAAGGGGTAATGCTGCGGCTCATCCATGGTGTAGGCCGCATTGCCCAAGTTGGAGTTCACATGGCTGATCGCGTGGCACACCGTGCAGGTGATGGCGGCTTGCCCCAACGGATCTTCAGAAACCGGGTAATCCGGATCATCCCATCGTGGGTCATCAAATGCCCCCGACAGAAACGGAACGGGGTCGTGACAGCCGGCACAAAAACGACTGGCCTGGGTGTTGCCATCGCGAGCCGATAGGAAGGCCCGCGTGTCCTGCAGGGACTTGGCGTACGGTCCATTGTTGAAGCTGCTGAACCGGTGAGCCGAGTGCGACCACGATTGGTATGCATCTTCGTGACACTGCAAACAGTACTCATCGTTGTCGAGCACCTTGGCGTCAATGAAGTCACCCGATGTGGTTCGGGCGAGTGATGGTTCAAAATAATCCGCACTCTCGGGACCTTCTCTGCCCCAAGACCGGGGATCTTGAGCTTGCACCATGAACATCAAGGCCGCGAATCCAGCTGCTACGCCCGCCCACTTGGCCCCAATCTTCCACTTGATGCGTCGGCCCGCAAGTCGGTGCAGCACGAACATCCAAGAGGCCATGAGCGGCGCCGCCACGTGGGCCCAATACGCAGCCGAACGCCAAGCATCGTTGGTGAGATCCAATCGGAAGGATCCGAGATCAACGCGGGTCAAGGCGATGCCAGAAATGAACGTCAAGATGGCCGCCAAGAACGTCGCCCAACCGGCACGAACCGCCTGCCGATTTGGGCGGTTGTACGTGTTCCGGAGGTGCACCAAGCCAAACACAATTGTGGGCACCACGATCAGGAGGCCCAAGATCAGATGCAGCAGGAACATCCAGAGGTAGAACCAGCCTTGGCGTTCCTCGCCTTGCACGGTGACCGAAACCAGGTACACCGAATTCACCACGATCAATGCGAACAGCGCAAAGACAATGGCGAGTACCGTCTTTAGACGCTTTCCGATGGCAGGTCGGAATTTTTTAGGCTTGGCCATAAATCTATCCTAGATCGGGGCTCTGGTTGGACAACTCCAACTTTGGGTTCCAGACACTACTCACCGCCTTGCCAACGGGTCCGGCGACCAAACTCGAGAGAACGACCCGATTCGTTCATTTCACGCGGCGGACCAGGGAGAAGTTGTTCTCCGTCCTTGGTGAAGAGATCCATATCTTTGCACCAACCACGCGTCCGCAACACGACACGCTGACTCTCTCCGATGCGGCAAGCAGGCATTTCCTCAAACTCAAAAGAAATTTCTTCTCCCGAGCCAAACACCGCGGCCGCGTTGTCGGCGGTTCCGACGAGTTCAAGAACATCACCACAAGCGGTGTACCAACCAGGCAACGTCCGCATGTCGGCAAAGGGGGTCACATCCGAATCGTCATATGCTGGCCGCCGACCCTCGTGCACCGTGCGACGGGCAAACCCACGAGCTGACAACTGGGCCGAGCGGAGGTTGAGTTCCTGCCGGGACGCTTCCGGACACGATTCAATTTCGACCACGCGAATCTGATCCACATGGATTTCAAGATTGGTTCGCAACCGGATGCCAGTGCTCCCTTGTGGAAGCGTGGGCAATGGCATTGCCATGGTTCGTGGCATACCCGCCGGATAGCCAAAATCCTCCAGTACCACTTGCCAATTACCAGCGGTGGTGCGAGCTTCCAAAGTGAAGCTCTCCCAAGAAGTACCAGACTGCCAAGCGGCGAACATGGTCTGGGAATAGGGGTATTCCACCCAACCATCCACCACCAACGCCGCGGGGAAGTCGAGGGGAAGATCGAACTCACACTCCAAGACACACTCAGAAGCCAAACGACCCAAAAATCTCGAGTCCAGTGGCCCGGGGTCGGCCGCCACGAAGTCCGAGGCCGAAATGGATTCAGTACACACCTCTCCGTTCACCCGTGCTTCCACCGGATGATGGGTCGTTCGGAAGAACATGGGCTTCCCGGTTGGCGGAGGGCCGTTGATGCCAAGACGTTCGTTCAGAACCAAATCCCATGGTTCGGGCATGGACCATACTTCCACGCTCGCCGCATCAAGCCAGCAGGATTCCTCCATGGGTTCCGCAAGCTTCAGTCGCACTGGC
>Ga0115012_10001034_pt1 | contig 16022 bp, 11 predicted proteins | sample TroAtlMetagenome_FD_88706 | JGI IMG/M metagenome (GOLD analysis project Ga0115012, IMG submission 88706) | Marine eukaryotic phytoplankton communities from Atlantic Ocean - Tropical Atlantic ANT10 Metagenome | ecosystem: Environmental > Aquatic > Marine > Oceanic | place: Tropical Atlantic...
GGAGTCAGGCCAAGCGTCTTGGCCAAGCGGATGGATTCGAGCACATCTTCGAGCCCATCGCGGCCGGTGATTTTTCTGAAGTTTTCGCGGTCAAGTGAATCGAGGCTGAGAGTGATGCGAGAGAGGCCGGCCTCTTTCAAGCGCTTGGCCACGCGCGGGAAATGGGTGCCGTTGCTCGTCAGGGAAAGGTCATCGATGGTGCCAAGCGCTACGATGGATTCAATCAGCGATTCCACGTTCCTGCGGAGCAACGGTTCGCCACCAGTGATCCGAACTTTGTTGACGCCAAGCGAGGAGGCAACCCGAATCATACGGGTGATTTCTTCATACGTCAGAATTTGCGCGCGAGGTTTCCACGTGTAACCGAGCTTGGTTTCCTGTTTCGATGGATGTTCGTCAGTCCGCCGCTGACGATAAAAGTTGGCTGCTTCCTCAGTTTCGGGAAGGCAATAGGCACAACGGAAATTGCAGCGGTCAGTGATGCTGACCCGCAAGTCCCGGATGATTCGTTTGTGAGTGTCCTGAAGTACCCCGGACGGCGTCATGGGGTCACACCATCGGGGGGAGTGTTGGTGGAGGTCGGGGCGATCTTGACCGTGCCGTCGCGTCGAATTTCGACGTTCAAGTCGGCGTTGGTCGTGGGCTCCTCCTTCGGCTTCCTGCGGCTCATGCTCATGAGCTTGGAGCCGCCTTTTTGACGGGCGCCGCCGTAGAGGCCGCGACGAATCCACTCAAGTTTCCTTGAGGCCATGAGTTCGCCCTGAAGTTTCAAAACCTTTTCGCGAAGGACGGCGATGTCCTGGAACTGTTTCTCGAGTTCGGCCTTCTCGGCGATGAGCTTGTCGCGTTGCTTGAGGAGAAACTCGCGGTCAGCATCACTGGCCTCAAGGCGCCGTTGGATCGCGTCGATTTCCTGATCCTTGGTGACGATCTGGGTGTTCAAATCGCTGATCTGCGTGTCGTAATCCCGGTGCTTGTTTTTGGCAGCGGCCAGGTCGTCATTGAGAGCCTTGATCGTCTCGTCCTTGGCGGCCAACTCCTCTGCTGTTTTCTCGAGAAACGCATCATGCTCGGCCTTTTGCACGTCGAAATCATCCTTCAGTTTCAACAGGCGATTCTCGGTTTGGGTGATCGTATCCCGGGCCTGAGTGAGATTCGTTGTTAAGTCGGCTTTCTCCTGAGTCAGTGTGGTGTTCTTCTGAGTCAGTGTGTCGATTTTGCCTTTTTGAGTCTCGATAGTCGCCTCGTGTTCCTTGACTTGAGTTTTCGCTTTGGAAAGAAAAACCACCAAGACCGCTCCACCGATGAGCGCCACGACCGCTAAAATGAGTAATCCACCGCCTTTCATAGTTGCGCTATAATGGGTCACTCTGCCCGACATGGCAACCTCAAATTTTATGATTTACTTGTGAAAATACGCCATTCGGCTAGTTTTTTTCGATGCAAATTCCGGAAGTCATTCCCCTAATGATTCTTCCGAAGGCGACTCTTTTCCCTGACGCGTTGCTTCCTCTGCATATTTTCGAGCCTAGATACCGCCGGATGCTATCGGATGTTCTGGACTCACATCGCATGTTTGGTGTGGCTTTAAGGCAGTCCGTTGCCGGGAAGGAATCCCCATCGTCGGGGTGGGGATGGTGCGGGTGTGCATTGATGGAAAGGACGACACCTCAAATCTGTTGTTGATGGGCATGGCGCGCGTGGAATGTCTCGGGGCGGAGAAGTATCGGCCCTATCGTTTGGAGAGAGTCCGGGTGATGGAGTCGTCCGGGGAAGATTCGCCCGAGATCGAGTCGCTGCGCGACCGGTTGATGGATCTAATTGAAAAACGGCTGGAACTTGGGACCGAAGGGCTGTCGCCGGGGACGATTCCCTCTGCGTTGTTCAACCAAAAGCAGGCCCTGTCGGATAAGGGCATGGCTGATACCATGTCGGAAGTTGGCGCTGATATGATGAAGCTGATCGATAACGCGTCGGGTTTGGCCGACTACACCGCTGCTACGTTTTTGCGGAACCCTTTCGAACGGCAGATCGTGTTGTCATCCATTGATGTGCCAACACGATTGAACCGAGTCGCCGCATTTCTGGCGGCCGAGATTGATTCGAATAGTTGAGCTTGGCAAGTGCTTGGCCAAGCGGATTAAAACTGTACGATGCGGATGGTGCCGATGTCCGGGTCGGCCTCAAGCTCGGCCAGGCACTCAGCGGGGGGGATGCTGTCGATATTCAGCGCGGTTAGCGCTTGGCCTCCCTCGAGGTCTCGGCCGAGGCTCATGTTGGCGATGTTGACGCCGTGATTGCCAAGGACCGTCCCGAGGTGGCCCACGATGCCGGGGCGATCCTTGTTGGTCATCATGAACAGGATGCCGTCCGGGACGATTTCCACTGGCTGGCTGTTGAGTCGAACGATGCGCGGGTGCTGGGCGAGGCCGAAAAATGAACCGGCGACAGAGACTTTTTCTTCACCGGCCCAGGCACGAATGTGGAGCCACTCACGGAAGTCCACCTGTTGGGTGGACTTGATTTCCTCAACTACCAACCCGCGTTCCTTAGCCATCGAACGGACGTTAACGAGGTTGACCTCTTCGCCCTCGGCCGCGCCGAGGAAACCCTTGATAATCGATCGGGCGATCGGGTCGCCGGGCAACTCGGTGGCCAGACCTCCGTAGGTGATCGCGAGTCGCTCGGTACCGACCTGCCCAAGCTTGGCCAACAGTACACCCATTTTTTCGCCGAGGCGTAGGTAGGGCTGTACCTTGGCCGAGGTCTGGGCATCGAGGCTTGGCATGTTGATGGAATTCATCAGGCTACCGTGCAGCAGATAGTCGGAAATGCCCTGTGCAACCTCGAGGCCGACGTTATCCTGCGCCTCCACCGTGCTGGCACCAAGGTGGGGAGTTAAAATCAGGTTTGGGCAATCGCGCAGGGGAGAGTCTTTGGCGAGCGGTTCGCTCTCGTAAACATCGAGCGCCGCCCCGGCGATTTTGCCATCTTTTAAAGCCTCGCAAAGATCGGCCTCGTTGATGATGCCGCCGCGTGCGCAATTGAGCAGTCTGACGCTTGGCTTCATCGTGGCGAACGTGTCCTTGTTCAGCATGCCGCGGGTCTCGTCGGTCATTGGCATGTGTACGGTGATGAAGTCCGCCGCAGCGTAAATATCCTCGAGCGATGCGAGTTCGACCTGTAGCGCCTTGGCCCGTGAGGGGGTGATGTACGGGTCGTAGGCCATCACCCGCATGCCAAACGCCACGGCCCGTCGGGCGACCTCGCCGCCGATGCGCCCCATGCCGAGGACGCCGAGTGTTTTACCGTAAAGTTCAACCCCCTTGAATGCCTTGCGGTTCCATTCGCCGGCAACCATCGATCCGTGGGCTTGCGGGATGTTTCGGGAGAGGGCCATCATCATGGAGAAAGTCAGCTCGCAGGTGGCGGTGGTGTTTCCACCGGGGGTGTTCATCACGATGACCCCGTTTTGTGTGGCGGCCTCAATGTCGATGTTGTCCACACCGACCCCAGCGCGGCCGACGATGCGCATCTCAGGTGCCGCCTCGAGGATTGTCTTGGTGACCTTGGTCTCGGAGCGGACGGCCATAGCCAAGACATCCTTCATGATCGGCAGCAATTCCTCCTCCGAGTGGCAGCGGTCGAGGACGATGGTTTCGAGACCGTTCTGTTGCTGCAGGTGCTCAATCCCAGTTTGTGAAATGGGGTCGCAGACAAGTACTTTCATTATGTTCGAATTAGTTGGGGCGCTTGGCCAAGCGCGGTCAGCCTTGGCGTGTCTTGATTCGTTCGAGCAGGTCGCTGATCACTTCGGCTTTTGGCTTGGCCCCGAGATCGCCCTTGCCGTGTTCGCGGACTGCCAAGTTGCCAGCTTCCTGTTCCCGTTGGCCAACGAGCAGGATGGTGTGTGCTTTTTCCGTCTCGGCCCGGCGAATGCGGGCACCGATCTTGTCCGAGGTCGTGTCCAGGCTGACGCGAACCTCGTGCTTTCGAAGCTCGCTGACGACCTCCCTTGCGTATTCGACCTGATCGTCGCCGAACGGGAGGAGTCGCACCTGATCCGGTGCCAGCCAAAGCGGAAAGTTGCCGGCGTAATGCTCGATTAAAAATCCGATGAACCGCTCGTGCGTGCCAAGCGGGGCGCGGTGGATGCACAACGGAATCTCCGGTGTGTTCTCGCGGGTTTTGTATTCGAGGCCGAAGCGCTTGGGTACGGCGAAGTCCACCTGATTGGTGGCGATGGTGAATTCACGACCGGAGATGCTGTAAACCTGCACGTCGATCTTCGGTCCGTAAAACGCGGCCTCGTCCGGCACTTCCTCAAAATCGACACCCGACTCCACGAGGACGTCGCGCACCATGTTTTCGGTTTGCTTCCACAACTCCGCCTCGTCGACGTACTTGTCGCCCAGTCGCTCCGGACTGTGGGTGCTGAAGCGCATACTGTATTTTTTGAAACCGAAAATCTTGAAGTACTTTAGGTACATCTCATTGACGGCGCGAAATTCGTCGGCGAACTGCTCCGGGGTGCAGTAAATATGCGCGTCGTTCATCTGCATCGAGCGCACGCGCATTAGGCCCATCAATTCGCCGGAGCGCTCGTATCGGTAACAGGTTCCGTATTCGGCCAAGCGCAACGGCAGCTCGCGGTAGCTGCGTGGCACGGCCGAGAAAATCTTGTGGTGATGCGGGCAGTTCATCGCCTTGAGATAAATCCGGTCGGTCGGCTTGTCCGGATCATCGTCCTTCACCTCCATTGGCGGAAACATGCTCTCGGCGTAGTAGGGGAGGTGCCCCGATGTTTTGTACATGTTTTCGCGAGCGAGATGTGGCGTGCGCACGCGCTCGTAGCCGGCCTCAAATTCCGTCTCCTTGGCTAGTTTTTCGAGTTCCTCGATAAGCACCGTGCCCTTGGGTAGCCAGAGTGGCAGGCCGGGGCCGACATCGTCGTCGAACGCGAAGAGCTGCATCTCGCGGCCAATCTTGCGGTGGTCACGCTTGCGTGCCTCCTCCTGAGCCTCGAGCCAATCGTTGAGTTGTGTCTTATTCTTGAACGCTGTGCCGTAGATGCGTTGCAGTTGCGGGTTCTTTTCGTTACCGCGATAGTAGGCGGCGGCGACTCGCAGCAGCTTGAATGCCTTAATGTTGCCGGTGCGCATGACATGCGGGCCGGCGCACAGGTCGACGAACTCGCCGTTTTGGTAAAACGTAATCTCCTCGCCCTCGGGGATGTCGTCGACGCGCTCGACCTTGAAATTTTGCCCGCGCTCGGCGTAGTAGGCCTTGGCCTCCTCGCGTGTTTTTGTGCTGCGCTCGAATGTCTGGTTTTCCTTCGTCACCTTTTTCATCTCGGCCTCGATGGTCTCGAAGTCCTCGGGTGAAAAACGGTGCTCAAGGTCGAAGTCGTAATAGAATCCCTCCGCAGTGGGCGGACCGATGTCGAGCCTGGCATCGGGCCAAAGGCGAAGCACGGCGGTGGCAAGCACGTGGGCGCAGGAGTGCCTCAGCCGCTCGAGGTCGCTCATTTGGTTGCGTTCCTCGAGGGTCTTGCGCTGAACGTCGTGTTTGGCGGATTCCATTTTGGCGGTGTCCGCTTGGCCAAGCGCTTGGCCAAGCGCTTGAAAAGGAATTAGCTCTTCGGGCGAAGGATGATCGCCTTGTCGTGGGTGCCGTCGACCTCGACGCTGTGCGTCTCGATGTCGGGATCGTCCTTGAGTGCGTTGTGGATGATACGACGATCGTAGGAGTTCATCGGCTCCAGTTCGACAATGTCGCCCCAGCGACGAACCTGATCTGCGGCCTTGATCGCCTTGTCGACGAGTTTGTCCTGCTCGCTGAATCGATACCCGGCCACATCGACCAGCACCTTGTCCGCGTTTTCATCCTGTTGAAACAGGATGCGGTTCAGGATGTACTGCAGGTCGAAGAGCGTCTGGCCCTTGCGACCGATCAGTCGACCGGAATCCTCCGGTGCCTGGATGTCGAGTACTTTGCTTCCGTCCTTGTCCTTCTCCTCAACGCTAGTCTCGAAACCGAGATTATTCAGGATGGACTCGAGGAGTGCCTTGGGGTCTTGAGTGGATTCGCTCATGATATGATGGGAAATTATTTTTTACGTTTGTTTTTCGGCTTGGCCTTGATCGGCTTGGCCAAGGCTGCGTTGGCGGTGTTCGCATCCGGAACGTCTACAACGATGTTCCGGGTGAGTTTGGTCTGCAGGATGCTCAACATGTTTTGCACCGTCCAGTAAAGGGTCAGGCCAGAGGAGAAATTGTACAGGATCACGATGAAAATCAATGGCATGTACTTCATCATTTTCTGCTGCATGGGATCCATGGTGGGGGAGGTCGGTGTCAACCGGGCTTGAACCAGCATGGTAACCGCCATGAGCATCGGCATTGGGTTGATCGGGAAGCCGAAGATGTGTGCCACTGTGTCGGACTCAGACAGATCACAAATCCAGAGAAACTCAGCCCCGCGCAATTCCACCGCACTGCGGAGCATCGTGAAGAAACCAAAGAAAACCGGGAGCTGAATAAGGATCGGGAGACAACCTCCCATCGGATTGATTTTGTGTTCCCGCATGAACTCCATGATCTTGCGGTTCATCTTTTGCGGGTCGCTCTTGTACTTTTCGCGTATCTCGGCCATCTGCGGTTGGTAGGCGGACATGCGTTTCATCGAGACGGTGCTGGCCTTGGTCAGCGGCCAGAATAATATTTTGATGATGATGGTGATTGCGATGATGCTCCAAGCGTACGACAGGCCAAACCCGTTCAACCCGTTCATCGATCGCAACAGGACGCGGGCAAAGAAACCAAAGAAACCGTCAAACCCCATCACTGACTGAAGCGAGTTATTCTCGGCCACGCCGTGTGCCACCAGTGTGCGGTACTCCTTCGGGCCGGCGTATGTGGTGAACTCGTGCGTCACGGTGCTGCCGGCCTCAAGCTCGCTATGCGGCAACTCGAGGGTAGCCAGAATTCCGGTATGATGAACGTACTGCCCTTCGGTCGGGACGTCGTTTAGCAATCGGTGGTTGGTTGTTTTTTGAGAATGAATCCGTGCGCCGGGTAGCTGTGTTTTCGGCATGGTGGTCATCGCAAAAAAACGATTGTGCACACCGACCCAATTGATCGGGGCTTGCGGTGGGGAAACGAACTGCGCACGCGGCGTGCCCGGGAAGCAGCCCAGTGTGCGATTGGCGAACCATCCCTCGTCGATCTCCTCCAAGTCCTCGCCGTTGTGCCATTGGGTGCCCCAGACCGGATATGTGTCATCGGGCCGGAGAGGCATCGCTGTGCCGAGCACCAGCTTCGAGGGGTTCAGCTTCACCGATTCACTCCCTGTATTTTCCAGCTTGATGCTTGCATGGAGCAGATAATTGGTGCCGGTCGTAAATTGTTTTGTGATCCGGATTCCAGACTGATTAGTGGAAACCATTGTGACCAGTCCTCCAGCGCGATCGATGCTGAACTCCGAATCTTCGAGGCCGTTCAGGGAAAACATCGGCAAATCCACTCCGTGATTCAAGTGAATCACATCCGATTGGTTCGTGCTGCTGCAGGGCTTGGCTTCGTGATGGTTCAGCCCCACCGTTTTCAGTCCGCCAGCCGAGGTGAATGTGTATACTGAATCCTCAGTCTCAAGCGTGACCAGTTTTTCCGACTCCAACTCGACGGATGGCTTGATCCCCGGAGTGGAAGACAGCGGGGCGGCGGCAGGTTGTACCGGTTGCTGGACCATGTTGGTGCCAACCGCATTGGTGGAGGTTGTCATAGGCTGCGGTTGCTGCGGGCGCTGTGGCATCTCCGGCCACGTCAGGAAAAGCAGAATGACGCAGATGGTGACAACGATGATTCCGGTACGATCCATGAAAGTCTATTTTTATTAACGAGAGGTCTTGGCTTGGCCAAGCTCAGTCCACTTGGCCGGGACGGGATCATGCCCGCACCCACCCCACGGATGACAACGCACGATTCGGCGGAGCCCAAGCCAGCTGCCACGCAGCGCGCCGTGGGCCTTGATGGCGTCCAATGCATACGCAGAGCAGGTTGGTGAAAAACGACAGGAACCGCCCGGACCAAGCAGGGCATTTTTAGCCGGGGACAAAACCAGACGGTAAAACCGGATCATCAGCAAAAGAAGATGTTGCAGCGGATTCATCAATTGGAGTCTGTCGCCGGGTAGGCCGGGCCGGACGAGTTGGGCAGGAGGCCGGTCTTTTTCAGCAAGCGGAGAAAATCCCTCTCCACAGCCCGGAACCCCCGATTGGCGATGGACTGTCTTGCGACCAAAACCAAATCAACCCGTTTGAGTAACTCGCCGCGATGCAGTCGAAAACATTCGCGCATCATGCGACGCGCTTGGTTTCGAATGGTCGCTTTGCCGACACGGCGACTGGTTACCACGCCTAGGCGGGAGGGAGAATCCGGCGGTAGCGTTTGCCAATTGGCAAAAATACAGCCCTTGGCCAAGCGCTGACCGTTTTCCCGGTTGCCCCGGAAATCCGCGCTGGCTTGGATACGGCTGGACTTTGGAAAAATCGCAGTTTGGCCGGAGGCCGTCATGAATGCCGGAAGGGCTTAGGCGGGAGTGAGTCGTGCCCGGCCGCGCGCGCGGCGACCGGCCAAAATCTTGCGACCTGCCTTGGTGGCCATACGTGCGCGAAAACCGTGCCTGCGTTTGCGTCGGATGTTCGACGGCTGGAATGTTTGTTTCATCTGAATCTAAAAAAATCTCCCCAGTGAGCGGGAAGAATGTGGTTCAAAGTCGTCTGTGCGCCACATGGCGCATCCCCTGTTTCCCCTCCTTCGCTCGGAAAAAGGGCAGAAAAACTAGCAGTAACAAGCCGACTGTCAAGCACCAGAATCCCGTAATAACTCAAAAAACCGGATTTTTTCCGGGATTTGCCATTCGACGGATGACTGCCGTACTGTTCGCCCGCCGCGCTTGCGGTGTAGCGATGTTGATGCTCCGAGCAAAACCTCCGGAATCGTGGCTAACCAAGGTGCTGGCAAACTTGGATGCCGTGCTGGTCGATCATGCCCATTTGGAGAGAAAAGCGGCGCAATCGGCCCTGAAACTCCAACGGTATCAGCAGTTGGCGGACTCGCTGCCTGAGTTGACGGAGATCGCCATCGAGGAGTTGGAGCATTTCAACTTAGTGCTTAAGATACTGGATGACAGGGGGATGGCGCTTGGCCAAGCGATCTCCAGCCCTTGGATTTCCGGTATGATGAACTCGGTTCGCAGGGGGCGGAACGAGCAGGTGATCGATCATTTGCTCTGTGCGGCGATGATTGAGGGGCGGAGTTGCGAGAAATTTCAGATTCTCGCGGAGGCATTGGCCTCGGTGGACCAGCGCTTGGCCAAGTTTTATGGCGACTTGGTGGAATCGGAGGGAAATCACTACGCCTCGTACCTGCTCATGGCCAAGCGGATCGACGAATTGGAGACTGAGCGGCGCCTCGAATTCTATCTCGAACTGGATGCGGAGCTGGTGGTGCAGCCTAGCGACCTTCCCGTTCTTCATTGAGCTGTGTGTCCAAGCACATTTTTCCGCTTGCATCTGCCCGGAATTCGCGGATGTTTCCCAAAACCTATGTCTGTTGGATTAACAGCAATTTCAAGGAGTATTGCAGGTTTGGCAGGTGTGTTCGTCGTTGGCCTGCTGAGTCTTGCATCACTAAACGCCGCAATTCAGGTCGCCACTCCCGGTTGGGGTGGCAAGTCGCTAGAGCGCGTCGTGCTCGATGGCTCTGACGCGAGACAGCAACTGCTCGTCACCCAATCGTTGCCGGACGGTTTCCTCGTCGACCACACTCGCACGGTCAGGGTGACGACCCGGCCCGAAGGGCTGGTTCGGGTGACCAATGGATTGGTCGAGCCGGTCTTGAACGGGGTAGGGCAGATTACTGTCGAGACCGAGACTGGCGAAAAGGCATCCATCCCGTTCGAGGTCAAAAACGCCGCGCTCGAAAAGCAGGTCAATTTTTCAAACTCCATCGTGCCGTTGTTCACCAAGCACGGCTGCAACGGTGGCGGCTGCCACGGAAAGTCTGGCGGCCAGAACGGATTCAAACTCTCGCTGCTCGGCTTCGAGCCACCGGAGGATTACGAGTACCTACTCCGCGAGGCGCGCGGGCGGCGCATCTTCCCGGCCGCGCCGGAGCGCAGTCTGCTTTTGCTGAAAGCCAGCGGGCAGTTGCCGCACGGCGGCGGATCACGGATTGATGCCGGCTCATTTGACTACAAGATGATCGTCAAGTGGATGCGACAGGGCATGCCCTACGGTAAGCCGACCGATCCCAAGCTGGACGCGATCGAGGTGCACCCTGCCGAGCGCGTAATGAAGCCAGGCGCGCAGCAGCAACTCGTGGTGTTGGCGCGGATGACTGACGGTTCAGTGGAAGACATCACCCACTCGGCCGTGTACGAAGCGAACGATCGCGAATTCGCCGAGGCCGACAACACCGGCTTGGTGACTGCGGGAAATCATCCCGGTGAGATCGCAGTGATGATTCGTTACCAGGACAAGGCATCCGTTTTTCGGGCGTCGGTTCCGCTGGGAGCGCCTTTCGAGAGTTTGCCATCCGAGCAGAATTTCGTGGACAAGTTCATTTTCGCAAAGTTGAAAAAAGTGGGCATGCCACCCTCGGCTGTGGCGGACGATTCGACCTTTCTCCGTCGTGTAACACTCGACATCGCAGGGCGGTTACCCACGGTGGACGAGGCGAAGGCATTCGCCGCAGACAAGTCGCCCGACAAACGAACCGCTTTGGTCGAGCGCCTGCTGAGGACGGAGGAGTACGCCGAGTTTTTCGCCAACAAGTGGTCGTCGCTCCTTCGCAACAAGCGAGCCAACGGGGCAAAGTTGAAAACGACTATGGCGTTTTACGATTGGATCAAGGAGAGTTTTTACAGCAACAAGCCGTACGATCGTTTTGTGCGCGAGATTCTCGCCGCGTCGGGAGACATCAAACAAAGCCCGCCGACGGCTTGGTTCAAGCAGGTCAACTCGCAGCAGGCCCAAATGGAGGACACGGCGCAGTTGTTCCTCGGCACCCGCCTGCAGTGTGCCCAGTGCCACCATCATCCGTTCGAGAAATGGTCGCAAAACGATTACTACAGCTTCATGGCGTTTTTCTCGCGAGTGGGCAAGGCAAACGCCGGTCGCCCCGGGGAGGACATGGTTTTCCACCGCGCCGGCGTAGCACAGGTGACAAACAAGAAAACCAACAAGCCGGTCAAACCGGCCGGGTTGGGCTCGGGCGAGTTGGCGATCGCGGCAGTCGAAGATCCCCGGCATCGCTTGGTCGACTGGATGAAGGTCGATGACAATCGCCTGTTCTCCAAGACGCTCGTGAACCGTTACTGGAAACATTTCTTTGGTCGCGGGCTTGTTGATCCCGAGGATGATTTTCGTTCCACAAACCCGGCGACCCATCCGGCCTTGCTGGATGAGTTGGCGAATCATTTTGAGAAATCAAATTACGACCTGAAGGAACTGGTCCGGATAATCACCACTTCGACCACTTACCAGTTCAGTTCCGTGCCCAACGAGCACAACGCAAAGGACAAGCACTACTTCTCGCGTTTCCAGCCCAAGCGCCTGACGGCGGAGGTGCTTTACGATTCGTTGAATGACTTGATTTTGGCCAAGAGCGATTTCAGCGGCCTACCGGTGGGCACCCGAGCGGTGTGTCTGCCCGACAACAGTTACAACAGCTCGAATTATTTCCTGAGCGTGTTCGGTCGGCCGGACTCATCCAGTGCCTGCGAATGCGAACGATCACAGGAGGCCAGCCTTGCCCAAAGTCTTCACCTGTTTAACGCGAAGAACATCCACGAACAATTGGCTCGGAAAGATGGCCGAGCGGCAGAACTGGCGTCCGACAAGGAGAGCAGTCATGAAGTGAAACTCAACAGCCTCTACTACCGGGCATTCGCGAGACTGCCCCGCAAGGAGGAGGTCGATGTGGCGGTGGGTTACCTGAATCGCGAGGCCGTGGACAAAGACAGCAAACCGGTGGACAAAACCAAGGAGCGATTCGAGGACATCCTCTGGGCCTTGGTGAATACCAAGGAATTTCTCTTCAACCACTAAGTTGTTGCGTTGAATGCTGCCGCTTGGCCAAGCGTATTAATGAGCATGGCTTTTCGATTCTTTTCCGGGTGTTCGCTTGTTGGCCTGCTGTTGCTTGGCGCGCTTGGCCAAGCGCTTGGCCAACTGCCAACGTCACGATTGACCGCCGTCTTTCCTTTGGGCTGCCAAGCCGGTGGAGAGACGGTGATCACTGCATTCGGTGGAGATTTGGAGGGGGCGACCGGTCTTTATTTTTCCCACTCAGGTATCAGTGCCGAACTGATCAAGCCGGGAGAGAATAAATTCCGGGTAAAGGCGGCGGCAGAAGTACCGTCCGGTGTCTACGAGGTTCGTTACATCGGAGCGTTCGGGGTGTCGAATCCGAGGCCGTTTTCTGTTGGCCCGCTCGATGAATTAAGCAGCCCCGGAAACAACACCAGCATGGCGGCAGCCTTCGCTGTACGTGCCCTATCTGTCGTGAACGGAGTCGCCATTGCGAGACAGTCCGCATGGTTCAGGTTACCCGCGAAAAAGGATCAGCGTTTACTGCTGCGACTCTCGGCGGAGGCGCTTGACTCAAGATTGGATCCGGTCGTGTATTTGAGGGACGCCAATGGCGGTCGTTTGAAACGCGCCGGAGCGGATGGCTTAATCGATCATGTCCCGGCCGGGGACGCAGATTTATTTATTCAAGTCCATGATACCGCATTCGCCGGGGGGCAGGAGCATTTCTTTCGGTTGGAAATTACGACTGGCTTGCACATTGACTTCGTCTACCCGCCAGTGCTCAGTGACTTGAAGGAATCGGCGGTGACGCTGTACGGCAGGAATCTTCCCAATTCGGTGCCATCTGATAAAAAGGGCGCGGACGGCCGGTCGCTTGAAAAACTGGTTGTTCGGGCTGGGGATTTGGCTCGGGCCGCGTTGCCGGGTGGTGTCATTTTGCCTCCCGCATCAATCGTTTTGGACGGGGGCGTGTACCGCTTGGCATCCGGATCGTCGGTGAGCAATCCGTTTTTCATCGCCCATGCGAACGGTCAAGCGATCACACTTGAAAAGGATGACGTCGAAAACCAAGCAAAACCGCAACAGGTGTCTTCACCGGGGGTGCTAGCCGGTCGGTTTTTCCCGGCGCGGGATGTGGACGTGTACAGGTTCCCAGTGAAAAAGGACGGCGTATACTGGCTGGACGTCCACTCACAACGGTTGGGGCATAACACGAATCCGTATGTCACAGCACAGGTAGTAAACGTTGCTGCGGATGGTAAGGAGAGTCCTGAGAAGGCCAATGAGTTTTACGAGTTGAAAACCAATCCGGGTGGTCGTGAATTTAACATGACCAACCGCGACGTGTCGTGGCGGTTTCAGGCAAAGTCCGACGGCTACCTGCGGGTTGAATTGCGCGACTTATTTAACCAGGCCTCGGATGATTCATTCAAGACCTACCTTGTTTCTGTTCGGCGGGAGACTCCCGGTTTTAAGCTGCTCGTTCATCCACAGACCGTACCGGTGGCGAAGGACAAGCGAAATATTGAGTTGATGGCAACACACCTCCGTAAGGGCTCCAGTTTGCCGATTCGATTTGTGGCAATCCGAAGTGGCAACTTCAATGGGCCGATCAAGATTCAAACCCAAAACCTGCCGAAGGGGGTCAGGTTGAGGAATGATGAGATCAAGCAGGGGCAGGGTGCCATTACCGCGCACCTGATGAACGAGAGTGCGGAGGAAGCTTTTACGGGTGAAATACGATTCGTAGGCCAGTCCGAGATCGGGGGGAAGCCGGTAGAAGTGCCTGCCTCGACCACGGTCACTCGTCATCGTGTCGGCGATTACAATAATGAGCCTGTCTTGGCGCGCTTGGCCAAGGGCAGTGTGTTGTCGGTGAATGGCAGCGATCCCGAGCCAGTGCGAGTGGCACCGGTTGGCCAAGCGCTGTTCAAGGCTCCAGCGAACGGCAAGGTGAAGATTCCGCTTGGCATCGAGCGGCATGGGGAATTCACCGCGAACTTCAAACTCAAGGCATACGGCGTATCCCAGTTGGACAAATTGGGCGAACTGGAAGTGAAGAAGGATCAAAAGGAAGCGACCTTGGAGGTCGACTTGGCCAAGCTTAAGGTGCCGCCCGGGCGACATGAATTTCACCTCGAATCGACCGTGAAAGGCAAATATCACTATCCGCCCTTGAACGGTAAAAAGAGCGCTAAAAAGCGGGACGTGACCTATCGTTTGTTCACCATGCCGATTGTGCTCGAGATCGCACCTGCTCCTACCCCTCAAACCGAGAAAAAATAAGGGTTTTTCTAGTTTTCGATTGATTCTGTGTTTCCTTGAAAATGGCATGATTTATGCCGTTTTGCCCCGAAACTTTTTCTCGCAATTTGGCCTAAAAAATGGCACGATTGAACTCGATGAAATTAGTTCTCGATTCCCACAATGTTGAAGTCACCGATGCAATCAAGGAACATGTCCAAACTTGCGTCGATAAACTCGAACACATGAACCAGCGAGCCGTGGAGGCACGGGTTCACCTTGAGAGGGATCATGTTGGTCTGCCCACAAACAAGTTTAAGTGCGCCATCAATTTGTACTTCAAGGGGGCGGATTTGTTTGCGGAGGATTACGAAAATGACCTTTACGCGTCGATCGACTTGGTTACTAAAAAGATTCAGGCGCAACTTCGCAAACGCCACAACAAGATTATTACCCGCCACCATTCCGTGGCGTCGAAGGCCAAGGAGGAGTTGCAGACGGCCAGTGTCTAATGGGCTGTTGTTAATCAATTAATGATTATTCGAGCGAGAGCAATCTGGGCTCGAAAAGGACGCGTCATTACTGATGGCGCGCTGCAGGTTTGCGGCGACAAAATCGGAAAACTGGGTCGGCGAGATGAGGTGGTGCCCGATCAGGGCGAGCCGGTGATTGATATCGGAGAGTCGATCGTTTTTCCGGCTTTCGTCAATGCGCACTGTCATCTGGATTATACCGGTCTCGCGGGCGAGTTAACGCCCGGGAATTCCTTCACGGATTGGGTTAAGCAAATCGTGGAGGTGAAGCGGACGCTTACGCAGGAGGAGCATGAATCGGCCTGGCTGGCCGGTGCCGGGATGTTGATGCAAACCGGGTGTGGCACGGTGGCCAACATTGAGTCGATCCCGGGAATGTTCGCCCGCTTGGCAAATCAAACGCCTCTGCAGGTTTGCCCCTTTACTGAAATCATCGGCTACAATGAAGATGAAGCATGTGAAGCGTTGGAATTGGCCAGACGCGAGTTAAGCTGCAATGAACCACTGGCGTTGGTTGCCGGCATCTCACCACACGCACCGTATACGACCACACCGGAATCGCTAAGTGCCTTGGCGGGGTTGGCTGATGAACTTAATGTGCCGACTGCGATCCATGTTTCCGAGTCGATGGATGAATGGAGGATGTTTACCGATAGCGGGGGGGCTTTGTTCGACAGCATGAGGGCGCTTGGGCGACCGTCGAGAGATTGTGGTTTGGGCACTCCTGTCGAGCACGTGAGCCGGTCGCAGGGCTTGGCCAAGCGCACGTTGGTTATTCATGCCAATCAACTTGGGGAGTCGGACTATGGGTTGTTGGCCAAGCCGGGGGTGAGTGTTGTTCATTGCCCGGGGAGTCACGCTTGGTTCGGGCATGAGAGGTTTGAGTATGAGCGCTTGGCCAAGGCGGGGGTGAATATTTGCCTTGGGACGGACAGTTTGGCCAGTTCGGGCGGGAACGGTTCTGCTCAAGGGTTAACCATGTTCAATGAGATGAAACGATTCAGCAATCAGTACCCGGAGGTGTCGTCGGATGAGATTATTGGGATGGCGACTTGGAACGGCGCCGCAGCGCTTGGTCTGCGCGATGTGCTTGGTCAACTGATTGAGGGTGCTTTTGCCAATCTCGCGATCATCCCGTTGACGAACCC
>Ga0115012_10001035_pt1 | contig 16017 bp, 16 predicted proteins | sample TroAtlMetagenome_FD_88706 | JGI IMG/M metagenome (GOLD analysis project Ga0115012, IMG submission 88706) | Marine eukaryotic phytoplankton communities from Atlantic Ocean - Tropical Atlantic ANT10 Metagenome | ecosystem: Environmental > Aquatic > Marine > Oceanic | place: Tropical Atlantic...
GAACAAAAAGAAAAATTTTTACCAAAGTTAGCTTCTGGTGAAATGATGGGATGTTTTGGTCTAACTGAACCTGATCATGGATCTGATCCTGGAGGAATGATTACTAATTTTAAAAGTGATGGTGAAGATGTAATCTTAAACGGTGCAAAAATGTGGATATCAAACTCGCCATTTGCTGATATTGCAATCGTTTGGGCAAAAGATGAAAATAAAAGAATTCATGGACTTATTGTTGAAAGAGAGATGGAAGGTTTTACAACTCCAGAAACACATAATAAATGGTCCCTAAGAGCTTCTTCAACTGGAGAACTGATTTTTGATAATGTTCGTGTTCCTAAAAAAAATATTCTTCCTGGAAAATCTGGACTTGGAGCTCCATTAATGTGCTTAGATTCTGCCAGGTATGGAATTTCATGGGGTGCTATTGGTGCTGCTATGGATTGTTATAATACTGCCTTGAAATATTCATTAGAAAGAGTTCAATTTGGTAAGCCGATTGCTAGTAAGCAACTTCAACAAAAGAAACTTGCTGAAATGTTAACAGAAATTACAAAAGCACAACTTTTATCTTGGAAACTTGGAAAACTAAAAAACGAAGATAAGGCTTCATCAGCTCAAATATCAATGGCAAAAAGAAATAATGTGGAGATGGCAATTAATATAGCAAGAGAGGCAAGACAAATGCTAGGAGGTATGGGAATTACAGGAGAATTCAGCATTATGAGACATATGATGAACCTAGAATCTGTAATTACTTATGAAGGTACGCATGATATTCACTTATTAATCCTTGGAATGGATATCACAGGCCACAATGCATTCTAAACTAGAAATCAAATACAATTCCAATACCTGGTATTAAACTTCTAGAGCTTTCACTAATAACTTCAATTAGATTTAATGGGTTTATAACCTCTGCATTATTATCCCTTTGTAATCCATATTCAGGAGGACGTGGAATTTCATCTAACAAAATGTTCTCAATTTCAAAATATAATTTTAATGATGTTGTTTTATAATTCCATCTTTTATCAATTCTAATATCTAGCTTACCAAAGTCATTTAAATAATAGTTTCCAAGTTGTGAATAGTCATAAATAATTTCAGGATATGCTTTAGCTGAAGCAGAGAGATTAACTGGTGGATAGGGTGTTTTATAATTATATCTAAATTTTGCACTTAATTCCCAATTCTTTTTTAATTTATAACCCCCTGTGAAAGACAATAAATGTCTGTTATCCCATACCGAAGGTAAAAATTTATTATCTAGTCCTGAAAACTTGCTATAAAAGAATGTGTATGAAAAAATTCCGTAAAAATTATTACTTAGTTTTTGCTGATATAAAAACTCTAATCCATATGCTTTTCCTTTTCCATTTGTTAAGATTGCCTCATTTCCTAAAACTTCAAAATCAGCACCTTTATTAGCAAGTGACACTCCATCTATAACAGATACTGGGTAATTATCATAAATTTTATAAAATGCTTCAAAAGTAAATCGAGATGAAGGTGAACTATTAAATTCAATACCGCTAACCAAATGGTCACTTCTAGTATATTTAGAAGCTTTATTTACATATTGATTAGATAAGTTTTTGAATCCTAAAGAAGTATAGGTTGGAATTTTAAAATATCTACCCATTGTAAAATTTAGCTTCCATCTATTATCCTTTGATAAAATATATGATAAAGCTAATCTAGGTGAAGTATTTTCTAAAAGACTAGATTCTGAAGTAAAACTATCCTGATCAAATCTAACCCCAAAAGAAACTCCTAATCTATCTTTAAAAAAATTCTTTGAAGACTTAACAAACATTCCATATTTAATAAAATCAACTTTTGTATTATAATCTATATTGTAGTATCTAAACAAAGTGTTATTAGAATATCTAGAAGACTGCAGATTAGCTCCATATGAAATTTTATAATTATTTAACTTGTGAGTACTAATTAATCTCAGTTTAGTTTCATCTTCTAAAGATACATTAGAATAAACTGGATCAATTTCTTCTACATTATTTTTAAATCTTTTAAAATTATTTTCTAGTCTATTATTACTTAATGAAGCAGTAAAATAACCAGACTTATTTTTAAACGTTCTCTTCCAGGATATTCCAAAAGTTCTTGAATTTTGTTTTATAACAGGAATTTGCTCTATTGTAGACTGATTCTCAAAGTCAAAGTCTTCTGGTTCATTAACAGTTAACTTATCTATTGATCCAATTCCAATAATATTTATATAATTATAATCATCTATTTTATGTCTTATCTTCATTTGATAGTCCCAGTAATCTGGCAAGAAAGAAAATCCAAAAGCTTTAAATAGAAACTGAAGATAACTTCTCCGTACTGAAAATATAAATGATGTCTCTTTATTATTAATTATAGATACTGGTCCTTCAAATGTAATACCTGCCTCACTAGATCCTAACCTAAAATTACCAGATATTCCACCAATGTTTGCCTCCTTTTGCTCAAAGGATAAAACACCAGATAGAGCATTATCATATTCTGCTCCAAATGCAGAAGTTGATAGTGTTACATCCTTAATAAATGAAACATTTACAAGCCCTACTGGACCTCCAGAACTTCCTTGAGTACTAAAATGATTGATATTAGGAATTTCAATTCCATCAATATAATATACTGTCTCATTGGGTCCTCCTCCTCTAATGATTATATCATTTCTAAATCCCCCTATAGATGGGGAAATTCCTGGTAAACTTTGTATAACCTTTGTTATATCATTATTTCCTCCAGGATATGTTTCAATTTCAACTGCAGAAAATGTTTGAGTTGATAGAGGAGTTTCAATTGAAGTTCTAAAAGGTGATTGAGAAACTATTACCTCTTCTAATAATTGAGATGATGGATTTAATAAATATTCTATAGACTGATTACCTGCAGACTTTACTATAACATTATACTTTGTAAGTGATTTAAATCCAATAAAACTTGCTGTTATATTATAACTTGATGTTGGTATATCTTTTATTTGAAAAAAACCATTCTGATCTGTAATTGTAGAATAATTTGTTTCATCAATAATAATTGTCGCACCTTCAAGTACGTAACCTGTTTCATTATCTATTACCCTTCCAGAAATTGATCCTGAGTTTTGAGAATAACATAGTCCCTGGGCTAATAGAAATATTAGAAAAAATTTTGATTTCAATTATAAATTATTTTAATCTAACTATCTAAAACAGATTTACAATAATCCATACATTTTATTACTTCATCTACAACATTAGATCCCTCTGGAATAGGATATTCTCGTTCAATAGTTGCTGTAAAATCATATGAGTTTTTTTGCATTAAGAGTAAAACTTCCTTTATAGGAGTATCTCCTTGACCCCAAATTTTATTATCCCTATCATTAGGGCTCATCTCAGTTGGCGCATTTCTATCTTTTAAATGCAGACTACAAATTCTATTATGGTTATTTTCAATAAATTTTAAAAGTGTCTCTTTTGTATTATCTCCACCAACAGCAATGTAATGACCAATATCAAGATTAATATAATTATTTTCAGAATCATTTAAAGCAAAATCCCATGCAATATCAGTGGATTGAAGATGTCCATGGTATCCAACTTTAACATTATGTTTTTCAGCATAGTAAGAAATTCTTTTTGTATTAGCTTCATCAGTTAACTCTGCAGTAACATAATCTGCACCTAAAGCTTTTGTTGCCTTCATAGCATACTCAATTTCTTCATCCTGATTTCTTGATGACATACAATATGGTTTATAAGCAAAAATATTTATACCCTTTTGATCAAATGCTTTTTTCACTTTCTTAAATTCTCCCATTGATACATTTGCTCTCCAATCAGCACTATCTTTCCTAGATCTTGGCATTCCGATGCTTCTTTCAACATGATTCCCCATCAATTCAATATTATCAGAATTAGAATCTAAGCAATATTGTATAATATTTTCCATGTTATCTGTTCCAGGTTGAAAAGAATAGGTTATAACCGAGATATCAACTCCTCCAACATTCTTAATTACTATTGGTGAAAAACTATAACTTATCATACCAAGAGATAGTAAAGAGCTCTTTTTTATAAAATTTCTTCTATTTTCCATTTTTAATATGTATTATTTAAACTTCTTAATAATTTATATTTCATAAATTAAGTTAATATTAAAGAAAAAAAAAATGCTAAAAGCAATAATTTTTGATCTTGATGGGACTATGGTTGACAGTTTACCTTATCATCATGAATCTTGGAGAATTTTTTTTAAAAACAACAATTTAGAAGAAAATGACTTCACTGAAATATTAAAAGAATATAAAGGAGGTGGAACACTTGAACTAGTTACTTCTGTTTTTGGGAATATATATACAAAGGAGGAGTTAGAAAAAATGACTAATGATAAAGAAGTAATTTTTCGCGATATATATAAAAGTAAAATATATCCAATAGAAGGATTAAAAAAGTTTTTAGATAATCTTAAAGAGAGCAATATTTCATTATCTATTGGAAGTAATGCCATAAGAAAAAATGTTATAATGACAATAGAAGAACTAGGCATAACCAACTATTTCAGTTCTATAATTTGTGGAGATGAAGTCTCCAAAGGAAAGCCTGACCCAGAGATGTACATAAAAACATTATCAAATCTAAAAGTTAATAAAGATGAGTGTGTAATTTTTGAAGATTCTATTGAAGGAGTAGAAGCAGGAAAAAATGCAGATATAAAAGTTATTGGTGTTACAAGCTCTCAATCTTCTGAAATATTAAAATCAGTGGGTGCTTTTAAAACCATTAATGATTACACCAGAATAAACGTTGATAATATATTAAATCATTAGGCTATTTGTACTTCGGGTGGGAATCGAACCCACACTCCCAAGGGAACTGGATTTTGAATCCAGCGCGTCTACCAATTTCGCCACCGAAGCTAAAGGCCTCAAAAATAATAAATTACTTTATACTAAATAATCTTTATTAATATTATAGGGAATAATAATTATTTATAAATTTGCAAACCAATTAATTAGTAGTGGAAACATCAGTAAAAATATTTTCTTGTACTCAAAGTAAAAAGCTATCTGAGAAAATTGCTCAAGTATTTGGTCAATCGCTTGGAAGTGTTGAGTTTCAAAGATATAGTGATGGAGAATTTCAACCCTCTTTTGAAGAATCAATTAGAGGCTCTAGAGTTTTTCTAATTGGATCTACTAACCCATCATCTGATAACCTAATGGAAATGTTATTAATGCTTGATGCAGCAAAAAGAGCTTCTGCTAGACATATAACGGCTGTTATTCCATATTTTGGATGGGCTAGGCAAGACAGAAAAGATAAACCTAGAGTTCCAATAGGTGCTAAATTAATTGCTAAACTAATTGAATCAGCAGGTGCAACAAGAATTATAACAATGGATCTTCATGCAGACCAGATTCAAGGATTTTTTGAGAAACCTGTTGATCATTTATATGCTTCAGCAATTTTTGTGCCATATATTGAGTCCTTAAAAATCGATGATTTAACAATCGCATCTCCTGATATGGGTGGATCAAAAAGGGCATATGCTTATTCTAAATTTTTAAATTCAGATGTAGTAATATGTTATAAGGAAAGATCTAAGGGAAATATTATTACTAATATGGAACTTATTGGAGATGTTAGTGGTAAAAATGTTATTCTAATTGATGATATGGTTGATACTGCAGGTACTCTTACGAAAGCAGCTGACCTTATGATTGAGAGAGGTGCAAAATCAGTTATTGCAATTTGTACTCATGCACTTTTATCTGGAGACGCATATGAAAAAATAGAAAAATCTAAACTTAAAAAATTAGTAATTACAGATTCAATTGATTCTATAAAAAAATCAAACAAGATTGAAGTATTATCTTGTTCAAAAATATTTGGTGAAACTATGCATAATGTTCATCATAATAAATCAATTGATGAATTATTTATAACTTAAACTTGAAAAAATGAAATCAATAGAAATAAAAAGTAGTAAAAGAGAAAAAATAGGTAAAGTTGATTCTAAAACTCTTAGAAAAAATGGATCTGTACCTTGTGTACTTTATGGAGGAAAGGATACAATTCACTTCTCTGCAACAGAAATTAGTTTTAAAGATCTTGTATATACTGCTGCTGCTCATACTGTATCTCTTGATTTCGGAGATAAAAAAATAAATGCTATTCTTCAGGATATTCAATTTCATCCAGTAAGTGATAGAATTATACATGCTGACTTTTATGAAATTCATGATGATAAAGACATTACAATGGATATACCTGTAATAATTAGTGGGTCTGCACCAGGAGTTCTTAATGATGGTGGAATGCTAAGCAGAAACAAGAGAAAGATTAGAATAAAAGCGATTCCTTCTAATCTTCCTGATTCTATTGATATTGATATTTCTTCTATGGAATTAGGAGACAAGGTTACAATGGCAGATATTCAAAGTGATAAATATGAAATATTACATCCTGAAAACACTGTAGTATGTCAAGTAAGAACATCTAGAGCATCTATGATAATTGAAGAGCCAGTTCTAGAAACAGAAGAAGGTGAAGAAGGAGCTGAAGGAGTTGAAGGAGCTGAAGGAGCTACTGAAGGAGCTACTGAAGGAGCTGAAGGAGCTGAAGGAGCTACTGAAGGAGATAAGAAAGATGATGGTGATAAGGATAAAGATAGTGGCGATAGCAAAGAGTAATATTGGAATTAATCTTAACTTTATTTAAGATATTTTAATATTTAATGAGTTTTCTGCAAAACTTTTTTTCTAGATTCAACAAAAAAGAGCTTATGAATAAGTTTTTAATTGTCGGAATTGGTAATATTGGTGATAAATACACAAACACTAGACACAATATTGGCTTTTTGGTAATAGATAAATTATCAGAAATTTTAAAATCTCCTCTTTCATTAGTAAAACTCGGATATAGAGCTGAAGGTAGCTATAAAGGAAAGAAGATTATTCTTCTTAAACCTTCCAACTACGTTAATAATTCAGGTAAATCTTTATTATACTGGAAGAACAAAGAGAAAATTCCAAATAAAAATATTTTAGTTATTTGTGATGACCTTAATTTATATTTTGGGAATATAAAACTTAAAGCAAATGGAAGTTCAGGCGGTCATAATGGATTAAAAGATATTGAAGAATATCTTAAAAGCAATAATTATAGTAGACTTAGGGTTGGAATTTTAAATTCAAAAAAATTCAATAAAACTGATTATGTTCTTGGAGAATGGACAGATGAAGAAAAGGATGATTTAAATAATATAATTTCAAGTAGTTTAGAAACAGTCTTATCATTTATTCATAATGGTATTGATGAAACTATGAATATTCATAACAGTAAAAATCTTATGGATGAGAATATTTGATAATCTTAAATCATATTCATCTGAAAAAGAATCAGTACTTACAATAGGAACATTTGATGGCATCCATATTGGTCATAATAAAATTTTAAAAACATTAGTTGAGGAATCTAAGAAAAACAAGTTGTCTTCTTTAATTATTACTTTCTTTCCTCATCCTAGAATGATTTTACAAAAGTCTAATGAAATTAAAATGATAGATACAATGGATGAAAAGATCCATCTTCTAGAGAAAGCAGGAATAGATAATTTAATTATCCATCCTTTTGATCATAATTTTTCTAAAATTAGAGCTAAAGATTTTGTAGAAGATATCCTAGTTAATAAATTAAAAATTAAACAAATTATTATTGGGTATGATCATAGGTTTGGGAAAGATAGAGAAGCATCTGTAGAAGACTTAAAAAAATTTGGTCTTGACTATATGTTTGATGTCAATGAAATCCCTGCACAAGAAATTGATTCTATCGCAATCAGTTCAACAAAAATAAGAGAGGCAATATTAACTGGAGAAATTAAAAAATGCAATGAATTTTTAGGAAGAAATTTTATGCTAACTGGTAAAGTGGTATATGGAGAGGGGTTAGGGAAAAAAATGAATTTTCCAACAGCTAATATTAAAATTAAAGAAAACTATAAAATAATTCCAAAGAATGGGGTTTATCTTGTTAAAACTGCCCTAAATTCTAATATATACTTTGGTATGATGAATATAGGTGTAAGACCAACAGTTGGAGGTAAAAATAAATCATTAGAAATTCATTTTTTTAATTTTAAAGATAATATCTATGACAAGACTATATCTATAGAAATAATCAGTAAAATTAGAGATGAGGAAAAATTTTCTTCAATCGATGAACTTAAGATTCAACTTAAAAAAGATGAAGAATTTTGTCTCAGAATAATCAACAAATAAGTTTATATTTAATAAAAAATTATATAAATGCTTTCAATTTATAGATTTAGAAATAATAAAGAAGAAATAATCAAAGGTTTAAAAAAAAGAAACTTTGAAAATCTAGAAGTAATTGACAAAGTTGTTGAATTAGATCTATTAAGAAAAAAACTCCAACAAAATCTTGAAGAAATTCTTTTTGAGTCGAATACAATATCAAAAGAAATTGCAAAAATTTTTAAGTCTAATGAATCAGATAAAAATACTGATGAACTTAAAAAAAAATCATCAGCTCTTAAATCTGAATCCAAAAAAATTTCTGAAGAGTTAGATTCTGTTAAAAAGGAACTACATGAACATCTTATTACTATGCCCAATATTCCAGAAGATGAAGTTCCAGAAGGTTCAGGTGAAGAAGATAATATTGAAATATTTATTAGCAATAATAACATAAAAGAAAGCAATGAATATAAAAATCATTGGGATATTTCTAAAGAATATGATATACTAGATTTTGAACTTGGAAGTAAAATAACCGGTTCAGGATTTCCAGTATACAAAGGAGCTGGAGCTAAACTTCAGAGAGCTTTAATTAGTTATTTTTTAGATAAAAATATTGATGCAGGCTATTCAGAATACAATGTGCCTCATCTAGTAAATCAAGAGTCTGCTTTTTCTACCGGTCAACTTCCAGATAAAGATGGACAAATGTATCATATAGGAAATGACAATTTATATTTAATTCCAACTTCTGAAGTACCACTGACAAATATTTATAGAGATGTTATAATAGAGAATACTGAATTACCTGTTTGTATGACTGGTTATACTCCTTGCTTTAGAAGAGAGGCTGGAAGCTACGGGTCTGAAGTAAGAGGATTAAATAGAATCCATCAATTTGATAAAGTTGAAATAGTAAGAATTGAACATCCTGATAAATCAAAAGAAGCATTTGATAAGATGATCTCACACGTAAAATCAATATTAAATGAGCTAAAATTAGATTATAGAATTGTTAATCTTTGTAGCGGGGATTTAGGTTTTACATCTGCAATTACATATGACTTTGAAGTCTACTCCAAAGGACAGAATAAATGGCTAGAGATTAGCTCAGTATCTAATTTTAGAACTTTTCAATCTAATAGACTAAATTTAAGGTACAAAGATAAAGATGGTAAAAATAAACATCTTCATACCTTAAACGGAAGTTCACTTGCCCTTCCAAGAGTTGTCGCAGCAATATTAGAAAATAACCAAACAAAAGAAGGAATTTCAATTCCTGAAGTTTTAGTACCATATACTGGATTTGATATTATCAAATAGGGATGAAAAAAAATGTGAAACCGAAAAAAAAAATTGGTCAACATTTTCTTTCAGATGATAATATTGCTAAAAAAATAGTTGAATTAGCTGATTTAAAAAATCATAAACAAATAGTTGAAGTTGGCCCAGGTATGGGAGCATTAACAGATCATCTAATTGAAAATGTTAAAAATTTGTCTATTATAGAAATTGATGATGAATGTATAGAATACCTTAATAATAAATACCATAATAAAGATTTAGAAATAATCTATGCAAACTTCCTTAAATATGATTTAAAATGCTATAAGGACAATAAAATATTGATAATTGGGAATTTCCCTTATAATATTTCATCTCAAATTATTTTTAAAGTAATTGAAAATAGAGATATAGTTAGTTCATTAATTGGAATGTTTCAAAAAGAAGTGGCTGCTAGAATTTGTAGTAATAGTGGTAATAAAACATACGGAATATTGTCCGTACTAACACAATTATACTATGATGTTACAATTCATTTTGATGTAAGCCCTAATGTTTTTAATCCAAAACCAAAAGTAAATTCATCCATATTATCATTAAAAAGGAAGAAATCTATTAAAATAAATTGTGATGAAAAATTACTTTTTAAAATTGTAAAGCTTTCTTTTCAACAAAGAAGAAAAAAAATAAAAAATTCTTTAAAAAAATTAGATATTCCAGAAGTTATCCTAGAAGATAGTATCTTTGAATACAGACCTGAACAATTATCAAGTTCTGAATTCGTTAAATTAACTCAAATTATTAGCAATGAGCCAATTTAAAATCAACGAAGAATTAATCGATAGGATTAAAAATCTTATTTCCTCTGAAGATAAGAAAAGATTAATTGAGAAACTTAAAGATGTTCATTATGCAGATATAGCTGAAATATTTGAGTTACTTGAAATATCTGAGGTTGTCTACATTGTTAAAATTTTCGATAAGCAAAAAAGTGCAGATGCTCTTGCAGAGCTTGATGAAGATATTAGAGAAGGTATAATTGAAAATTTATCTGAAAAAGAAATTGCAGAAAAAATTGAAGAATTAGATTCGGATGATGCAACTGATATTATTTCTGAATTAACTGAAGAGAGACAAGAAAGAGTTTTTTCTCAAATAAAAGATAGTAGTCTTGCAGAAGATATTAAGGAACTGCTTAAATATGGAGAAAATACTGCTGGTGGATTAATGGCTAAAGAGTTAGTTAAAGTAAATGAAAATTTAAGCATTTCTAAATGTTTAGATGAAATTAGAAAACAAGCAAAAAATGTTTCAAGGGTACATTCAATCTATGTTACAGATTCAGGGAATAGATTAAAAGGGAGACTTTCATTGAAAGATCTTGTTACTGCCAAAGCTAGAACTAGAGTTAAAGACATTTATATTCCTAATGTAGACTATGTTAATGTTAACCTGGAAGGTGAAGAAGTTGCAAAAATAATGTCTAAATATGATCTTGAGGCTATTCCTGTAGTTAATAACAGAAAAATATTATTAGGAAGAATTACTATTGATGATATAGTTGATTTAATTAAAGATGAAGCTGAAAAAGATTATCAATTAGCTGCTGGTATTTCATCAGAAGTTGAGGCTAATGATTCTATTTTTCAATTAACTAAAGCAAGACTTCCATGGCTTTTCCTTGGATTACTTGGGGGCTTAGGTAGTGTATTTATTCTTAAAGACTTTGAACAAATAATGAGTGAACCTAATTTGAGAAATTTATTTTTTTACACACCATTAATTGCAGCTATGGCTGGGAATGTTGGTGTACAGTCTTCAGCAATTATTGTTCAAGGTCTAGCTAATGACCTTGTTAAAGGTTCACTTTTATCTAGGTTAATAAAGGAAGTAGGATTAAGCCTAATTAATGGTTTAGCATTAGCAATAATATTAATCGTTTTTGGTCAAATAGTTAATCAAGATCTTTTAATGAGTCTAACTATTGCTGGATCAATGATGGGGGTTATTGTTATTGCTGCATTAGTTGGAACATTTATCCCCATTATTCTTGATAAGCAAGGAATCGATCCAGCAATTGCTACTGGACCATTTATTACAACTGCCAATGATATTTTTGGAATCTTTCTATTCTTTTATATTGCAAAAGTTGCATTAGGATTTTAAATGAAAAAGGTTCTTATTTTATGCACAGGAAATTCTTGTAGAAGTCAAATTGCACATGGATTTCTAAATTATTATACTAATGATTCAGTAAAAGTATATAGCGCAGGTATAGAGAAACATGGTCTTAATTTAAATGCTGTTAAATGTATGGAAGAAATTGGAATTGATATTTCTAACTACACCTCTAACAAAGTAGATGAATATATAGGAATAGACTTTGATTTTATAATAACAGTTTGTGATAATGCAAATGAAACTTGTCCAATCTTTACTAGTAATTCAGTAAAAATTCATAAAAATTTCAAAGATCCCACTAAAGTACTTAATGGTCAATACGGTAAGCATTTTATTTTAACAAGAGATAATATTAAAGACTTTATTCGTCATTTTGTGAATGAATATTTAACTGTCTAAAAATTTATTTATTGATTTTTTGTCCATTCTAACTATTTTCCAAGAATTTAGACTCTCAATTTGCGCACCACTTTTTTTATAAAAATCAATTGCAGATTTATTCCAATCAAGAACAGACCACTCTACTCTATTTGCACCTCTTTTTTTTGCCTCATTCAGGAAAGATCTGTACAAAGATAATCCTATTCCTTTTCCTCTATATCTTTGAGTAACTATTAAATCTTCTAAATGCAATGTATCTCCAACCCAAGTAGAATATCTTTCAGTAAAAAATGCTAGGCCAACTATTTCATTTTCTAACTCAGCTAAAAAGCATTCATACCTTGGATTATCTCCAAAACCATCTTTAATTAATTCTTCCTCAGTAACTTTAACAGCATCTGGTTCTTTTTCAAAAACAGCTAATTCAATCAAAAGCCTTAATATTTCAGAAACATCTTCCTTTAAAGCCTTTCTTATTTTATGATGTATCATTTTATGAATTTAAAAAATTTATAGTCTTTTCTAAGAAAAAATCTGGATTATCTGCATGAAGCCAGTGACCTGCATTTGGAACTTTAATTATTGTGGCATTACTATAATGATAATGAATCAATTCGTAGTCTTTATCATTAACATAATTTGATAATTCACCATGTAATAAAAGACAAGGGCCATTAAACCCTATTGGAGTTTTAAATTCATTTGAAATACTGTTTTTACTAAAATCATATAATACATCTAAATTAAATCTAAAATCAAGTTTATTTTCACTTTTCCAATAAACACTTTTAAGTAAAAACTGCCTAACTCTTTCATCAGTTATATAAAATGATAATTCTTTATCAACTTCTTTTCTTGATTGAATTAGATTAAAATCAATTGATTTTAATCCTGAAAAAATATCTTTATGCACACTATCATATTTTTTTGGAACAATATCAACTATAACAATCTTATTAAGAAAATCTGGCGATTTATTTGAAATATTTATGGCTAAATTACCTCCCATTGAATGTCCAATAAGATCAGGCTTACTTATGTTTTTAGACCTAACATAATTGAATATATCCTCTGCCATAGAATTAAAAGAAAAATCATTATCCCAGAAGCTTCTACCATGGTTTCTTAAATCCAATAGATGAACAGTAAAACCTTCTATAGCAATTTTTTTTGCATGGGTTTTCCAATTATCCCCCATACCTAAAAATCCATGAAGTATTATTACATGCTTATTACTATCTCCAATAATTTTAGAGTGAAGAATTTTCATGATTTAAAATATGTAAATATGATTTAATTGTTTTTTCAAGACCTTGATAAATTGATTCACATATTAAAGCATGTCCAATAGACACCTCTAAAACGTTGTTTAAAGAATCTGTAAAATATTTTAAATTTTCTTGATTTAAATCATGCCCAGCATTAACTCCTATATTTATTTCTTCTGCCAAATTAGAACATTCAACATATGGTTTTATTGCCTGCTCCTTATCCTTAATAAATAACTTTGCATATTCTCCAGTATATAACTCTATTCGATCAGCTGATAATTTTTTTGCATACTCTATCATCTCCAGATTTGGGTCAACAAAAACAGAGACTCTAATTGAATAGGATTTTAATTCTTGTATTACATCTTTTAAAAAAGCAAAATTCTCTTTTGTATTCCATCCAGAATTTGAAGTTATAGCATTAATAGAATCAGGAACTAATGTTACTTGAGTTGGTTTAACATCTTTAACAAGATTCATAAACTTATTATTTGGGTTACCCTCAATATTAAATTCCTTTTTTAGAACCTTACTAAGATTAGTTACATCATTATATTTAATATGCCTTTCATCTGGTCTAGGGTGGACTGTTATTCCATCAGCACCAAAATTTATTATATCAATAGAAGATTTTATCAAATCAGGAAGATTCTCTCCCCTAGCATTTCGCAAAGTTGCTATTTTATTAATGTTGACACTTAACCTCGTCATTAAAACATATTTAAAGTTAATTGCAAATATAATGCTTTATAAAGTCATAAAGTTTGTATTTTTGGCATATGAAAGTTGCTCTATTTATTTCACGTAAAAATGAGTTGTCTGTTGATTGCTGTATCGAGATAATTAACATATTAGGAGCAGATCATGATCTCTCAATTGATGAAGATTATAAAAAATATTTTTCAAAAAACATCCTATCTCAAATCTCTTTTTATAACTCCTCTAGAAAAATTGATAAAAGCTATGACTTTTTATTTTCTATTGGTGGAGATGGAACAATTTTAAGGTCAATTACTTTTATAAAGGATAGTAATATTCCAATTTTAGGAATTAATACTGGAAGATTAGGTTTTTTAACAGGTCTTCAAAAAGAATCATTAAAGCATGGATTAGAGTTGTTGAAAAATAATAAATTTCGCATTGTAAAAAGATCTAGTATCTCTGTTAGTTCAGAAAACAATAATATTGATTTTGGCGAAAGTCCTTATGCTTTAAATGAAATAACAATTCATAGGAAGGATACTACATCGTTACTTAACATTTCTTGTAAAATTGACAATATGTATCATACAGATTATTGGTCTGATGGTTTAATTATTTCAACTCCAACAGGATCAACAGGATACTCACTTAGTAATGGAGGACCTATAGTATCTCCTGAATCGGGCATTATAATATTAAATCCTATTTCGCCTCATAATATTAGTATGCGACCATTTTTAATTCAAGATACCTCATCTATAAACATTACAGTTAAAGAAGAAGATTATTCTTTATCATTAGATTCGAGAATATATAGCATAGATAAAAAAAGTGTTTTATTGATCAAAAAATCTGACTTCACTATAAATACAATAGAATTTGCAGATGACAATTTTTTCAAAAAACTTAGAGATCGACTATTTTGGGGGCAGGATATGAGAAACACAAACACAATAAAAAGATAATATGATTCCAAAACATGTAGCAATTATAATGGATGGAAATGGAAGATGGGCAAAAGATAAAGGGCTGCCTAGAGAATTTGGTCATCAAAACGGGGTTAATTCAGTTAAGTCAATTGTTCAAGAAGCATATAAATCAGGAATTGAATACTTAACGTTGTATGCATTTTCGATTGAAAATTGGGATAGACCTTCTGATGAGGTCAGCACATTAATGTCTTTATTAGTAAGTACTTTAAGAGATGAGTTTGATGAGATTTTTGATAAGGATATAAAGCTTAACGCTATTGGAGAAATTCAGAGTCTCCCTAAAGAGGTAGTCTCTGAATTAGAATTTATTATTAATAAAACAAAGAAAAACACTAAAATGAATCTTACTTTAGCATTAAGTTATGGTGGCAAACAAGAAATTTTTAGTGCTATTAAAATGATCTCAGACAAAGTTAAAAATAACCTAATTGAATTAAATAATTTTGATGATTCAATAATAAATAACCATCTTTACACGAAAAATTTACCAGATGTTGACCTATTAATAAGGACAAGTGGTGAACAAAGAATTAGTAATTTTTTATTATGGCAAATTGCTTATGCTGAATTATATTTTACTGATGTATATTGGCCTGATTTTTCTAAAGATGATTTTAATATAGCTCTAGAAAATTATAAAAGTCGGGAAAGAAGATTTGGAAAAACAAGTGAACAAATATAACCTACTGAAATATTTCAAAATATATATTGCAACTATATTTATTTTGAGTTCAAGTATTTCTTATTCTCAAAATAATTATAATAAAGGTGATTATTATGTACTAGATACAATAATTGTTTCAGGTTTAAAGAATTTTAGCGATAAAACTGTTGTTGCATATAGTGGTCTTAGAAAAGGTCAAAATATTCAAGTCCCTGGTGAAGAGATAAGTAATGTTCTAAAAAAGTTATGGAATCTTGAATTATTTAGCGATGTTAACATCTA
>Ga0115012_10001036_pt1 | contig 15982 bp, 9 predicted proteins | sample TroAtlMetagenome_FD_88706 | JGI IMG/M metagenome (GOLD analysis project Ga0115012, IMG submission 88706) | Marine eukaryotic phytoplankton communities from Atlantic Ocean - Tropical Atlantic ANT10 Metagenome | ecosystem: Environmental > Aquatic > Marine > Oceanic | place: Tropical Atlantic Ocean...
TCAACATTGATTTCCAATACGGGTGCACCTAATCTTCTTAGACAATAATCTTTTAGTTCTGCTTTCGTAGTCGGTTGTGCCATTTAATCCCAGACATAACATTCCTCTACTGTATTTAGCAGACCACCAAGTCCTATTGAATTACTGATGCTGTACTATTTGTTGGAGCGATAGTTTCTGGAGCAACTCCTCTAGCAGCTGTGTCCTCTCCTACTTCTCCATGTCCCTCTTTATCTGCCATAGATAGTGCTTCTATTGCACCTTGGAGACGGAAATATTCTTCCTTCTTAGTGTTTATTTCTGTATCTAGTTCACGAATCTTTGCTACAACTCCTTCAAGTTGTTTCTTGAACTGATCTATCATTTCGGTGTTACAAGCCATTGTTTTGAATAATTAACGTTATTATTTATAAGGGTTACCAGGTGAAGGTATTGAATGTCAACCTTGACTCATCTGAGTTCCAGGTGCTTTTATCCCAATGTGCTGAATGGAATAATGACGATTCATAGAATATATATTGATTATACTTATGATAATGGGTGTGGTATACCTCCCAATCATCTGGTTCTGAATCAAGAATCTCTTTGTGTCTGTAATTTGCTAGTGCTGTATACTCTTCTCCAGTTTTCTTATACCTGTAGAAGTGAGTACCAGAACTTTCTTCACCATGATTATAATCAATATTAAGTGGACATATACCAGCATAATGAAAATAATCAACATGAGGCATAAGAGTTCCTATATCTTTATACATTTGTAATGATACTACTGGAGCAAAGGAACTATGAGATGTTCTAAAATCTCCCATAAAAGATTCCTTTAACATGCCTGTTAACTTTAGAACCTGTATTTCATTAAACCCAAAGTAATTAATATATCCTGGATTCATTGGTACTTCTGGATCTTTGAAGTACTTACAGTTTAGAGCATATTCTCTAACCTTATCTGGGTATAAAAAGAAATCATTAATAACAACAATCCTACTATTAGTATTGCCTATATTAATTACTTTAGGGTAAATACCAGTTCTTATTCTAAAATCATTAGGGTTTATTACTGCCACCATAACCATCCTGTGATAATGTATTTGTGTTGAGTTTCAGATATCTCACCTTTATGTACGTGAGTATATGCTGCAGGGAAGATAACTGTCTTACCCTTAATGGGTTTAACTGTATAGTCCTGATGATAGAACATAGTTCCACCACCATCTGTGACATCATTTAGATATGTCATATAAACCATAGCACGTTCACATCCAGTTAATTGTGCTCCATCTATATGCCAATCATAATAACCTTCTCCTGGTTTGTAGTGTTGTATTTGTGGAAACATTCTAGATGTAAAAGTTCCACCAAATTGATTGAATTTAAACTTATCTAGGTATAAATCAATGAAATCATTTAGTTGTTCTCTATAGTCAAACCATCTATACAACTCATTTATCTGTGCTGGTGATGCAAGTTTATCTGCATCCTGTAGCCAGAAATCCATGCTCTTTTTAACTTCTTCTTGAACTCTACCAATACCAGATTTACCTCTATAAGCAAGACCTTTAGCAGATGCATCTTCATACATCTTTATTAATGAATCACATATAGTGACATCTTCTAATTGGTATTCTTCTATGAATGAAGGAGTCATGACTTAGATAGCACAAGTATATAAAGACCGTTCCACCAATCTTTATCATCTTCTACTACAGATGTTAATATTTTCCTACGAAATAGTGGTCTTAGATTATTTGTTTCTACAAATTCATCAGCAGAGGATACTACTCCTTGGAAATTAGCATCATCTAAAACAAGTATAAAATCTTCTGCAAGAAGATCAAGAACTGAGTTTAAGTTTGCTAACTGATTAACGTGATCATGATCTGCATCATAGAAAATAACGTTAGGTTTATGTGGGATATCAGAAGGAATTAGTTCTGGTATGTTCTTATGTATTAACGACCAATTAGGATGATAGAAATTAGATAAGAACTCCTTTTTAGGGTCTTTTGATTTTGGTAATAGAACTTCCTCTCGGAAAGGTTCTAGTTCTTTTGTTTCAAAATTATCAACAGCATATCCTGCTATTATACCATTTTTATGTGTGGCTGCATAGAAGGTACTACCAGTATAACAACCCAATTCTAAGTATACTGTTGGAGATTCTGCACATAAGTTATTCAAGAAATGACGAACTCTATTAGATGTAAAACCTGGTATAGTATAACGATGTTCAAATCCACTCTTAAACATTGCAGCATCATCTATGGATCTTAGTACACGTTCAACGTAAGGATGTAAAGATAATCCTTTCTTAGATACGTAATTGTTAGCTATAGTATCACAATAATGACAATCCCAACAATCAAACTTACATGTCTTTATCTTCTCTCTCCAAACATCAATAGGTCTCTCTGCTATTGAAGTATCCTCCATATACTCTTCAAACTGTGGAAATAGAAGTTCTTCATCATCATTCCATCGTTTGATTATATCCATGGATTCTTTTAATCTCATAGCATTTTCTCTGCCATGTAATTTAAAGACATCAACACCTAGATCAAGAATCTCTTCCCAATCTTTTTTCCATGGTGGTAAATTAGCTGCCTTTAGTGATGCTGCTGGATCCTTTACATCCCAAAGAGAACATGAAACTCTACTTATAGGATCATCAAAATACTGTGGATCATTAGGCATCCTAGAATTATTATAATGATAATGCTCTGGCATGATAGGACATCCACCCCAACATCCTTCATTAACTAATAATGAAATCTTAAGATCATTATCACAATATTCTTTTGCTTGTTTTATTCTTAATAGTTGATCTCTATCCCTCATAAGATCTCTATCAAGATTAATATAATTAAATCCCGCTTGGGATAATTGAACTATATCGTTTGCTTTTGTTACTTCTCTTAGAATAGTATTCTTAATGTAAAGATCTGGAAACTCTCTTTGTATTTGTCCAGTTAATACCCAAGAGGTATGAGGTAAAGTTACTATCCTACAACCTTCATTATATAAAGGTCTAAAATGTTCTATCCAAGTATCTAAATTTCTTTGATTTGGTACTACATAAATGTTATTAAATGTAGCAGACAATGGTATATCTACTTCCCTACTAATATGCAAAGCATTCATAGTAGTCATTCTAATATCTGTTTCAAATACATCACCCATAGCATCCTGTAGAAAAGGAGGCATACGACAGGTGAAATATAAATCAGATATTAGATGTTTATGTTCTTGTAAAAAAGGTATGAAGTCAGAATAAACATATTCCTCTTCAAGTTTAGGGTTAATTGGAAGCGAGAAAATCTTCATAATCTTTCACTACTGCATTAATAAAAAGTTGTTCGTTACCACCTTCGATGATATCTTTGTTTGCTTCTGCAAGTTCTAATAACTTAGCTTCATTTACTGCTGTTGGATTCTCAGCATCCAATTGATATTGAATGATAGGAAGCATTGCTTTACACCTAACATCCTTCATAGCTGCCCAATCAGTCATGACTTTCCTCCGTCTTCTATTAGTTTAGTAGTTAGTTTATCACCAACCATAAACTTTTGTAGTTCAGGTTGTAACTGTTTATTTATCTTATCAACACCACCCATAATCATAGATGAGTATCTAGTGGCAATCTGTAATGCCTCAACCTGATCTTCTTCTGGCATTAAAGTTAATGAATCCATATTACCTGTAGTTATTCTACCATAAGAAACAATATCCATGGCAGCTTGCTTACCCATACGAGCAATCCAGTAATATCTTTCTTCATCCTCATTATATTCAGTAACAGCTTTAATATCTTCTTCTGTCTTAATTACTTTCTTAGCAATTTTTAAGAAGGTATCAATTTCTGATTGTGCTTGATGATATTTTCTTTTCCAAATAGTAATATCATAATCAAGTTTACTTAGATCAATTTCAATTAATTCTTTTTTAATTTCATCTTCGGTCTCTTCAAAATCTCTCTGCATCAACTTACGTTGAACAATAGATTTCTTCAAACTATGCTTAACTTCGACATAGGCATGATACCTTGTCTCTAGTTCTAACATTGCTTGTCTTGTTTTTCTCCATGGTGTCAATTGACTATCAGCAACAAAATGTTGACACTGATAAGGAGTCATAGTGGAATTCATATGGAGTGCTCCTTCAAGCACCTTCCAATCTAATTCAGATACACCAAACTCATCAATATATTCTTTGCTAAGTTTAATGTCTTTTACTTCTGTGTTAAGAACGTCAACGTCGTTATTACTATGTAAATACTCAGAAGTTGTACTCATTCGCTTTTACCTCATACTCAGGTTTACGTGCCCAATCTGTGTTGGATACAGTCCTACCCATCTCTATCGCCTGTGTTGTAGGCATCAAGACACCAAGGTAGTCCTCATATAACGTATTTATATCCTTTATAGAAGTAGTGTTTTCAAACTGTTTCAGCAGTTTTTGCATAGAAACCAATAATGTAGATACCTTATCTTCATATGTTTCTGCCTTAGATAAGATCTTATTTGCTAATACTGTTTTATCTGTACTATGTTGTGTTGAAAGATAATCTAGAAACGGTGTCTTACCATCTATTGGGTTTGCTAAATGTTCTCTTGCTTCATGCTTTTGTATTTCCCATGTTGCAGATTCTAATAAACCAGTGTCTCTAAGTGCTAAGTATCTCTTTTCAAATTCATCTTCAATCAATTCTTTAGCAAAGATTTTCATGAAGTTTAAAGTATCTGCTTTAATTTCATCAGTCATTGTGACTGGGACTTTACCATATTTGACACCATCTGGATAGTCCATATTCCTCATCTGTTCTTCAGTCAGACCCTCAGGAACTCCATCACCTACTTCCCAAACCTTAGATGTCTCTCTTACTTCTGAGAAGAAAGTTGATCCATTTGTTGCTACATCCTTTGTAATTTCTTTGTACTTACCTTCCCAAGATTTATGATATATCCCATATAGATCATCGGATATTTCTATACAAGCAAGATTTTGTAGATCATACATTTCATTAAATGTAAACCTAGCATCCCACATCCCACTATCAAATTGGGATGAATCTAAACATGATTGTTTAATAATTAAATACTTCATCTTAAGTTGGTTGGTTTACTGTAACTGCTGCTGCAAACGATGAACATGCTGCAGATGATTGTCCATAATGTCCTTTAGGTCTAGTTGCTGCACCCATAGCAGTAATAGAATCATTTGAATAATTCCATTTCTCAGTTTGGTTATTCTGCTGACCATTATAGTCACCTAGTTTATAACCCCAATCTTGACCCATTTCCATATTCTCTTCACCAGCTGATCTAGATCTATTAAAGTTTCCTATATCAGTTGCATCACTATCTCTTACCTTACGGATAGGAGTAGTCACGTTATTACTTGTGCATATGTAGAAGAAACCATGCTTAGTAGGAAGTGCTTTACACCATCCTCTATTACCACCCATTACATTGGTATTAGACCAACTATCATTACTATAAGTTATATACTGCTGACCACCATTACTCCAAGAGAAATAACCTCTTGTTTCACCACCAACACCAGCAACCCAGTCATTTGAATAACCAGATCCACTAGTTGTGTACATGATCTCAGTTGGGAAATGTAGTTTGTTGGTATCAGAACTACCACCTCCTGTTATATATCCTCCCTGTCCTATTTGGTTACTAGCACATCCAGCGTCGTTTCTACCAGTGTGCATTGACCAACCACCAGTAACACCATATCCCATAACGTTTTTGGGTTCATTATCATCCCAACCATAGTTGTGCTGAGAGAATCTACCATCACCTTGGTTTCTAACAATACCAGTATGACCGTTATAACTTGAGGTATGACTGGAGTTACCTTGGAATGAGTTCACAGTACCATGAACATATGCCTGATAGTCACCCCATGTACCATCACAATAAGCACCTGCTCTATCTAACTGCTCACCACAATACATGGTAGTGTCAGTATGATGCCAAGTTTTGTTTACTGATCTCCATGGTTGAGATCCTTTATATCCACCTGCAATATATCCATGAGTAATTAAACTTCTATATCTCCATCCACTAAATGCTGTACTAGATGCTTGTTGTCCTGGATATGCCCAGAAAGCACCATTAGAACCATCAGATACTAGATATGCACCTCTAGTAGAATCTGTCTGTGATGGTAACATGGTAAACTCATTACCATTAATCCTATATTTTCCTGAGATGTTTATATCACCACCAACGTTGATCTTATATGAAGTAGTAGTGCCAGCATTAATAGCTAACATACCATATCTCATTTGAATCTGATCTCTATAACTAGTACCATCATTTTCTCTCGTAGAGAAAGATAAGTAACCAGGATTAGTTAAGAATCTAATATATGAAGAACCAACAGATGAATTTAATCTTGGGAAATAATTATTATCGGAAGAATTTTGAGAAGTTGGATATGAATAGGTATTATAGTTACTAACGTTAGCACCAATACCACAACCATCCCATGTAACACCACCTTCAGAAACCCATGCCTGAAAGTTAATTTCACCAGTTCCACCACCATTACTACCAGATGGCAACGTCATCCTAAACTGTGTAGTAGTGTGTCCACCACTAAGATGAAGAACAGTTCTTGGGTTAGTAGTACGAATACCAACTGCACCACCAAGAGTTGATGTTAAAACATCTGTATTACTACTATTCCTAACAAACCAATAATTTTCATTATCTCCTTTATTAGGACCATCATAACCCATGTACATACTACCTGTACCTGTGTTAGATGCATCCTCATAAAAATGTATAGCAGCTGGTGTTGTTTGATTTTTCTTGTTTGTTACTGCTAACGCCCCTGTCACACACAAATCTTTATCAGTTGTATTTGCGTTTTGACCAATTTGAACTTGACCATTATATCTTGCTAAATCTACTCGTCCACTTGCATCAACATTAATACTGGGAACACCAGAAACATCGTTGACTGAAAATATCGTTCCTGTTGTTGTATTGTTTACACTAAATAACTGACCAGATGAACCTTTAAATTCTACAGTGTTATCATCTAGCACCCTTAATCTTATAGGGTTATTACCAGAACCTACAAAGCTAATTTCTGGATACGTTCCAGTGCTAGCACCTCTCTGGGGAGTTATTAAAATGTCCTTATCGGAATTTGCCATTTTTAGCTTTTCTTATATTTATAATTAATAACCATAATTATTTTCACCTTCTGGGAGACCGTAACGTCTTTTAAATACTTCCCAGTTGTGTTTAATTTCATCTACAGATAGAACTCTTTCATAAATTCTAGCAATAGTAATGAAAGGACCATTAGTGGAATTACCTTCCATAGTACCAGCATATCCAGTACCTACTCGTACTGCACCTGCTTGCCTGTAACTATTATTTCCACCATTAGCACGAGTACCATAATATCCTACATTCTTACCATTAAATCTATTTTGTCCATTACTTGGACTAGGACCAGGTAATGTTGATGTCCATTGTGTCCATGCATTATCTTGCCAAGTTGTTTGTGTATTTGCATAATCATAGTTACCACCTGTAGCACCACCTCTGTAGTGACTTAGGTTTTCACCTGTTTCCCAAGTACAAGCAAACTCATTAGTATAACTTGCACCACCTTGATATGGATTCTTTTCAAAGATAGTGTCTCTTTCACCAACAGCATTACCAGATCTCCAACAAATTAATTCAATTGTTGCATTGTTACCTGTCCAAAATTTCTTACCATCATCATCAGATGATGCCCAGTATCCACTATTATTAAACTGAAAACAAGGAACACCATCTTTTGTAGTAAAAGGTGTTTGAGTTCCATTTGAATTCATTACAATCTTATTAGCAAGATCATACCATTTTGATCCACTGCCTGGATAAGATTTAGGATTACCTGCATCTATGTAAAAACAAAGACCGTCAGATATACAATTTTGTCCTGTGTGTAATGCCATTAGCTCTTTTTATACTCCACCTCTAGTTTATCTATATCTTTTCTTTCTGCCTGTACGAAGTAGAAAGCGTCACCACCACCTGTGATAATTTTATTACCTTTTAGATCCTTAACCCAAACAGTTCTTGACATTCCACCAACTGCAGTTAATTGAACTGTAATTGTATTCATGTCAACTAGTTCAGTCCAGTATTCTGGAAGGGTAATAACATTATTTCTTACACGTCCTCTGACGTATACTGCATGTTCTGGACCTTCAAGTGAACCATGACGTAATTCATGATCTGGTTTAGTTGGGTGATCAATAACGAATGATTTACTTACTGCACCTAATGATCCATTTACATAGAACTGATAACTACTGTTTGTACTACTTTGGTTGATAGCAACACGTCTAGAATCATCTAGAACCATTGTACTGACGTTACCACCTGCCTTGAAGTGCCACTTACGTCCAGTTTCAACTCTATCAACAATATCACCTGCAGCAGTACCAGTACCAAAATGATTTGAAGCAGTACATATTGCTAATCTATAACCAACTGTAGTTGATCCATAGTAATGTCTAATACTAGAGTATCCACTACCACTACCATATATTTGAATACCATCTGTATCATTTGTTGGTAAATCAAATCTAGTTCTTCCATTATTGTATACTGTAAATATTCTAGTAGCAAAGTTAGTTTTCCAAGCACTAATAATTTCTGTAGTAGAAGTAGAATTTGTAGTAGAGAATCTTGCGTTCCAACCACTACCACTACCTCTGAAGTACATACCTGCAGACCAAGTTACGTACTTATTACCAGTTGAGAAGTAAATTTGATCAGTTGCAGTAGTAGTAATAGTCAAAGGACCTGTTAAAGTTCCACCAGTAATCGGTAAGTTTCCGTTAGCAGTACCATTCAATGCTGCTGTAATAGTACCAGCAGAGAAGTTACCAGATGCATCACGTTTAACACCAGCATTTGCTGTGTTTGCACTATCAAATGTTATTGTACCTTCATGCCATATATTGTTACCATTGACCTGAGCACTATTCGATCTAAAGTTAATAGTACCTGTACCTACGCTACTAGATCCACCAGTAAACTGAATTCTAGAATCATAATCTACATTGTTACCTGAGGTATTGGCATCAATATATGCAGTAGTAGAAACATCAGTATATCCTAAGTTTAAGTAAGGATTACCACTAGAATCAGATCCAAGAATTGCCTTAGTTCTAGAATAAGTTGTATTATCAGAAATACCCCAATCAGTTAACTCATAGTATTCTGCAGGAGCAGTAGCAGTACCAATTTTCTTAATTGATTCTGATAAGTTACCAGATATTAGTTCAACAGTAAGAATTGTCCAAGGATTCTCAATCTTTCTTTCAAATTGTAACTGAGCATTACCTCCAGTTGGTGTTACTGTACCAGAGATATGTGTAGGAGGAACAGTACCTAAACTATAAGAACCAGTTATAGAGTTTACTACGTTGTATATGTTATGACCATATACGATTCTATCATTCTTATTTGCTGTTGCGTTTGCTACCCATTCTGTGTTGTACTCAACGTACTGAACTCCAGTTAGATAGTTAGCAGGATCAAGATTGATCTTTCTGCTAATAATTCTTATTGTACCTTCGTTAACATTGTTAGCGGTATATAGATTCCACTGCTTACCAGTTACTCCAGATTGAGTATCAATATTATCTACAACTTGCTGAGTTAAGTTCTTACCTTCAATATAAAGATCATAATGACCACCATTATTATCTTGATAATTTGGATCAGGAACAGTTACTTTAACATGCTCATTAAATGCATGAGATGCTTGTTGATAAGGTAATCTACTATTAGAGAATTTCTCTTCATTAGTGTTAAGAGCACTTTCATGCCAACGTGCATTCTTGTCTTGTAATAGATCAGCATTTAAGCCAGATCCTTTTCCATGGTTACCATCATGCCATATCTTACGCCAAGATGACCAACTATTACCAGTTGAAGCACCACTTCCAAGGAATGCAAGAGTTGCTGTAATCTGTGCAGGAGTTGTTATCTGTCTTGTATTTTGTGTACCAAACCATTCATAAGGTAGATCTGCAATAAATGTACCAGAAGCAGTACCATCTTCGTTATAACCGTAACCACCATCTACAAGAGCGATAGAAGATATAGATCCACCAGAAACAACTATGTTTGCCTTTAGACCATAACCTTCACCACCACTTAGTAGTACGTTATTATATGTTCCATTCTTATAACCAGCACCTGCGTTAGATATAGTTAATGATCCAACATGGTTAGGACCACTATTTCTAATGTAAATATTATTGTTATCTGTCTGTGCTATCTGCCCTAAAGCACCTCCTGAGAAGTCCGTAGAAGACCCTGAGCGACGTGTTGTGATTACACTATGATAGTTACCACCATCAGCAAGGAATTCACCTGTATTATATCCCTGAGTATTACTCTTCCATGATAGAAGCAAACCTGCAGCAAAGTTTTCTGGATTAAAGATAGAAGTTCTTGTATCACCAATATTAAGTAGAGTTGATGTAGCAGCGTTACCTGTAACATTAATACCATAATCTCCAGATAATCTAAGAGGATTTACAAGACCAGATTGTAAATTAGATGCATTAGTGAAGTAACTTGAATCTCTAGTGTCAAGAGTGTCAGCATCAAGACCAGAACCTTGACCTGTCTTCAATGTAGCACCACCATTAGCAGCAAACTCGAACTGACTCTTCAGTAATCTAACAACACCTAAGTTACCATATGGTTCTGCAGAAACTGTTAAATCATCAACTCTCTTAATATCAATTACAGAGTCACCATAGATCTTAGGTACAGATGCAATAATACCTTTTAAACTTGCAGAAACTGTAGGTGAAGTACCAATTACAGTTGGTATTGGAGTTACTGTAAAGTCAGCAGTATAGTTCTGACCACCATCATTAATAGTAATAAATCTAATAGCACCATCTTTAGTAACTGAGGTTGCTGTAGCATCAACACCTCCACCACCTGTGAACTCAATTAAAGGAGTGTTTGATCCTAATCCTGTACCACCATCAGTCATATGAACAGCAGTAACTGCTCCACCATTTACAACTGCTACTGCTTTAATGTTGTTTAAAACAGCTGGGTTTTGTGGATCAGTCCAGGTATCTTTGAATACAACTGTAGGAGGTGTTGTATATCCAGTACCACCAGCAGTTATAGTTACACTACTTACTACACCATTAGCAACATTAAATGTACCCTTAAGTCCAGCAGAAGTTCCACCACCACCGTACATAAGAACATCAGTATATGTTCCTGTAGTATATCCTTCACCACCATTAACGATTTGAATCTGCTTAATGTAATCACTAGCAGTATTATTTGAACCTAATACAATTGGTGAATCATCTGCAATTCTTTGTGATGCAACTGCAGGAGCAAATAGTGAATCACCTCTTAAGTAAGTTAATGAGTTTGCTGGATAGTTAGAAGATACATTACCAAGACGTGCAACGTTAAGAACACCAGTTGTAATAAATGATGCATCAATAGTAGATGATGTTAACTGAACCCAGTTAGCATTGTTACTTGCTGATGTATTAATAACATCAGTTAAACTAATAGTAATTGCAGTTGGAGTTGTTTTATCATCAACACTATCAGTAGCAACTGCTTTAATTGAATTAAGAATATCAACTTCTAATCTAGATCTAATAACTGATGTAAGAACAGCATTAGATCCTGTTGAAGTAGTAATTGTAATTGTACTAGCAGCAGTTGATGGTGCTGTGTAATATCCTTGTCCCTTATTATTGAGAGTTACACCAGTAATCTGTCCACCATTAACAGTCAGAGTAGCAGTCGCTTGTGTACCACCACCGCCAGGTGCTGAGATTGTAACTGTATCACCAGATTGATATCCAGTACCACCATTATTAATAATAATTTGTTTAATAGTACCAGGTATCCATGATGTTACCTGACCCTGTGATCCAGATGGACTACAAAGAACAATATTACTGTTTGCAAAGGTATGAAGTGCATCAGGAGTAAATTCAAGAATTTGACTTTCTAAGTCATTATTCATAATGTAGGATATGGTATTATCCTGTTGAATTGTAATATCACCAGCAAGTGGTCCTTCTTGTGCCAATCTTGCTGCCTGATCTGCAACCGTATAAATGTTAAATGGTCTTAGTGCAGGTAGTTGATCAATATTAATACGACCAGATGAATCTAACTGAACAAGAGCATTAGGTGTTGGAACAGTAGAATATGTACGTCCTAAGTATTGTCCTAACTGGTTAGAAATATAATCCTTAACTGCCTTCTGAGTTGGTAGTAGAGAATCACTAGCACCAGCACCACCTAGTTCTAGAGCATTTAAAGTATTACTTGGATCAAATCCTGTGATAACAACGTTGTTACCCTTAATCTTCAAGAATTCAACTTCAGAAATTGTAACAGTACCACCGAATGTGATGTTACCAGTTCTGTTTTCTACCTTAGCAAAGTATCCAATCTTAAAGTCACCAAGTTCATCAGTACCTGATGCATAAACACGTCCATTATTCTGAGATACCTGTTCAAAATCTGCAGTGCTATCTGAACCTCTAGTACCACCATTTTGAGGTAGTGCATTATAATCATTACCAGATCCAGAGAATTCCCATGTATGAGATGAGGAGTTACATATGGATGGTCTTCTTATATCAATTCTATGATCCTGTAGTTTGTTTTTATTTGTTGGATTAATTGTAAAGAATCCATCATCCCTAACTGCTGTTGAAGGCATAGGAGATGTAGTAGATGGGTTATCAATAATCTCATCAAACAGAGCATTTAATGTGTTCAATGCTGTTTGAACATTAGAACAATCACTATTGGTATACTCATTACCAGTACTTACATCATGTGTAATAGTTGTATCTACATATGGAACTTCATCAGTCCAAGTAGCAACGTAATAGTTTGCTGAAGATTCAGCAGTAGTTAAAGTAGTTCCTTTTAATTTAAGTTGGTTATTTAATGCTTTCTTACATAAATCTCTTGCTTCATCTAGAACTTCTTTAGTTGCTGCAACGTATCCAGAAATATGTTGAATAGAGTTTGCATTTACATATAACTTAGCAGCATCCCATGTAGCATCGTTAGCATCAAACTTAAGGTCTGTTGCCCATGCTTTAACTATTTCTTCTGTGTCACGAATACACTTAACTCTATCTTGGTCTAAAGGATTAGATGTAGTTTGAAGTGTCTTAAAGTATGCTTCTTCTGCAATATACCTAGCATTATTGTAAATTAGATCATAAGAATCTGTATAGCGGTTAAAGTTACCTCTAACAGACATTGCAAGGTTTGCTTGTATTTCAGCAGTAATTGGTTTAGTTGGAGTTGCAGAAATTGTATTTTCTATGAAATACAATGGGTTCTGACCAGATTGTACAGCAACTTCATATCCACCAGGACTGATAATATAATGCTCAAGTGGTGGTGCTCCAAGACCTGTAACAGTAAACTTAGGTACACCAATATCAGTAAATGTTATGTTACTAATAACACCCTTATCAAAACTATATGCTTCTTCTCTTACACCATTTGCTCTTAATGAGAAAGTACCAAAGTTAGATGCTGAGTTAGTTAGTGATGCATAACCACCAGTTTCAACAACAGCACCATCTTGTGTAAAGATACAGAACACAGACACCAACTGAGTATAACCATCATTCGTTACACTGTATCCAGTACCACCAAATGAGATAATCGTGAATGCAGCAGCAACCATTGACTTACCTTGTGGAGGTAAGTTAGGACGTTTTACGTTAGGAGTAGCACACTTAGCACCATCAATTTCACAACCATTACCACCAAGGAATGAAATTACAGATGAGTTAAAGATATAAGGTGATACTTCAATAACAGGTAGATCATCAAATGCATGACCTACAGTAAAGAATTTGTTATTACTATCAAGGAAATATGATGATGCATAAGATGTTGCAGGAGGAGTTCTTCCATTAATTCTATCAAGAACAATATTCCATAAAGTATAGATTGCATTACTTACATTATCACATGCCCTATGTCTATTAGCATCATATGTATTTGAAATTGTATTATCTGAGAATACATCTATTGATGTACTAAATGCTGCTAACCCATTAGGATCTGTAAATTCAGTAGATGTTCCTGTATACCTGATATCATTAGCAGTACCTAATACTAAACCAACTGTATCACTAAATCCTAAAGCACGAAGTTGTGAAGATGAATTAGTGTCTAAACTTTGAACATGCCAAGTTCTACCTCTATCCTCAGATGATATAACCATACTTTGATTAGTATCATAACCTACTGCCCAGAATCTATGACCATCATGGAAAGCACCGTAAATATCAAGAGAGTTATATTGAGTAGAACCAACTGAATATGTCTTAGTGGCATGATTCATATTGTCATTCGTTATTGCCGAAGTAACAATACTGTTAAATGTAACTATTGAGTTAATAACATCAGTACATGCTGTAGTTGGACTTTCAGCACCATTCTTGATAATACTATTAACATCAGCAGATAAGAATGTATGAACATAATTACCACCTGCTATCAAAGAATCAGCAGCTGCACTGGCAAAAGTATGTGCATAAACACCACCTGTACTTATACCAACAAATAAAGTTACACTATCACTAGTTGAAGCAACTACTGGAATATTTGTATCATATGCCCTATCTCTCTTCTTGCTTACGCCACCACCAGGAGAAGATACAAATGTATGAGCATATCCACCACCTGATAATACCTGTGCTCTCTTAACTGAATTATTTGCTGCACCTGTAAATGTGTGTGCATAACCACCACCACTCTTAACAGCACCAGCAGATGCAGTAACAAATCTATGTTCTGAAGTATCAGATGATGTACCAACATTAATAGTAATAGAAGTAGCATCAGTATCAATAATTGTTACTGGAGAATCGTATGCTGGATCATCTGCAGTAGCACCACCTGTACCACTTGCACGAGGGTATGTCTTAGTAGCAGTAAAGTTATCTAAACCACACTTGAATGAAATTGAATCAGTATCTAATTTAATATTAGTACCAACTTTAAGATCATGCTTACCAATAACTAATTTTAATACACCAGTTGTTGGAGTATATTCAGCATCAGTTACATTATGACTTACAAGTGGAGAAGTACCTACATCAAGATCAAATCCAAGTGTAGTTACGTTTTCTAATTGTACAAACTTTCCAAAAATAGGATCACTAGGACGTGGATACTGCTTAGTTGCAGTATTTCCATCCATAGCACAAGTAAATGATAATGCATTCTCAGCAAGTTTAACATAATCATCAGATGTTAAACCATGTGCACTAGCAAAGGTTAAAGATAATTTACCAGTAGTAAAGTTATATGATGCATCACTAGGGGTTAAACCTTCTACAGATTGGAATGTATGAGGATAGTTACCACCAGAAATAACAGCAGCAGTAGAAGTTCCACCTGACCATGTGTGAGTGTAGTTACCACCTGTTACAACAGCATTAGTACCAGATACAAATGTATGTGTAGAAAGATCAGAAATAGCACCTTGACCACCATTAACATTAATTGTAATTGTGTCAGATGTTACTGCTATAATAGGTATAGGTGTGTCATATGCATAGTCAGCACCACTAGATGTATTAGCACCAGAAGCACGAGGATATGATTTCTGACTTACGTTATCATCAAGTGTGCATGTAAACACTAATGACTCGGTAGCTAATTTAATATTTGTTCCCTGTCTTAAACTATGATTACCAATTGTTAATACTAAATCACCAGAGTTAGGGTTGTAAATTGCAGCAGTTACTGTCTTATTAACTATTGGAGATGTTCCAACATTAACTGTAATATCTTGTCCAGATACATTAGTAATTGGAAGTGCAGTTTGATATGCAGGATCACCTTCTCTTGGATAAGTATGGTTGGTAGCATTACCATCCATTGTACAAGTAAAGGTTAA
>Ga0115012_10001037_pt1 | contig 15979 bp, 14 predicted proteins | sample TroAtlMetagenome_FD_88706 | JGI IMG/M metagenome (GOLD analysis project Ga0115012, IMG submission 88706) | Marine eukaryotic phytoplankton communities from Atlantic Ocean - Tropical Atlantic ANT10 Metagenome | ecosystem: Environmental > Aquatic > Marine > Oceanic | place: Tropical Atlantic...
CAGCAAGATCATCGTCGCGATCAACAAGGACGAAGAGGCGCCGATCTTCCAGGTCGCCGATTTCGGCCTCGTGGCGGACCTCTTCGAAGCGGTGCCGGCGCTGACCGAAAAGGTCTGAGCCCCGCGCCAGAGACAGCGAAAGGCCCGCCGGAAACGGCGGGCCTTTTTCGTTGCAGGGGCGCTTTGCCAGACCGCCCTCGAGGCAGACGCGCCGGCCCCGCAGCCCCGGCGCGCAGCCCTGAGGATCAGGCCTTGTGCAGGATCACCGGCACGCTCTCCCAGGTGTCGTGAAGGTTGTCATGCGGGCGCTGTGGCGGGTTGTCCGGGTCGAGTTCGGCCCCGAGCTCATACATCGCCTTGAGCAGCCGCACCGCGGTGCCGTGGGTGCCGTGCTTGGCGTCGCCCTTGTTCATGATCCCGGTCACCAGGTTCTGGCCGATGCAGGAATGCTTGCCGATGCCGAAGGTCATGCCCCAGGCCTTCTTGCCCTTGGGCACTTCGCGATGGATGTTGAAATAGCGCCCGTCCTCGCCGAAGGCCTCGACATTGGCCACCGGAGCATGGATCGCCACCATCTCGCCCGATGCGACCTTGCGGCCGGTGCTCAGCTCGACATCCTTGGTCGCCTTGCGGAAGCGCGCGGGCGTGGTCTGGTGCAGGCGGAAGGCCTCGGCGATGGCCCGGTGCAACCACTCCGGATCCGTGAGATTGGGACGGTCCTCCGGGTGTTCCTTGATCCACTCGTCGATGTGCACGAAGGCATGCGGAAGCATGTGGCTGGTGGTCTTGATCGAGCCGGTGAGGAACTGCGCGCAGTGCCGCCAGACATAGGGGACGCGCTCGTCATCGTCCGGGCGCGACAGGTCTTCGGCAAGGCAGAGGGACATCAGAACGTCCCGCGGCAGGTCGGCGGCCTCGATCTCGCCCGCCTTGTGCTGCTTGGCCAGCGCAATGCGTCGGTCGAGCGAGGCCTGCATCCACTCATCGGCCAGCGCCTGCAGCGCGTCCTTGCCCTTCTGGATGATGGCGCCGGGATTGGTGGCCGAGGAATAGCTCGCCGTCGTGGCGGCGCTCACCGCCAGCACCATGTCGCGGAAGCGCTCGGTGGCTTGCTTGCTGTCAACGCCGTCGACGCCGGTCACACGGGCCGAAATCCGCGTCAGCGCGGCGTGGATCAACGGCACCACGTCGGCGCGCACCTTGCCGTCCTCGCCGCGGGTCGAGGTCATCTCGGCAATCGAGTCCTGGATCGCCGGCTCGACCAGCTGAAGCTCGTAATAGGCCACCGCCTGGCGCGACATCAGCGGCGCGAACAGGCGGGTCAGCTCGGAATGCTGCTCACCCTCGGCCATGATCAGCGTGTCCTCGAGGAAGATGAAGCGCTCGTCGGCGCCGGCCATCACGAAGTCCTGCGACTTCATGATTTCCTCGATCTCGTCGTAGGTATCGATGCGTTGAAGCTTGTTCACGAAGTCCGGCACCGCCGGATCCATCACGGGCTGCATGGGCTTTCTCCTCCTTCGGGGACGCGGCGGGCCCTGCCGGGCGGCGCGCGATCGGCTGATGATGGCGGCAGCGCGGGCCCCTCTCCCGCTCTGCGAACAGCAAAACGCTATCCCACCCCCCGTAAGCTGGAAACGGGGCCCGCCACCGCCATAGGCCGAAGCTTGGGCGGCCATCCACTTCTGCCTCCCTGTCGCCCGGGGCCGCTTGGTGTGATCATCGTGGCGACCCGTTTCAAACGCCATCGGAAGGACAAGAGATGAGCAAAGCCACCGTTTACGATGCGGTTCCCGAGTTCGGGCGCCTGCGCGACACCGTTCTCTACGGAGACGTCTGGAACCAGCCCGAGCTGAACAAGCGCGACCGCAGCCTCGTGACCTGCGCAGTGCTCGCGGCGCTTGGCAAGAATGCCGAACTCGAGCATCATATGAAGCTCGCCGTCGAGAACGGCGTGGCGGTGGACGAGCTGCGCGGGCTGGTGGTGCAGGTCGCCTTCTACGCCGGCTGGCCCTGCGGCGTGAACGCCGCCAAATCCGGCATGGCGCTGTTCGAGGCAAACCCGCCAAAGGCCTGACACCACCGCGCGCAGCCATGACTCTCCCGCAATGCCGCGTTGCAGCATCAAGGGTGGTTCGGGCGGGGTGGGTCTCCTAAATTGGGATCAAGCAACATTATGCACGATTCAGGAGACCCGAGATGGACCACGCAAAGAACGCCAAAGTCATCGCCGAAGCCCAAGCCTACCGCAGCGCCGTGATCCGCGACTTCTTCGCGAAGCTGTTCGGCGGCCAGGCACACGGTCACGCCGTCCACCACTAAGCCCGACGCCGCGGGATCCTCTCCCGCCGCAAGCCGGCACGAAATCGCCCCACAGCCTGACCGGCTGCGGGGCGTTTCTTGTTTCGGGGCCTGTGTTTTCGAGCGGCGCAAACCGGGCGCGGGCGCCCGGCGCGCCGGCTCAGGCGCCGGCCAGCAGCAGCGCCGTCACCTCCGAGGCCGGGCGATCGGGCTTCATCTCCTCGACCATCGCCCAGAGCCGGTCGGCCTGGTCCTTGCCGATGAAGGCCACCGTCAGGTCGTCGAGCTTGGTCATGTGCTCTTCGGGCGTGAACGGCTTCTTGGGCGAGCCTTTCGATTGCTCCTCGAAGATGTGCTGGCTGGTGCCATCCTTGAAATGCACCGTCACGTCGGCAACGAAATACGGGTAGCTCGCGTCGAGCTCGGGGCTGATCTCGATCTTCACCTTCTCGAGCATGTCGCGCACTTCCGAGCCTGGACCAAGATCGATCTCGCCGTCGAGGATCGCCTTGTGCGCGGTGAACCCGTTGCCCTTGCCCAGCACCGACAGCGCCATCTGCGCCGGCAGCGAATACTGCACCTCCTCGATGTTTCGAGGGGTGTAGATGTTCACGTTGCGGGTGCCGACGATGCTGTTGACCATGGTCTGCACCTTGGCATCGATGCGCTCGATCTCCCCGGCACGGTCGCGCACATGCTCCATCGCCTCGATGTAGGAGAAGGTGCAGGCGCAGCAGCAATAGGCCTTGTAGGACAGGCCCGGCATGAAGTTCGGCGTCTCTGGCAGGAAATCGGCGATGGCCTCATCGCCCACGGTCTTGTCGCAGAACATCTTGTAGAGGCCGCGGTTTCCGGTGAGGAAGTTGCGCGGCCCGGTGATACCGGCGCGGGCCAGCTCGGCGGATTCGATGCCGTTGCGCACGCAGATCCCCGCATGCACCCGCTTGATCGAGCCACCGCTCGAGGCGTATTCCGTCGGCCCCGACGCGTGGCTGAGCGCGATGGCGAGCGCATGGAAGGTCTCTTCCTCGTCGAGACCGTACATCTTGGCCGCCAGTGCCGCGATGCCGAAGCCACCCCAGATCGCGTGCGGCTGCCAGCCCTCGTTGAGCACCGCCGGCGAGCCCCATTTACCGATCCGCACATAGGTCTCGTAGCCGACCACGAGCGCGGTGATCACCGTCTTCAGATCGGCCCCCATCTCTTCGCCCATGGCGAAGGCGGCGGGCACCACGGCGCAGCCCGGATGGGCGTTGCCGAAGAAATCGTCATACTCGAAGCCGTGGCCGTAGGTTGCGTTGAGATAGGCCGCATCGACCGCCGCCGCCTTGGTCTCGCCGTCGCCGACGATGGTGGCCTTGCCGGGGCGCGGGTCGCGGAACGCCCGGGCCTTTTGCGACCAGGGCAGCTGCGAGGCCCCGATCTGGATCGCGAACTGGTCGCGCGTCAGCATCTTGAGCGCCGCAAGGGTCGCGTCGTCGATATCCTCGTAGCTGAAATTCACCACGAATTTCGCCACCGCCCGTTCCAGCGTCAGTGTGTCGCCGTCCATGAACCCCTCCCGTTCCTGTCTCTGTTCCGTGCGCGCACCCGCGCCTTGCTGCGTGCAGACTGGCACCGGCGGCGGCAATGTTCCATCGTGTCCGGGCCGGTTTACCGGCTCTCCCGGTTTGATCCGACGGCACCCATAGGCAATGACTGGTGGCTCAGTGGGAACGGACCCACGTCAACCATAGACCTCTCGCATCCCCGCCTCGGGAAAGGCCGTGTCGAAGCGCGCGCAGTAGTGCGACACGATCTCGCGCAGTTCCGTCTCGCCGGTCTCGCGCATCAGCGCCACCGGCGGCCTTCCAAAGCGCAGCGCCAGCCGCGCGCCGGTGTCGATGTCCTCGGGGCTGGCCACGTCCTCGGCCAGTTCCTCGAGCACCGGCAGGAACAGGGCCGCGCGCAAACGATCCGCGATCAGCCGCGCCAGCGCCGCATCGGGGGCCTCGGGCGCCTCGTCGATCTGCCAGGCGTCCCCCGCCTCCCCCGCCGCGATGAGCCCCGCCGCCGGGGCATAGCTCGGCCCCAGCGCGCCGAGATTGCGCACGGCGTTGAGATTGATCCGGGGCTTGATGATGTTCATCACCGCAAAGGGCCCGATGGCGAGGTCGAACACCTCGCGGGCCACCATGTCGATCTGGCCGGGGCTGGCCAGCCCCTCGTCGGCGATGCGCACGGCCTCGTTGGTGTAGGGGCAGAAGAACCGGTTGACCGAGAAACCGTTGGCATCGCGGCAGGTCAGCGGCGTCTTGCCCATCGCGGTGACGTAGTCCAGCGCCAGCGCGAGACTGTCCTCCGACGTCGCCGCGCCGCGTACCACCTCGACCAGCGGGTTGATGTCGGCCGGGCTGAAGAAATGCAGCCCGAGGAACCGCCCGGGCTCAGGCAGGCAGCCGGCCAGATCGCTCACCCGCAGCGCGCTGGTGTTGGTCGCGACAACCGCCTCGTCGTCGAGATGCGGCGCAAGCCGGGTCAGCAGCCCGGTCTTCACCTCGAGATCCTCGAACACCGCCTCGATCACAAGCGCCGCCCCGGCCACCGCCTCCATGCTTGTCGAGAGGCTCAGCGCCGCCCGGCTGGCCTCGGCGCTCTCTGCGCTCATCCGGCCCTTCTCGACCATGCGCGCGAAAGCCTTGCCGATCCGCGCCTCGGCGGCGGCAAGCGCCGCTTCGGTGGTGTCGATCAGGGTCACCCGACAACCGCCCGCAAGCGCGCTGATGGCGATCCCACCCCCCATCGTACCGGCCCCGATGATGGCAACGGTCCTGCTCATGGCACATCCCTCCTTGTGACAGCGACAAACGCCCCTCGGCCAGGGCCGAAGGCTCAGAGCCTTCTTAGACACCTATGCCCGACTTTAGGACATCATGAGCCCCCGCCCCTCGACCCAGACTATGGTTCAGATAGGAAAACCCGGTGCGGTGCGCAAAATATCCCGTGTTCAGAGGCCGGTTCTGGCATCGTGACGTCACGCCTCACACTAGGTCGTCACTTGGATCTAGGAGACAATACATGAACGGTGTTAGAGGATAGGACCCTCACCCCTCAGAGAATCCGGGAGGCCCAATGCCATCGCACAACCTCAAGCAGGGCCCGGTCACGCTCTATGCGCAGCTCGCGAATATCCTGCGCGACCGCATCCATACCGGCGTCTGGCGGCAGGACGACCCGGTCCCGACGCTCGACGAGCTGACCGAGGAGTTCAGCCTCGCCCGGGTGACAGTGCGGCAAGCGATCCAGTTGCTGGTGCAGGAAGGCCTGCTGTCGAGCCATCGCGGCAAGCGCACCTACGTCACGTGGAAAGCCCCCGAGATGTCGGACCAGCCGATCTTTTCCTCGATCGGCTCGATTGACGACACGCCGGAAACCTACACCGTCGACCGGCTCGAGTATGACGAGTTCGACCAGCTGCCGCCGCGCCTGCTCGAGGAGGGGCTCGACGCGGGCCCCTATGTGCGGATCCGCAAGCGCGATCTCTACAAGGGCATCCCCTATGCCTGTTCCGAGACCTATGTCCGCCTCGCCCTCTACCGGCAGTTTCCGCCGGGCGGCGAGACCGTGTCCAAGATCACCCGGCTGGTGCGCGACGCGACGCGGCCACGGCAGATCACCGGCTCCGAGCTGATCCGTGTCTCGATGCCGACCGAGGACGAAAGCCAGCAATTGCAATGTCTACAGACCGCGCCCGTGGCACGGATCAGCCGCGTTCTGCTGGATGCCGACAAGACTGTCGCGCTGTTCGGGAACTACACCTACCGCGAGCGGGAATTCTGCCTGACGCGCGACATCACCGGGCTCTTGCGGGAATGATCGCGGCAAGCCAGGTCTTGGCGATCCTCTAGTATCGTCTCGCATCCTTCTTCGGTCAACCGTCGCCCCTCAGATCCATCCGGCGCCTATGGCAGCCCAAGTCCCGCCGACCGCGCCGCGCCATTGTGCAATGCGATCGAAGCGCGCCAATCTGCGGCAAACCCGACACCCACGCGCCGACCCGGCGATCCCGGAGGCGCGCGCCGTCCTGCCCGACCGGAGACCCCATGACCAAAGACATCGTGATCCTGAGCGCCGCCCGCACCGCCATCGGCACCTTCGGAGGCTCGCTTTCCGGCATCGCGCCCTGCGACCTTGCCACAACCATCGCGACCGAGGCGATTGCGCGCTCCGGCCTCGAGGGTGCCGCCATCGGCCAGACCGTGATGGGCAACGTGATCCACACCGAGCCGCGCGACATGTACCTGTCGCGGGTGGCGGCCATCGGTGCGGGCGTTCCCGAGACCAGCCCGGCCCTCACGCTCAACCGGCTCTGCGGCAGCGGGCTGCAGGCGGTGGTCTCGGCCAGCGAGGCGATCATGCTCGGCCATTGCGATGCCGCCCTCGCCGGAGGCGCCGAGAGCATGAGCCGCGCCGGCCACCTGATGTCGGCCCGGTTCGGCGCACGGATGGGCGAGGTCACCGCGACCGACATGATGATCGGCGCGCTCACCGACCCGTTCGGCAACGGCCACATGGGCATCACCGCCGAAAACGTGGCCGAGCGCGACGGCGTCTCGCGCAGCGAACAGGACGCCACCGCCGCCGAGTCGCATCGCCGCGCGGCGCAGGCCCAGTCCGAAGGCCGGTTCGACGACCAGATCCTGCCGCTCGAGGTGCGCAAGGGCCGCAAGACCGAGAGCTTCGCCCGCGACGAGATGGTCCGGACCGATGCCAGCGCCGAGGATCTCGCCCGTCTCCGCCCCGCCTTCCGCAAGGACGGCTCGGTGACCGCCGGCAACGCCAGCGGCATCAACGACGGCGCCGCCGCGCTGGTGCTGTCGAGCGCCGCGCTTGCCGCGAAGGAGGGCCTCGCGCCGATGGCCCGCATCGTGGCCTCGGGGCTTGGCGGCGTGGCCCCGTCGCTCATGGGGCTCGGACCGGTCCCCGCGACCGAGCAGGCGCTTGGCCGCGCCGGCCTTTCGGTCGCAGATCTCGACGTGATCGAGAGCAACGAGGCCTTCGCGGCGCAGGCCTGCGCGGTCAGCAAGACGCTTGGTCTCGATCCCGCCAAGGTCAATCCGAACGGCGGCGCCATCGCCCTCGGCCATCCCATCGGTGCCTCCGGCGCGATCATCCTCACCAAGCTTCTCTACGAGCTCGCGCGCACAGGCGGTCGCTACGGCCTTGCCACGATGTGCATCGGCGGCGGGCAGGGGATCGCGCTGATCGTCGAGAACCTGCGGCGCTGAGCCGCCTCACCCTCGCGCATGTCGGGCCGGAGCGCCCCGGCCGCATCGCGCAGGAGCGCCGCTATGAAGAGCGCGCTGCCCGGCGCTAGAGGCACAGACCCCCGCGCACCAGAACCAGAGACAGCGCCTGCTCGGGCCGTTGCGTGCCCAGCCTGCGGCACGCGCGATCCAGCAGCAAGGAGACCTCGGACTGCGGGCGTAGAAGGCGGTCGGCGATCTGCTCGCTGTTGAGGCCCTGCCCCAGATAGCAGAGAACATCGCGCTCGGGATCGCTCAGGCGCGACCACGGCGCGTCGAAGGCGCGGTCCTCGGCATAGACGAGTCCGGGCGAGCGCATTGCCATGGAGAGGATCGCGGAGACCGCGGAGAACGCCCGCTCCGTGCCCCGGCCGAACAGCTCGGCGGGATGTGCGTCGCAGGCCAGCGCGAAGGTCTGCTCGCTCGCCTCCTCGATCCAGGTGTGGTTGAGGTAGTGCCGAAACCCGTGCTCGAGCAGCATCGCGTACAGGTCACGGGCGCGAGGATCGGTCTCGGTCCGAAGCGCCGCGGCAACGTCGATCCTCGGCGCCACCCGCCCGGCAATCGCGCCCGCCTGGATGGGGTCGACCTCGTAGAGCCTGGCGTCACTGAAGGCCTCGAGAAACGAGGCATCCATGGAGCTTCGGACCCAGGCAACGTGGCGGCTGTCGCGCATCACCGCACCGCAGGTCAGGGCGCGGGCGCCGATCCTGTTGGCAACCCCGGCGGCAGCATCCCAAGTCTGATCCGGCCCCTCCGCCTCGGTGAGCCGTGAGACCGTATCCATCAGCAGATCTGCGTATCGCGTCGTCATCCTCCCCTCCGCGAAAGCGCTTCGTGTCGGATATCTATGAGCCGGAATGCGCGCGCATGCCAGCCACGTCGCAGCGTCCGGTTCAGCCATTTTCGGAGTGTGATCGACGCGGGTCACCGCGCCCGGGCAGGCCCTTGGCCCATGCCGGTCCCGCCGAACCGATCTGCAACCGCGCGCATGCGGCTATGGGTCTTCTCCTGCAACTCCAGCGCCCGCCGCGCCCCAGCCCGAAAGGTGATGCGCCCTCAGCATCTCGCGCAGCAAGGCCCCCCCTCCCGGCGAAGCAACGTGTCGGGAATGCGGGCGTGTTCTTCGACCGCGCGGCAGACACCGTGACGGTCGACGGAGAGCTCGCCGACGTGCCCGAGTTCGCCGGCCTTGGACGGCTGGGCGACGGCGACGGCGTCGCGATCGGCGCGCGCGGTGCCCGACCTGTGCGAGATGACGCGGGCGGCCAACGCCTGCGCCATGCTGCCAGACCGTCCCGACCTGCACTGCCCCATCGCCCGCATCGACAAGGTCGCGACGATCCCGTGCGAGACCTCCGAGGGCGGCATCCTGTCCCGCGCCGGGCTGGTCGAGGCCGGGGCCAAGCTGGCAATGATGACCCGCAGCTTCTCACCCAAGCGCCTGTCGGACGCGCAGGTCTCTGCGCTGATCGCCAGGTTCGACGTGGACTGGTAGAGCTGGCGGACGGTGCTGCGGCGCCTGCACGACCCGCGGGCCGGGCCCGGCTCGCGGCCGGGCGGGGTGGAAAGCCGCAGCCGTTTCCACCCGGGCATGGCTCCAGCCAGTGCCGGTGCCGCGCAAGCGCTGTCAGGCCGCCGGCGCCATCACGTCGTGTACGGCCCGCACCAGCCACGGGATATCCTTCGGACCAAGACGCGCCACGTTGACCCGACCACCCTTCACCACGTGAATGCCGTGTTCGCGCGTCAGCGCCGCCTCCTGAGTGTCGGTCAGCGGCAGCAGCGAGAACATCCCCGACTGCCGCCCGAGATAGGCGAGCTCGTCGCAGCCGAAGCCCTCCTGCTCGGTCCGCACCAGCGCAGCACGCACCTGCGCCACGCGCGCACGCATCTGGTCCAGCTCGCGGAGCCAGAGCGCCTTCAGCTCCGGGTCCTGCAGGATCGTGCGCACCACCGATGGCCCGTGATCCGGGGCATGGGAGGCCCCCGAGCGGACGATGGCCGTCACCGCCCGGTGCACCCGTGCCCGGTCGCCGCTGCGGGTCTTCACGAAGAGCGCCCCTGCGCGGTCGCGGTAGATGCCGAATGTCTTCGACAGCGTGATGCAGAGGATGCACTCGTCGAAGCGCTCGGCGATGCGGCGGGTCATGGCGCAATCGGCCTCGAAGCCGCCGGCAAAGCCGAGATAGGCCAGATCGAGCCACGGCACGAGGCCGCGCGCCTCGAGCGTGTCGAGCAGCGCCTCGACCTGTTCGGGCGTCATGTCGGCACCGGTCGGGTTGTGGCACACGCCCTGCATCAGGAAAACATCCCCGGGCCGGGCCGCCTGAAGGCCGTCGAGCATCTGCTCGAAGGTGATCTCGCGCCGGAGCGGATCGTAGTAGGGCACGTCGGCAAAGCGCGCCCCGGCGGCGCTGAGGATCGGAACGTAGTTGCCGTAGGTCGGGCGCTGCATCCAGACCGTGGGCCTGGCCGGCATCTGTGCCAGCAGATCCGCCATCACCCGCAGCGCCACCGCACCGCCTGCGGTCTGCGCCGCGACCCAGCCCTCGTCAAACCGCGGGCCCATCAGCGCATGGCCCAGCACGGCGCAGTACTCGGCATCGCCAGTCAGCGCGAGATAGGACTTGCTGGCCTGCGTCTCGACCAGCTGCCGCTCCGCCTGCTTGACCGCCTGCATCACCGGGGTCTGGCCGGCGGCGTCCTGATAGATCCCCACCGTCAGGTTGAGCTTGTCGCTGCGCGGATCCTGCGCAAAGTACTCGGCACCGATCATGATGGGGTCGACGGGGTAGTCCCCGACCGTCTCGAACATCTCTCACTCTCCTCCCGACGGCCCCTGCCGGCCGCCCTCTTCCCTGCCGGGGCCGCATCCCCCGCACGCAGACATCGCATTTGACAGCTGCCCTGCAAAGGCAGGTGGCCTGCCTCAGAACCGGGTGATCACCGTGGCGCCGACCGACCGGAAGCTGTCCATCGCCATCAGCGCCGCCGGCGCCTCGGCGAGGCTGATACGCTCGCCAACCAGCCGTGCCGGATCGAGCTTGCCGCTGGCGACCATGTCGAGCATCGCACCGTAGCGATGCGCCTGCATCCCGTGCGAGCCCAGCAGCTCGATCTCCTGCCCGACGATCTTGGGCATCGGCACCTGCGGCGCCGCGTGCTCTCCCAGCATCAGCCCGACCTGCACGTGCTTGCCACGCGGCCGCAGGCACAGGATCGAGTTGGTCATGGTGACCGGATGACCGAGCGCATCGAGCGAGACATGCGCGCCGCCACGGGTGATCTCGCGGATCGCGCCAGGCACGTCTGCTTCATGCCCATCGATTGCCGCGACTGCGCCGATCTCCTTCGCCAGCGCGAGCTTCTCCGGATCGAGATCGACGCCGATCACGTTGGCACCGGCGGCGGCGGCGATCATCACCGCCGAAAGGCCGACGCCGCCGCAGCCATGCACGGCGACCCACTGCCCGGCCCGCACCTTGCCCTGATCGATCACCGCCCGGAACGAGGTGGCAAAGCGGCATCCGAGGCTCGCCGCCGTGTCGAAGCCCATGCCCTCGGGCAGCGCCACGAGGTTGAGATCGGCCTGATGGATCGGAACGTATTCCGCAAACGACCCCCAATGGGTGAAGCCGGGCTGCTCCTGATGCAGGCAGACCTGCTGCTGACCGGCATGGCACTCTGAACAGCTGCCGCAGCCGCAGATGAACGGCACCGTGACCTTGTCGCCGATCTTCCAGTTGCGGACATCCTTGCCCACCGCCGCGACCTCGCCGGCCAGCTCGTGCCCTGGCACGTGCGGCAGCTCGATGTCGCTGTCATGCCCCATCCAGCCATGCCAGTCGCTACGGCAGACGCCGGTGGCCGCGACCTTCAGGACGACGCCTTTCGCATCCGGTACGGGATCGGGCACGGTGACCAGCTTGGGCGCTTCTTGGAATGTCTCGAACAGGACGGCTTTCATGGCAGGGTCTTTCCGTTTCGGCTTTGAGCGTAGGAGATCATAACCACGGGTATGGAAATAGCTCTGCCAATCTTCTTGAGATCCAGCTATTTCGAGAAAGAGTCTTCCCCCGAAGCCCGCAATTCGAGAGCTTTCTGCCCATGCCCGAGATCGACGCCGCGAGCGCCCGCATCCTCACCCTGCTGCAGGAGGACGGGCGGATGACCAATGCCCGCCTCGCCGACACGCTCGGGATGAGCGAGACCCCGTGCTGGCGGCGGCTCAAGCGGCTCGAGGAAAGCGGCGTCATCGAGGGCTACCAAGCCAACCTGAATCGGCGGAAGCTGGGGCTCGGCGTCATGGCCTTCGTGCAGCTGCGCTGCTCCGAGCACGATCAGGCGGCCACCGCCGAGTTTCAGCGCCTCGTCGAGACCACGCCGAACATCCTAGCCTGCCACAACACCACCGGCGCTGACGATTTCCTGCTGATCGTGGTCGCCCGAGATCTCGACGATTATAGCGGCTTCGTCGATGGCACGTTGCGGCGGCTGCCGGGGGTCACGAGCATCCGCTCGAACCTGTCGCTGAAGGAGATGAAGGCTTCGAGCAAGCTGCCGGTGTTGCCCCCCTTTTGAAAGCGCGGGCCGTAGCGTTCGTTTTGCATCCGCCGCCAAGCCCCGCCATAGCTGCGCCATCCCGCGGGCGAAGGCCCGACGCCTGCAAGGAGAAGCCCGGATGACCATCCGTCCCGACCGCCCTTTGGGGGTCATACCGCCGCAAACTCTCGCCAGCCACTCGGGGCTCGACCTGTTTGCCAAGATGATCGCCGGAGATCTGCCCTCCCCGCCGGTCTGTGCGGTGTCGAACCAGTGGATCACCGCCGTGGAGAAAGGCCGTGTCACCTGGACCTGCTCGCCGCCGCCGAACTTCATCAACCCGATGGGTGGCGTGCATGGCGGCTGGGCGATGACAGTGCTCGACAGCACACTGGCCTGCGCGGTGCATTCCGGGCTGCCGGCGGGCCGCGGCTATACCACCGTCGAGGTCAAGACCAACCTCACCCGAGCGCCGAAGGTGGGCGAGACCTATACCTGTGTGGGCGAGCTCATCACCCTCGGCCGCAGCATCGGCACCTCCGAGGCCAAGCTGATCGACGCCGAGGGCCGCGTGGTCGCCTTCGGCACCACCACCTGCCTTATCATGGAGCTGCCGGGGTGACGCTCAGCCCCGCTCGCGCCTGGATCCTGCAACGCCCCGACCACCCCCCGCCTTTCTTTTCTTGGCGCAGATCCCTGGAACAAGGCAGCGACCGGGCTGTCTTCGGCAGAGTCGTGCCGGCGAGAAAGACGATATCAGGTGGACCACAGATCGTGCAGGCTTGCCCCCAATCGTTGAAAATCCACCCAATTGTTGACAAACCTGCGGCGCATTACACGTCTGCCCCCGCCAAGCTTGTGCGGTTTTTCCGCCAGTATTATAGATTGATCCGACACCTCAAAAATTTCTCATGGTGGCACTGGCGACTCGCTTGCTCCTTAATTTCGACAATTCTTGTTCGCGAAAGTAACCCATTTCATGTCCACGTCCTCGTCGAGCTATCGCCCTGAAATCGATGGAATGCGCGCGATCGCCGTAAGCGCGGTGATCCTTTACCACCTCAAGATCCAGACCTCCGAAGGCACGTTTCTTCCCGGTGGCTTCCTGGGTGTGGACCTGTTCTTCGTTCTCTCGGGCTTTCTGATCAGCGGCATCATGCTGGATGAGTTCAGCCGCACCGGCGGCATCAGCGTGAAGCAGTTCTACCTGCGCCGCGCACGGCGAATCCTGCCGGCCCTGCTGCTTGTCATGCTCGCCAGCCTGCCCGTCGCGTGGTTTCTTCTGCTACCCAGCGAGCTCGACCGGTTTTCGCTGTCGCTCGTCGCGGCACTCGGCTTCGTGAGCAATGGCTTCTGGTTCTTCGAACTCAGTGAGTATGGCGCGCAATCGGGACTGCTCCAGCCGTTCCTGCACACCTGGAGCCTCGCGATCGAGGAACAGTTCTACCTTCTGTTTCCGCCCTTCCTGATCCTGCTGCTGCCCCGCGTGAAGATGAGGCCCCTGCTCTGGATCCTCGTGGCGATGACCATCGCAGGGTTCGCGGTCGCCGCCATCACCACGGTGCTGCACCCGGCCTTTTCGTTCTACACGCCGACAAGCCGGGCATGGGAGATGCTTGCAGGGGCTGTCCTGGCGGTTCTGGTGCGCGAGATCGGTCCGGCCACCCGCTGGCGGATCTCGCGGGTCATTCCCGCAGTGTCGCTCGTGGTGCTGATCGGCGCCTTCGTCACCCAGGATCTGGTCAGCATGCAGCATCCCGGCCTCGGAACGGTGCCCGTCATTCTTGCGACCTGCGGCCTGATCTGGTGCGCCGACCGGAACGAGCCGGTGACGCGCCTGCTCTCGCTCTCCCCCTTGGTCTGGGTCGGCAAGCTGTCCTACTCGCTCTATCTCTGGCATTTCCCGATCTTCGCCTTCGGACGGATCATGTCGATCGACAAGCCGACGCCTACAGAGATGATCGCCTGGACCGCGCTGACCTTCGCGCTCTCGGCGATCGGGTACTACCTTGTCGAGCGGCCGTTCCGGTTCCGCGTGCCGTGGCGGCCCTTCGCGCTCAGCGCCGCCGCGGCGCTGGTGCCTGTCGCCGCGATCACGATCTTCAGCGTGACGACGGACGGCTCGCAATCGGGCCGCACGCAAGCGCTCGCAAAGCTCTATGGTCCGGCGGAGAGCGACAACGCCACCCTCGCTGCGGCGAGCTGGCAGCTGCTGAACAAGCGCTTCCCCGATGAAGAGATCGGGGCATGGAACGCGCTGAGGCCTTCTGAGTCGGGCAGCAAGGAGTTGTGGTTCGAGAGCGCAGGATCGGCGAACGTGCTGATCATCGGCGACAGTCTGTCGAAGGATGTCTACAACGCGCTGACGCTCAATGCCGAGCGTTTCCCGAATTATGAATTCGCCCGCTTCAATCTTCACCGAAGCAGTCTCGACGAAGATCTGAGCCTCCTGCGCGATACGCCGAACTTCGAGGCCGCCGACGTGATCATGGTCGCGCCGAACTACTATCGTGAGTTCCGCACCGCCCTACAGACCATCCTCGAGGCGGTGAACCACGATGGCAAAACGGTTCTGGTGCTCGGGAATACCGCCAAGTTCGACGCCGGCGGTCCGCGCCCGCTGTTCGACTGGTTCCTGATGAAGACACAGGAGACCTCGGCGCTCACCGAGCTGAATGCCCTTGCCACGCAGTATGAAGACCGTCGCGCCCAGGATCAGAACAGCGCGATCCGCGAAATCGCCGAGGCCGCCGGGGCAACCTACCTGTCGCGCCGCCGACTGGTCTGCCCCGACGAGGCAAGCTGCACGCTGGTGACCAAGACGGGCCGAAAGACGATGTACGACGATCTTCACTGGACGCTGGAAGGCGCCGCCCTCTTCGGTCAACGCGCCGCCTCGGCTGGCTGGCTGCGTGAGATAGAGGCGCGCGCCATCAACGACTGAGCCCGGAGCATCGCGGGGCCGCACGCCCGGCCCCGTCGCATCGCATCGTCCGCTGCGCCGCATCCAAATAGAGCCCCCGGGCATCGGGTCGCAACCGTCCAGCCTTCGAAATGTGACGACGTGTTGTCCGACGGTGTCCTGCTGCCCACCGGGGCCGGCCGCGGGTCATCAGCTTCCCGCAGCGATCCATCGGTCACAGCGCGAAGCGGGCGCCAGCACCAGGCCGGAAAACCACCACAGCGTGATACATGATGTCCCAGAGCAACCATAATGCGTCAACTGGCGCCACATTGTTGACAAGATTGACCTTGATCGAATCACGCTAATCACGAAAACTCTACCGAAATTTCTTCATTTTTTTATCGCGCCATTTCGACTGCGAGGTTTATTTCGATGCCCATTTTCACCGGCACGTCCAACGACGACACCCTTCCCGGCTCCAACAGCGACGACACCATCAACGGTCTCGCTGGAAATGACATCATCAACGCTTTGGATGGCAACGACTCGGTCGAAGCAGGCGCCGGGAACGACTCCGTCGAGGGCGATGCCGGAAATGACACGCTGATCGGCGATTCCGGGGTCGACATCCTGCATGGCGGCGATGGCGACGACAGCATCGATGGCGGCACCGAGGGAGACACGCTCTACGGGGATGACGGCAACGACACCATCCTCGGCGGCGACGGCAACGATTACTCCTACGACAGCAACCGCGACAGCGGCGACGACAGCATCGACATGGGCGCGGGGGATGACACCGTCTACGACGCCGAGGGAAACAACACGGTCCTCGGCGGCGACGGCAACGACCGGCTCTGGTACGTCTCGGGCGAGAGCATCGACGGTGGCACGGGCGATGACTCGATCCGCTACTACAACTATCACAACGACGCCGTGAACG
>Ga0115012_10001038_pt1 | contig 15971 bp, 20 predicted proteins | sample TroAtlMetagenome_FD_88706 | JGI IMG/M metagenome (GOLD analysis project Ga0115012, IMG submission 88706) | Marine eukaryotic phytoplankton communities from Atlantic Ocean - Tropical Atlantic ANT10 Metagenome | ecosystem: Environmental > Aquatic > Marine > Oceanic | place: Tropical Atlantic...
GAAGCTTCTAGGAGAGATGGTAACGAGTGGCAGTCTTGGACACAGAGAGACAGACTTCTTGTTGGCAATGCTCTCATAGATTTGACCATTCAGCACACAGGACTCCTAACTCATAAGATAATGATGAAGGACGGTAAGAAAAGGAGACTCTTGTTACCTTCAGATGAAACCATGAAAGCCATCAAAGACCTTAATGCTTTCAAGGAGATTATGAAGCCTGAGTTTTACCCTTGCATAGCAGAGCCTAAAGATTGGACTTCACCTTATGAGGGTGGGTATCACACGCACAACATCCGTCCTATTACCTTAGTGAAGACTGACAACCACAACTACCTATCTGAGTTAAAGCATTTCGATATGCCCCAAGTCTATGGAGCAGTCAATGCCATGCAGAAGACAGGCTTCAAGGTTAATCAGTTTATCTTAGAAGTGCTCAAGGATATTTGGGATACAGGTATAGAGCTACCTACCTTACCTCCCTCAGAGAATTATCCTATTCCCTCTAAGCCATTGGACATAGCAACCAACAAGGAAGCTAGGACACAGTGGAAAAGGGAAGCAGTAATTATCCATACGGAGAACAATCGCTTGGACTCCAAAAGGCTCTTGTTACGAAAGACCATCCAGATAGCTGATAAGTTTAAGGATGAGGAAGCTCTCTACATGGTGTACCAACTCGACTTCAGAGGACGTATCTATGCAGTGCCTAATTACCTCAATCCTCAAGGGACTGACTTTGCTAAAGCCTTACTCAAGTTTGCTATAGGCAAGCCTATCGACTCAGAGAGTGCAGGTTACCTAGCTATTCAGGGAGCAAATACCTTTGGCTTTGATAAGGTGTCCTTAGAAGAGAGGGTAGGTTGGGTAGAGGAGAACACAGACAGAATAATAGCCTGTGCCAAAGACCCTCTGTCTGACCTATGGTGGGCAAAGGAAGCTGACTCTCCCTTCCAGTTCCTAGCATTCTGTAAGGAGTGGCAAGGATGGATAGAAGAGGGGGAAGGTTTTGTCTCTCATTTACCTATTGCAGCAGATGGTTCTTGTAATGGTCTTCAGCATTTTGCAGCCATGTTGAGAAGCTCTACCACAGGTAAGGAAGTTAATCTTATTCCTATGGAAGAACCTCAAGACATCTACCAGAAGGTAGCTGACAAGGTGACTGATAAACTTAAAACTATGGATGACCACTTTGCAAAACTATGGCTAGAGTTTGGTGTTGCCAGAGGATGTACTAAACGTCCTTGTATGGTGTTGCCTTATGGTGGAAAGCAATACTCTTTCTCTGACTTTGTTATGGATTACTTAGTAGAGCAGAGAGAGAAGGGTAACCTCCATCCTTTTGGAGAAGATGCTTTCAAGGCTTCCATCTTTCTTGCCAAAGTTATATGGGACTCTATAGCTGAAGTAGTTCATGCTGCAACTGATGCTATGGCATGGTTACAAAGGGCATCTAGGGTGGCTAGTTCGGAGGGATTACCTATACGTTGGGACACTCCTGTTAACTTCCCTGTACTACAGGCTTACAAGGCTACTAAACCTTACCGTATTAAGACCAAACTCTTAGGGTCTATCTTTCAACCTATGATTTATAAAGAGACAGGTAAGATTGACAAAAACAGACAGGCAAACGGAATAAGCCCTAACTTTGTTCATAGCATTGATGCTAGTCACATGATGATTACGATTAACGTAGCCCAACAGTGTGATATTCATAACTTTGCTATGGTACATGACAGTTACGGTACTCATGCTTCAGATGCAGGTCAGTTATGGTGGTGTTTACGGAAAGCTTTTGTAGAAATGTATAAACAGTGTGATGTTTTAGAGGACTTTAAATCTGACCTCATGGACATCCTACCTGAACACAAACATAAAGACTTAGATGAGACACCTGCAAAGGGTGACTTGGACATAGAGGTGGTAGAAGAGAGCCATTTCTTTTTCGCTTAACAATCCACTAAGGCATTGTTTCCACTAACAAATTAATAGGGTGCATATTAGACTGACAGAAGGTTCTGTTGGTCTGAACCCTATAGGAGAAAACTATGGAAGAAATAATAGAATTATATGAAGAGTTGGATATTCCAGTTCCATTGGATATTCAAGTTAAAGCAGTTGAAACCTATGGGTTTATAATAGAAACAGAAATTATGGAGAACCATTTTAATGGCTAACAGAGACTTTATAAATATCGTTACTCCGTCAGGAAAAGCAATTTTTCCTTACCTGACAGAGCCTAACACAAAGTTTAACCCACAAGGTGAATACAAGGTGAACCTCTCTTTAGAAAAAGCAGATGCTACACCTATTATTAGTAAAATTGAGGAAGCTTTAGAGAAAGCTAGAGCACTTGCTCCTCAAGGTAAAAAACCAAGAGAGGCTCAGTTACCTTACGAAGAAGAAACTGACGAAAACGGAAACTTAACTGGACGTTGTGTGTTCAAATTCAAGAACAAAGCACAACTGACTACTAAGGATGGTAGGACAGTTACCATGAAGCCAAAACTATTTGATGCTAAAGGTAACTACCTACAGGAAGTGGAAAGCATTTGGGGAGGGTCAATCCTCCGTGTTTCTGCTGACTTAATTCCTTACTTTGTTTCTGCAGTAGGAGTAGGTGTGTCTCTCAGATTAAAGGCAGTACAAATCATTGACCTAATTAAAGCTGATGCTTCTAACGCAACATCTTATGGCTTTGAATCTACGTCAGGTTATGAAGCTACGGATAATGCTCCTACTGCTACTGAATTTAGCGACAATGAAGAAGACTTCTAAGAGAGAGTATCGAAGTGGTCTTGAAGTAAAAGTCGCAAGCGAGTTAACCCAACTTGGAATTAAGTTTTCATACGAACCTTCAGGTTGGGTTATATACAGGAAGCCACCAAGTAAATACAAACCAGACTTTGTTTTACCTAATGGTGTGATTGTAGAAACTAAAGGACAGTTCCTTAGTAGTGACAGGTCAAAACATAAGCTCATTAAGGAACAAAACCCACACTTAGATATAAGATTTGTTTTCAGTAATTCGAGAACAAAGATTGGAAAGAAATCCAGTACAACTTATGGAATGTGGTGTGAAAGATTTGGATTTAACTATGCAGATAAAAGCATCCCTACCGACTGGATTTATGAACAACCCAAACCCAAACAGATGGAGGCAGTCAAAAAATTATTTAATGGCAAAAAGAAATAGAACAGAAAAGATTATTATTCATTGTTCGGCAACTAAGCCAACTATGGATATAGGTGCATCAGATATAGACAGATGGCATAGAGAAAAGGGATGGCTAAAGATTGGTTATCACTACGTCATCAGGAGGAATGGTCAACTTGAGGATGGCAGAGACATTGAAGATGTTGGTGCTCATGCTAAAGGCAACAATGCAAACTCAGTAGGAATTTGTATGGTTGGTGGAGTTGATGAAAACATGAAACCTGAAGACAACTTTACAGATGAACAGTGGATTACCCTAGAAACTACTGTCGATATGCTTGAAGAAAAATATTCTGGTGTTGAGATAATTGGACACAATGATGTTTCATCAAAAGCGTGTCCTTCATTTAACGTAGGAGAATGGAATGCAAGCAGAAAGTAATTCTGTTTGTGTTCGTCATGAGCCGTGTCCTAAGTGTGGTTCAAGAGATAATCTTGGAAGGTACTCTGATGGACACGGTTTTTGTTTTGGATGTGGTTATTATGAGAAAGAAGAAGGAATGGAAAGTACGCAACCCAATGGCGAGAAGTTTGACTCAGTACCGTCAAAAGGTGGTAAAGAGCAAGAAACTGTATTCAAGAAAGGGGAAGTCAAACCTTTGGCGAAAAGAGGTATCAACTTGGAAACCTGCCAGAAGTTTGACTACCGAATGGGCGAACACAATGGAAAGAAATGTCATATAGCAAACTACTACAACAACCAAAAAGTTTTAGCCCAAAAAATTAGGATGCCTGATAAGACTTTCCAATGGATAGGAGAGCCTACAGGACTCTATGGCGAGTGGTTATGGAGAGATGGTGGAAAGATGATAGTAGTTACTGAGGGTGAGATAGATTGTCTCTCTGTCAGTATGGCTCAAGGTAATAAGTGGGCTTGTGTATCGGTAAGGAACGGAGCACAAGGAGCAAAGCGAGACATCCAGAAATCTCTGGAGTGGTTGGAGAAGTTTGAAACTGTTGTACTCATGTTTGACATGGATGATGCAGGTCAAAAAGCAGCCCAAGCCTGTGCCTCTGTATTGAGCACTGGCAAAGCAAAGATTGCTAGACTACCTCTCAAAGATGCTAATGAGATGGTTCAGCAAGGAAGAATATCAGAACTTATAAGTTCGATATGGGAAGCTAAGACCTACCGTCCTGATGGCATTGTTAATGGTGAAGACCTTTGGCATACCATCTCAAATCAGGAGTTAGTTCACAGTGTTGATTATCCTTATGTGGGACTTAACGAGAAGACTCATGGTCTGAGGAAGTCAGAGCTTACAACGATTACTGCAGGTTCAGGCATAGGTAAATCTGCCTTTGTTCGTGAGATTGGTTTCAACCTAATCAAGCAAGGAGAGAGAGTTGGATTTATTATGTTGGAAGAGACAGTTAAAAGGACTGCTCTTGGACTTATGGGACTTCATCTGGATAGACCTTTACATCTTGGTAATGTTTCTGTGGAAAAGTCTGACCTACTGGATGCTTATAATAGTTGCATCGGTAATGGTAGCGTATTTTTCTACGATTCTTATGGCAGCACTTCTATCGAAAACCTTCTTAGCAGAATACGTTATCTTGCACAAGGAGAGGAGTGTTCTTGGATTATTCTCGACCATATTTCTATTGTTGTTTCTGGTCTTGGGGATGGTGACGAAAGAAGACTTATAGATAATGCTATGACTATGCTCAGAACTCTTGTTCAGGAGACAGGTGTAGGGTTGATATTAGTATCTCACCTCAAACGTCCTGAAGGTAACAAAGGGCATGAGGAGGGAGCAGTCACTTCCCTTTCTCAGCTTAGAGGAAGCCATGCTATTGCACAGTTAAGTGACATGGTGATTGGCTTAGAGAGAAACCAACAAGGAGATGATGCCAACAAGACACAGGTTAGAATACTAAAGAATAGATTTAGTGGTGAGACAGGTGTGTGTTGTCATGTTCAGTACAATCCACTCACAGGACGGTTGCATGAGTGTAATCCAGATTTCAATGAAGAGAAAGTAGAGGAGTTTTAATGCACATGAAATATAAAACCAACGAAGACAAGGTGTGTGAGTTCCAAAGAGCTATGGGACAGGACATCAATGTTGACTATTCAGCAGACCTTCTAAGGTTGCGAATGGCACTTCTGAAAGAAGAGTTTAAGGAAGTGGAAGATGAAGTTCGGATTGCTATAGAGGAATGTGATAACAAAGGTTCAGTCTCTTTCATTACTAAGACACAAATCCTTAAAGAACTTTGTGACCTTCAGTATGTCCTCTCAGGCTTTGCAGTCACTTTTGGATTGGCTATAGAACCTGCCTTTAATCGTGTTCATGCCTCTAACATGAGTAAGTTAGTAAAGGGCAAGCCTGTCAAAGATGACAAAGGAAAAGTGATGAAGGGTAAGAATTATCAGAAACCAGATTTAACGGACTTAATATGTGATATGGGAAAATACTAATGAAAAATTATACTAAATTTTATTGTTATAAATATAAAAATAATGAAGAAGGACTATCTTATAAATCTTTTGATATTCCTATTAAAGAATATGTTGATGAGGGACACAATATACAAAATCCTGATTGGTGTATCTTTCTTTCAAAACAAGAAAGAGATTTAGACTTAGCTCAATTTTTAAAAGACACTTATACACATGAATAAATATGTCTTTGACATAGAAACCAATGGACTTATGGATGAGGTGACCACAGTTCACTGTTTAGTTCTCAAGAACATAGATACTGGAGAGATAACTGGATACACAGGTAATGGTATCTGGTCTGAAGGAGTACCTAAACTTGAGGAAGCTGAACTGATTGTTGGTCACAACATCATTAAGTATGACATCCCTGTCTTACAGAAGTTGGGGAAGTTTGAACCTAAAGGATTGATAAGAGATACACTTGTTTGCACTCGTTTAATATGGGCAGACATCAAGCAAAGTGATTTCGCAAGGAAAGATTTTCCTACCAAGCTCATAGGTTCACACAGTCTCAGAGCATGGGGTCACCGAATAGGAAACTACAAGGATGACTATGATGCAGGTTGGGAGAAATACTCTGACGAGATGATGGAGTATTGCTTTCAGGACTGTGAAGTTACTAACACTCTTTGGCAGAGAATTGTTGCCAAGGAATACTCTGAACAAGCTATGGAGTTGGAGCATGACATTGCCCAAATTATATACCAACAGGAAGTTAATGGATTTGCCTTTGACAAAAAGAGTGCAGGTCAATTATATGCGAAGCTTTCAGCAAGTAAATTCTATCTTGAAGGGAAACTCAGAGCAGTCTTTCCAGATTGGGAAGTCAAGACTCCGTTCACTCCTAAAGTAAACTCAAAGAAGTTTGGATATGAGAAAGGTGTTCCTACCTTCAAGGTGAAGTTAATAGAATTTAACCCTGCTAGTCGTGACCATGTTGCAAACAGGCTCACAACCATTAGAGGGTGGAAGCCTAGAGACTTTACTAACGATGGTAAGCCAAAAGTAGATGAGTCAGTCCTCAGTAAGTTGGACTACCCTGAAGCTAAACTCTTGGTGGACTACTATACCCTGATTAAACGTCTTGGTCAGCTAGGAGATGGCAACCAAGCATGGTTAAAGGTGGAGAAGAATGGACGGATACATGGAAGTGTTAATACTAATGGGGCTGTTACTGGCAGAGCTACTCATGCCTTTCCTAATGTGGCACAAGTACCTGCAGTTGGAGTCCCATACGGAAAAGAATGTAGAGAACTATTCACAGTCTCTGCAGGAAACAAACTCGTAGGGGTTGATGTATCTGGTCTGGAGTTGAGATGTCTAGCACACTACATGGCTAGGTATGATGGAGGGACGTATGCAGAAACGGTTGTGAATGGTGATGTCCATACTACAAACCAGAATGCTGCAGACCTCCCAAGTCGTTCTCAGGCTAAGACATTTATATACGGTTTCCTCTACGGAGCAGGTGTAGAAAAGATAGGAAGTATTATCGGCAAAGGTGCAAAGGAAGGGGCAGTCTTGAAGAAGAGATTTCTAAAATCCCTCCCTGCTTTAGATACCTTAATTAAGAGAGTCCAAGAAGCCTCAAAGAAAGGTCACTTGATTGGGCTTGACGGAAGAAGATTAAGGGTCAGGGCAGAATATGCAGCCTTGAATACCCTTCTTCAATCAGCAGGTGCGTTGATATGTAAGCAATGGATAAGAGAGTTTGACAAAGCTTTACATGAAAACAATCTGCATGAGCATTGTTCCCTAGTAGCTTGGGTACATGATGAAATTCAACTCGAAGTAAAGGAAGGTATGGAAAAGGATGTCGGAGAACTCGCAGTTAAAAGTATCGGTAGGGCAGGAGATTTCTTCAGAATACGATGTGAACTCACTGGAGAGTACACAATCGGAAGAAACTGGGCTGAAACCCACTAAGAAGAATAGGAAGAAGTTTGATTTAGATTTAGCTTACGGTCAGTTGCATGAAGATAGGATTGCAGAGATGCTTCAGGACAAGAAGATTGAAGTGAAGACTGAACGAGGGATGTGGACTAAGACAGGAAACATCGCAATAGAATTTGAAAGCTATGGAAAACCTTCAGGGATTAATGCCACTGAAGCAGACTATTGGTTTCATAACTTAGCAGTAGATGACGATGTTTACTGCACTCTAGTTTTCTCTACAGAGAACTTAAAGAAAATTGTAAGTAAACTGGACAAGCATAGAGTTGTGAATGGTGGAGACAACTACGCATCTAAGATGTACCTAGTTAATCTGTCTAAGTTGTTCTCAACTGACACTCTAAAATTATATAAACAACTATCCACTGGAGGAACTAATGCCACAGAAGCTACTAATTGATGCTGATATACTGGTCTACCAATACTCAGTAACAGTTGAGCATGAAGTAGATTGGGGTGATGACGTATGGTCTTTATGGGCTGACGTTAAAGAAGCCAAAGAGTTAATCCTAAATTACCTTGAGTCTCTCAAAGAGATGACAGGTGTTGATGACTTAGTATTTTGTTTTAGTCACAAGGATAACTTTAGAAAAACCATCTACCCTAATTATAAATACAACCGAAAATCAAAGCGTAAACCTGTTTGCTACAAGCCAGTTAAAGAATGGCTAGTTAATAACTATAACAGTGCTGAATGGGAAGGCTTAGAAGCTGATGATGTACTAGGAATACTTAGCACATCTAACCTAGTAGGTGAGAACAATATTGTTGTATCTGAAGATAAGGATTTATTAACTATTCCAGGGTTATTATGGAGGAATGGTGAGTTACTTATTATTAAAAAAGAACAAGCAGACTACAACCATCTTTACCAGACATTAGTAGGAGATACTACTGACGGTTATGGTGGACTTAAAGGTGTTGGACATAAGAGAGCTTTAGAAATATTAAAGACTCCTACATGGGATGCAGTTCTTAAAGCTTACTTGAAAGCAGGTTACACAAAAGAAGATGCAATCACTCAAGCAAGACTAGCAAGAATACTAAGATTTAGTGATTGGGATGATAAAAAGAAGAAGCCAATATTATGGAGTCCGAAATGAGTATTAAAGAAGATGAAATAGCAGATTATGTAGATGGAATTGACCCTGAACATTACAACAAATGGAAGATAGAACCTATTAAATTTATTATGCAGAACCAGTTAGATTTCTGTGAAGGTAATGTAGTGAAGTATGTAATGAGATGGCGAGACAAGAACGGTATAGCTGACTTAAAGAAAGCAAGACAGTATATAGATTTTTTAATTAAGTATGAACAGGAGAACTCCCTATGAACTATGGCATGACTTTACCTATATCTGAAGAGATAGATGCACAAAAATACAGACAGACAGGTGAAGACTTCTATAGCAAAATAGTGAGAATTGCAGGAGCTTTAAAAGATACCCCCATGCACTTTGAAGAATTTAAAGATGCTTTAAGGTTTATGAGGTTTCTTCCTGCAGGACGAGTCCAGAATGCTATGGGTGCAGCAAGACAAACTACTGCTTATAACTGTTTTGTTTCTGGTGAGATAGAAGACTCTATGGACTCTATAATGAAGAGGGCTACCCAATCTGCAGAAACCATGAGAAGAGGTGGAGGGATAGGGTACGACTTCAGTAGGTTAAGACCTAGAGGTGACCGTATCAAATCCCTAGACAGTAGAGCTTCAGGGGCAGTGTCCTTTATGAATATCTATGACTCTATCTGTCAGACCATAGCCTCCTCTGGACACAGGAGAGGGGCACAGATGGGGGTCTTGAGGATAGACCATCCAGACATTGAGCAGTTTATCACTGCCAAGAATGATGGAACATCTCTCACAGGCTTCAACATCTCTGTTGGGGTGACTGATGAGTTTATGGAATGCCTAGAAAGGAAGACCCCTTTCCCTTTGAAGTATGAGGGGAAGGTTTACAAGGAGGTAAACCCTGTTGCCCTTTGGGATATGATTATGAGGAGCACTTGGGACTGGGCAGAACCTGGAGTTCTGTTCATTGACACCATCAACAAGAAGAATAACCTCTACTACTGTGAAACCATAGAGGCTACCAATCCCTGTGGTGAGCAACCCCTTCCTCCCTTTGGTGCGTGTCTCTTAGGCTCGTTCAACCTACCTAAGTATGTTACAGGAGATAAGTTTGATTATGGAAGATTTACTGGTGACATCTATACCGTTGTCAGGGCTATGGATAATGTCATTGACAGAACTATATACCCACTTCCAGAGCAAGAGCAGGAAGCCAAGAACAAGAGGAGAATGGGGCTAGGTATAACAGGCTTGGCAAATGCTGCAGAGATGTGTGGGAAACCTTATGCCTCTCCAGAGTTTATGGAATTTACTGAGGAAGTTTTGAAAAACCTCAGAGACTATTCTTATGCTGCATCCTCTGACTTAGCTTCTGAGAAGGGTTCTTTCCCTCTCTATGATGAGTACCAGTATATGCAGGGAGAGTTTGTTTCTACTTTAAGTGATTGGGTGAGGGATAAGATAAAGGAACAGGGAATTAGAAACTCCCACCTAACTTCCATCGCTCCTACAGGGACAATCTCTCTGACTGCAGACAATGTTTCTTCAGGGATTGAACCTCCCTTCTCTCTCTACTACGACAGAACCATACAACAGTTTGATGGTCATCAGGTACAGAGGGTGGAGGATTATGCCTACACAAAAGGAGTGAGTGGTAGGACTGCAAATGAAATATCTGCCAAAGAGCACTTATCAGTTTTATCTCTAACTTCTCAGTACATAGATAGTGCAGTCTCTAAGACTTGTAACGTAGGTTCTGATGTAACTTACGATGAATTTAAAACCCTTTACTATGATGCTTGGAAAACAGGATGCAAAGGAATAACTACCTTCCGTGCCGATGGAAAAAGATATGGTGTTTTGAACGAAGTAAAAGAAGAAAAAGCAGAAGCTTGTTTCATAAATCCTGATACTGGACAGAAGAGTTGTGAGTAATAGGGTGCATATAAGAGGACTAAAAAATGTCAACAAAAGAAAATGTAGAATATTTAAGCTTACCTACTGATGTAGTTCAATTAATAAATATACTAGATGATATTTTCCCTGAACAATGTGCCAACTTAGAATGGGACGATAGGGAAGTATGGTTTAGAGCAGGGCAAAGGTCTGTTGTTACTTGGTTACTAGAACTGAAGCGTAGGACAGAAGACCCTAATAACATGGAGGAATAAATGTGTGTAACTGCTTATGTAGCTGCTGCTATACTTGGAACTGCTGCAGTTAGCAAAAAAATTGCTGATGACAGTGCTTCAAAAGCACAGGATGCTTATACAAAATCTATAACAGAAACTAAACAAGCAGCATCCGAAGAAAAGAAAACTTTTGAGGAAAAAATAAAGGCTATGGAAAACCCTGAAACACCATTATTGGTAGCTAATAAATATCAAAAAGGTAAAAAGGGTATGGATTTGCTTAAAATTGCAAAACAATCTCCAAAAAATATGACTTCAGTTGGAGGTATGAACGCTCAAACTGGTGTTAATATAGCAAGTTAGGATTTAAAATATGCAAGAAAATATTTCCTGTGCCAAGAGATACACTAAACTAGCTACTGACAGGGAAATATACTTAGATAGAGCCAGAGAATGCTCCGAATTAACTTTACCTTCTCTAATTACTCCAGAAGGTTTTAGTTCAGCTACAGACTTATATCAACCCTTTCAAAGTATAGGGGCTAGAGGGGTTAATAACTTAGCATCAAAACTAATGTTATTATTGTTTCCTCCAAACTCCCCCTTCTTCCGTCTAGCAATGGATACTAAAACTAAAGTTGAGTTGGATGCTGAAGGTGAGTTAAGAGCAGAGATAGAACAAGGACTTGCCCTAGTTGAACGTGAAGTTATGGGTGAGATTGAGAACAGGGCTTTAAGAGTATATGTCTTTGAAGCACTCAAGCACCTTATCATAGGTGGTAACGTACTTATACACCTCCCAAAAAAAGGGGGACTAAGAGTTTTCCCTTTATCTAGCTATGTCGTTAAGCGTGACCCATCAGGTGAACTCTTAGAAATCATTATAGAAGAACTGGTTTCTCCTAAGACACTACCTGAAGGAATAGACGGTATAGATTATACGTCAGAAAAAGATGTAAAAGTTTACACTAAAATAGAGAAAGAAAATAAAGATTACTATTATGCTTACCAAGAAGTAGAAGGACAAATAATCCCTAACTCTGATGGGAGATACAAGAATGACTTACTTCCTTGGGTAGCGTTAAGAATGGTACATCTTGATAACGAAGATTATGGACGTTCTTTTGTAGAAGAATATCTAGGTGACCTTAAATCATTAGAAGGTTTAACTGAGTCCCTAGTGGAAGCTGCTGCTGCAAGTGCAAAGCTAGTATTCCTTGTTCGTCCTAATGCCTCAGTCAAGCGAAGAGACTTAGCACAGTCTAAGAACGGTGATGTAATACTAGGACAACCAGACGATGTTAAGGTATTACAGACGGATAAATTTCCTGACATGAGGGTGGTACTGGAGACAGTATCAAGAATAGAAGAAAGATTAGCTTATGCTTTCTTACTCAATACAGCTATCCAACGGAATGCTGAAAGGGTAACTGCCCAAGAGATTAGATATATGGCTCAAGAATTAGAGTCTGCTCTTGGTGGAGTTTACTCAATTCTTTCCCAAGAACTGCAACTTCCTTTAGTAAATATACTTATGGACAAGATGCAGTCTGGTCAGAAGATACCTAAACTTCCTAAAGGCACAGTTACACCAGTGATTGTTACAGGTGTAGAAGCTCTAGGAAGAGGTAACGATTTACAGAAGCTACGAGAATATGTAATTGATTTAGTTCAACTAGCTAATGTAAGCCCTGAAACCATACAAAGAATTAATTTCGGTGACCTAGTAGCACGACTAGCTACAGGACATGGGATTGATACGATTGGTTTAATTAAGACTGAAGAACAACTTCAAGCTGAACTCCAACAACAGCAGGAAGCTCAACAGCAACAACAAACACAAGATATGATACAAAGTGCTGCACCTGCTGTAATGAAAGAAGTTGTTAAAGGAAATCAACAACAACAACCACAGGTACAGTAATGAATGACAAAAAAATACCAGAAACCAAAAAAACCGAAGAAGCCAAAAAAGTAAGCGAACCTAAATACCCCAAGTGGGAAGGTGCAGAAAAGGCTGAGATTGGTAAGAAGTATCAACTAGCTAACGGTAACTTAATTCAAAAAGGTAAGTTAGCTAATGGTTGAACAAGTACAAATGGAAGGTGATGTTACAGGGAGTGATAAACCAAGTGAAGAAAATATTAGTGACACTAAAGAACGTCCTGAATGGCTTCCAGAAAAGTTTAAGTCTGGTGAAGACCTTTCCAAAGCATATACAGAACTGGAGAAAAAGTTTACTCAGTCTCGTCAGGAGTCTTCTGACCCTGCCACTGAATCTACTGAAACTTCTGAGGAAGTATCTAGTGAAAATGCTAGGGAGGTAGTCGAAAACGCAGGTTTAGACTTTGATAAAATAAGTAAAGAATTTGCTGAAAATGATGGGCTTTCCGAAGAAACTTATAAAGAGATGGAAAGTAAGGGAATACCTAAAGAAATGGTTGACTCTTATGTTGCAGGGCAACGGTCACTTGGCAATCAATACTTAAATGAAATTTATGGTTTTGCAGGAGGAGAAGAGACTTATCAAGAAATGTCTAAATGGGCATCTGATAATCTAGCTGAAGGTGAGATAGAGGCTTTTAACAAGTCTATAACTTCTCGTAATCAAGCTGAAGCTCGTCTTGCTATAGATGGTTTAATGTCTAGGTTTAAAATGAATGGTGGTGTAGAACCTAACCTTGTTACAGGTAGAGCCTCATCATCTGTAGAAGCCTACGAAAGTTGGGCACAGGTTACCAAAGACATGGCTAAACCAGAATACCACAAAGACCCTGCTTTTAGAGATGCAGTTCAAAAGAAGCTCTCAAGAAGTAAGGCAGTAATGTAGTCATCCTACTCAGGATGCTCTCGTTTCCAATACAAAAGTAAAGTTAGGCTCTCTGAGGAGAATACCCTTGCGAGTAATGTTTGTTGACAGGAGACACCAATATTAATTTTAACTTAACACAGGAGACTATTATATGGCGAATGCGACCATCTCCGATATTGGTAAGGTCAATAATGCAAGTACGGCTGATGCCCTATTTCTAAAGGTATTTGCAGGAGAAGTCCTAACCAGTTTCGAACAAGCAACTGTGACTTCTGATAAACAAATGGTGAGAACCATTAGTTCAGGAAAGTCGGCACAGTTCCCAGTTATGGGTAGAAGTTCTGCCTCATACCACACTGCAGGTAATGAGATTGTAGGAACTGCCCTCAACCACAACGAGAAAGTCATTACAATTAATGACCTTCTAATATCACACCACTTCATTGCAAACATAATGGAAGCGAAAAACCATTATGATGTACGAAGTGTCTACTCTGCCGAAATGGGTAGAGCACTGGCTTTCCAAATGGATAAGCACGTTCTTCAAACAATGCTTCAAGCTGCTGCAGGTTCAGCAAACGTAGGTGACTCAGGTTACGCTTCAGGTACTATTATTACTGATGCTGACTCAAACACCTCTGCTACCTCATTGATTGGTTCAATCTTTGATGCTGCCGAAGCTCTTGATGATGCTTATGTTCCATCTGAAGGAAGATACTGCTTCCTGAAGCCTGAACAATATTACTTACTTGCTAACGCTACCAACGCAGTGAATGTAGACTTCTCAGGAAGAGGTTCTATCGCTGAAGGTACAGTCCCACAGTTGGCAGGTATCAATCTTATCAAAACCCCTCACCTACCTACTGCTAATATTACAGGTACTGGTGTTGATGCAGGTGGTGCAGGTGGAGCACAAGTAATAAACGCTTCTAATACTACTGCGATTATTGCCCACACATCTGCTGTTGGTACGGTTAAGCTTATGGATTTGGCTGTGGAGTCTGAGTACGACATCCGTAGACAAGGTACACTAATGGTAGCGAAGTACGCTATGGGTCATGGTGTTCTACGTCCAGAAGCTGCAGTTCAAATTCAGACTGCTTAAATTTAACATTAAAGCGATAGCTCTTAATTGGGTTATCGCTTTTTTTTACGTTTTAAGGATTAGCAATGTCTGAGAGAAATTACAGAAAAGAGTATGACAATTACCATAGCAGACCAGAACAAAAGAAGAACAGAGCTTCTAGGAATACTGCAAGGGCATTGATAAAGAAGAAAAAGGGTTCAAAAGCCGTAGCAGGTAAAGACGTACACCACAAAGACAGAAACCCTAAGAATAATAGTATAGCTAACCTACGCATTAAATCAAAAAGTGCGAATAGGTCACAGAATGGATAAGGAGTTATCATGGCATTAACACCTACTACAGAGTTAGAAGCAGTTAATATAATGTTGAGTGCTATCGGTGAATCTCCTGTATCAAGTTTAAACGACCCTTCACTGGTAGATGTATCACTAGCACAATCAATTTTAAATGAAACATCAATAGACATACAGGCACAGGGTCTACACTCAAACACAGAGATTAATTACCCCATTACACCTAACGTAGATGGGGAGATAATTGTTCCTAATAACTGTGCAAGGATTGACACAGTAGGGAGCAGTAAAGACGTAGATGTAGTCCATAGAGGTAACCGTTTGTATGACAGGGAAAAAAGAAGTTATACATCCTTTTCAGGAACTTACTATGTAGACATGGTTCTTCTATTAGATTTTAATGATTTACCTCAACACGCTAGACGTTACATCACAGTAAAAGGTGCAAGAAGATTTCAAGGTAGATTTATGGGTTCTGATGGATTAGCGACCTTTACAGAAGTAGATGAAAGAGAAGCATTAGTTGCCTTTGAAAGAGCAGAGAAGTTAAACGAAGATAACAACATACTAACAGACAACTATGATGCTTTTAAGATTATAAGTAGGGGAGCACCTCGTAGAGCAGTGAGGCATTAATATGGCACTCGTAAGTACAAGTATTCCAAACCTATTAAATGGGGTAAGTCAACAGCCTTCAAGCATTAGGCAGGTGACACAGGGAGAAAGTCAAGTAAATGCTTTATCAAGTGTTATTGATGGGCTTATTAAAAGACCTCCTACAGAGCACGTTGCGAAGATTATTAACAGTGCAGTAAGTAACGCTGCAATTCACGTTGTAGACAGAGGAGTAGGGTTTCAACATATTTTAGTTGTTCAGGCTACTTCATCATCTGCTTCAATAAGTGCTTTTGATTTAAGTGGTAATGCAGTTACGGTAAATGCTTCTGGAACTAA
>Ga0115012_10001039_pt1 | contig 15955 bp, 17 predicted proteins | sample TroAtlMetagenome_FD_88706 | JGI IMG/M metagenome (GOLD analysis project Ga0115012, IMG submission 88706) | Marine eukaryotic phytoplankton communities from Atlantic Ocean - Tropical Atlantic ANT10 Metagenome | ecosystem: Environmental > Aquatic > Marine > Oceanic | place: Tropical Atlantic...
TCAAGGCATGCTTGAGCGACTGCAGCAAGCATTGGATCTTCGACAGAATCGGGGTTGTTGAGGAGGTCCTCAAACTGGTCCATTCTTCCCATTCTGTGAGCGAGTGTAAGCATGGCACGAAGATCTGGTCGGTCGTCTCCAGCATTGCTCTCTGGCAATTGAGCGCAACACCACTCGAACACACCATTGGCATCGTCTGGGTGGACCTTGAGTACAGGCTCCTCATCTTCCACGCCACGAGGTTTAGATTCGGCCACTTGCACATGCATACGTTCGGCGTCTTCATCGATGCAGTTACTTGAGAAATCCAAGAACAACGCACCCGCTTCAACAGCCATGTTTGTTTGATGAGCAAGGATAGCGTGAGTATGTGCGTTCCAGGCGTGCCTTGCAGCATCAAATGTATGTCCTAAGCCTGCACGAATACGGCTTGCTCCAAGTCTGGAAATGGCCACCGTCTCGTGTGCATGGCTGCCATTTCTTGGAATTTCAGAATAGGTGGTGAGCGCCATCAAAGGCTCACCAGCTGCCATATGGAAGGCGGCTTTATTGATCAGCGATAGGTCGTGATCCCTGCTCGCTTTAGCGACCGACTTCAATCTTGTTTCAGCCCATGTGAGGTCATCAGCAGCGCCTTCATTGTCGCCCATTTCATACCGAGTCAAGCCACGTTCCATGCGCAGTCGTCCCTCCAATGCCAAGTCACGGGTCTCTTTGGCTCTTGATACTTCGAGTGCTTCATTAATCGCTTGTTCAAGGCGAGTATCGCCCAACATCCTTCGGCGTACTAAATTGAGTGTCGCATCTTGGGCAGGTGACAGTTCAGGTTGAATCACTGCGAGCAGTTCAGCAGCGTCGAGATATAAAGCGGCTTCAGCAAGTGGTAACCAAGTGGTCCAATTCATTTCATCTCGCCATGCAGTAAGCGTTTCAAGATCAACTGGACCTTCTTCCCGCCATTTGGAAATAAAATATCCTGGCGCTTTTGGCATTTCGATGTCACTCATGTGTTCGCCTCCGTTCGTGCTGCAATGGCCACTTGGGCAATGAAAGCAGATTCAGCAGCAATTCGATCTGCTTTACCAGACCAACCTGCTGCACCGTCGTGGCCACCACCTTCACCACCAATCCGCTCAGCGACTGCAGCCATGAGGTTTCCGAGGTGAACGCCCTGTTGCGTGCTTGATCGTGGTGCTCGAGCAGTTAGACGAGTTTCACCATCACGGAACCTGCTGACCAAGGCAATCTCGGCTCCAGTACCTACAAGCATGCTGGCCAGTCGCCCCTCGAGTGTTCCAGAATATGTGTGGACAATATTCCACGAACCAGAATCGATTGATTTGGCTCTTGAAAGTCCCCGAAGAAGGCTTCCCCGTTCACTCGGCGAGGTGGTTTCAGATTCTATAAACTGGAGGAATGAGGCGTAGTCTATGTCCGAATTGTCGAGCAATGCATAGGCGGAAGCGAACGCTCCAGAATCCGCATGACGAAATCTTCCGGTATCTGTGATCAGTCCTGCTAAGAGCATCTTACGAACCACATCGGTTCGGGCTTGTGGGGCATATTCAAGCAGGTATTGATCGATAATCTGTGTTGTTGCCCTCACATCCCATTGAAGATTGAGGTCTTCATCAGTCAATGTCCAATCCGAGGTGGCATGGTGGTCAAGAATGCACAAAGGTACGCCTTCTGGCAGGGAAACACCAACTTGGCCTGGGGCTGCAGCATCGACGATGACAATCCCTCCAATGGCATTGGGCCATGAGGTGTGAATTGGGGCAATCTTTCGAAATGGGGCTTGCAGTTGTTCAACCACCCGCTTGGCAGTTCGTCCCAAATGTATGCCACATGCCATCAATCGAGGGTGTGATGCAGCGAGTGCAATAGCGGAGCCAACGGTGTCCATGTCGCCATTTTTCCCGGTCAGGACCGGCACAGGGCCACGTTCACAAGCTCTGGAGAGCCATGCATGAAATGATGCAAGATCTCCAATTTTTACTTGACTCATGTTCACTCAGTTCCTTTGAGTACGGCTTGCAATTCCTCGTAGGTTGCCATGAGTTGAGCTTCACGCTCAGTGAAGCGAGCAAGGTGTTCGTTGAGCGTGAGAAGGGTTTGTTCAAGGTCCTTGAGCAGAGCATCACGGTCCGAGACTTCGACAAGTACGCCACCCATTTGTTGGTGGAGGCCGAGATCTTCAGGTTGGTTGCTGACCGCATCGACGGTTGCTTCCAGTTCCACGACCTGTGCTCGTAAGTTCGCCACTTGTTGTCGCGCTGCTTGCACTTCGTTGACGACGGCTTGGAGTTGTTCCATATTGTCCATGTGTTCACCTCAATCGCTTGGCGTTGATGAATCCTCGCCTGCCTTTCATTCCTTCAAGGCCTCAAAAAGAGAGTCCACGGCGATAAGTCCTCGAATTCTTGTGTTCCACATCGCCCGTAGATCCTTTGCCTTTGATTCGTTCAAGGAAAAAGAGAACGAAGTCCGTTCTTCATTCCAATCAATTGACTCATCGGTCGTCAACGCGTCACCAAGGGCCTTGGTTTCAGATGGTGTGGAGGCTTGTACCTCAAGGGTAAGAATCCATTTTGAACTCACGGTATTCACCGCACTCGCATGCTTCACTCTTCTTCAGAGATTTCGCCAGCAGCCAATGCACGTTCGTAATCCATAGCGGCTTGTTGAGCGATGAATGCCATGTCGGCGGTTGTAGCGCCTTCCACGGATCGTCGTAGAATTCTGTTGTTCGCATCAGATGCACGTGTGAAAGGTTCCCATGCGCCACCAGCGAATGTGTGGTCGCACTTTGAACAGAACCAGATACCTCGTGATTTGCGAGTGACCTTGCGGTACTGGCAAACTGGGCAAGTGTACTTGGCGTTTTTCTTAGCCAATGCAGATCCTGCGTTTCGTCGAACGGACACACCGTATCGAGCTCCGAATCGTGCTGTTGCGCCTGCTTTCTGTGTTCGCTTTGCCAATCAGTTCCCCTCCTGGTTTGCAACGAGTTCTCGGAGTTCAGTGCATCGTTGATGCGCCACTTCGAAGATCTCGGCAAATTCGGCGGGCGTGAACACCCCTCTTAATCCCTTTTGCAAGGAGTGGAGGTGGCCTTCATCGCCCAAAGTAATGTGAATGCGCTCATCGCCACCCAATTCTTCTTCTTCGGATGGATCATAGATGTAGCGTCCACCAACTCGTGTAAAGGAAGCCATAATCGGTGTACCATTGACCTTTAGAGTGTAATCTTCACCAACGTCAAAACGCTCGGCAGGAACCACTGCTGTGCGAAGTGCAGCAATAGCAGCAAGTCCACATGCATCGAAGATGTTGCCACCATCTGAAAGAACGTGAATGTCAATCATGACACCCCAGACCTTCTCGCCGGGGACGATGCAGAGGCTTTCCATGTCAATGCAACCAGATTCACGAATTCCACGGTCGACCACTCGGCCAAGTTCAATGGATTGTGGTGAAGGTGGTCCTGGCTCGTACTTTCGGTGAGCCACAGGTCGGAGTTCAGCTCCACACATCAAGGAACCTTGCGTTGGGCGGTCAGGCCATGGTGTTCGAAGTTCGAACTTAATGCCAGCGTAGACGATGGTATCGCCCATGACCACTTTTGCGGATCCTTCAGCGTTGTAGAGGCAATCTGTTTCAAGGGAAACTTCTCGGCCTTCCCAACGACCACGGCCGTCGAGGCGCAAATCATCTTCTGCAAGGCGAGCAAGTTCTTGACGAAGCAAGGTTGGAACCAGTTCGACCATCAGTTCTCACCTCCTTCATATCGGCGCTTGAGAGCATCCACCATAATCTCGTGAATCTCACCAGCGGCTTTGAAGTTGTATTCCATAGCGAGGTTGAATTCCTCCGGGGAAAGATCGCCATCCATTTGCAAGAAGGCAATTTCACCGGTGTTGGGAAGGATTCCGACCGGCAAATCTGCTTGTCCATAGTTGTCTTCTGCTTTGTCGAGGTCGAGGACAACAGTGTCTTCGACTTTTCCAGATGCAACACCTACGATGAGGTCACGCATTGGAATGCCCGCATCAGCAAGTGCGACAGCGGCGGCAGTGATACCGACACATCGTGTACCTGCTTCTGCAGCTAGAATTTCAATCTCGACACGGATCTTGGAACGAGGGTATCGCTCAACAAGAACGACAGATTCGAGTGCTTCGGCAGTCACCTTGGAAATCTCTCGAGAACGTCGGTTGTATCCCGGGCGAATTCTGTCGCTGGTCGAGAAGGGAGCCATGTTGTATCGGACATCAATGACCGCTCGGTCTTGACGCTGAATCTTACGAGGATGTGCTTCCATTGGGCCATACACCGCAGCAACGGCCACGTTCAATCCATGGGTCACCATAGCAGAGCCATCTGCAGCAGGCAAGACACCCGCTTCGACTGTGACAGGTCGCATCTCGTCAATTTTTCTTCCGTCGAGCCGTAGCCCGTCGTCGCGCAGCAGTTGTACATCACCATATCCACCCATCAAGCATCACCTTTCTTTGGAGCATTTTGTTCAAGAGCAGACAATTCTGCTTCGAATGTTGTTTTGTGGCCAGAGGCCTGAGTTAGGGCAATCGCTTCACGAGCCCATGCGGTTCCTTTTGCATCACCATCGATCCAAACTCTACCGTTTTCTCCGATGATGATTCTGCTATCTGCAGCATCTCGGAGTCGTTGAACAGTTGCGTTGCCTTCGCCTCGCAACCTGTCAATGTGATTAATTGGCACAGAGACAACTGTGCCTTGGTTGAGCCTTCGCAGGCCAACACCCTTCATCGTCAAAACCACGTTGTGGCACTCATCCACTTCTTGGACACGTGCCAACACGACATCGCCGATGCCCATGTGTTGTCGTGCTGCTCCAAACTCGACCTTCCATGGTGCGAGTGACATTGGCAGCAAACCTTGGAATGGTCCGTTGATGTTCATGAACCAGAGGTTGTTTCGAACCTCTGCTACCACGGCAACGATGAGGTCGCCCGAGCGTGGCATGTATGCACTGTTGATCGGGTCAACCGAGACAGTGTTGTTGAATTCTTTTGCCCACCCAAGTCGGGTAGCAATAATCGTATCGTTTTGTGCGATTGCACCGCTTCCTACGCGCTTCCCAGCGATTGGCCCGATGGCCATTCCTGGGGTCACGAGGCGCAGCTCGGCGCCGTTTTGACCATTGGACATTTCTTTCTCTCCATTCTGCGCCACCCACCAACCCATGATAAAGCCGACCCCCAAACAAACTGTAGATGAGGGGTGGTTTTTGTTGCTGAGATTAGAGTTCTTTGACCTCAGTATCTGATGATTGCTTCATGACTTGGCCAATCAAATCTGGTTTCATCCCAGCAGGGCATTCGATGACGGAGGCCCATGAGCCATTTTCAAGCCACTGCTCTTTTTGCATGTAAGGGCGTAAAATTCTCGAAACTTTTCCCATGGCTGAGCCAGGAACTTTGAACGCAAGGCGTACCGATTCAAAGGAGAGGGGAATCATTGGTTTCAAACGGTCGATGGCTTCTTTCACCTGTTCCTCCAAATTTTTGAACGGATCAACAGAATACCTCGACTCGTCCAGTGCCAATTCAATACGGGTTTTTGGATGAGGGCTCTTGGTCTTAGGATCCACGGCCTGTATGTGGATTTGGTGAACGATTTGTTGCCGCATTCGCTCAACCATCGCCTTGCGTTGAGCTGTTGTCAGTTGGATGCTTCCCCTTGAGAGAATTGTAGTTGCAATGGTTCTGATGTCTTGGGTCCCAAAGGTGTTCTCAATCGCATCTTCGGTCGGACGTTCCCCGCCTCGTGCATCGTGGAAGACCTCGTCCATAGCCAGAAATGCGTTGAGGTCCACAGATTCTGGATCAGCTTTGAATGCATCAACTAAGTCTGGGTCAACCAAGACTTCGTAGCGCTTGCCACCTTTTTCCATTCGGGCGAGTACGGCCTTGTCTAGACTTACCATCGGGTATCCCTCATGCCGCAGAGGCTAACCCAGCACTTCATGCTGGTGGTTGAACTTCATTCTTCGAGTGGCTTCAAGCGGTCGATTTGCTTGTTCACTTCGGCTCGGTCCAAGACACGGTAGCCTTTGTCATCAATGACGGTGACTTCAACAGCCTCTCGGTTCAATTCGGTATCGTTTGCAGTTCGAAGCGCCTCAAGACCAAGCTTCATTGCAGCATTGAGTGTGAGCCCAGGCTTCCAATTGGATTCGAAGTGGTCAATGACTGTGTTTCGACCACTGCCGATTGCACCTGCGTGATAGGATTGGTAAGCACCACTCGGGTCGGTTTCGTAAAGGTGGATACCGTTGTCATCAACGCCGCCAATCAGGAGCGCAGTGCCAAACGGACGGGAGCCACCGTATTGGGTGAAGGATTGCTTGAAATCGCAGATTTTCTTGACGAGGACATCGACAGGGATTGTATCGGCGTAGGTGATCCTGTTGACCTGTGATTCAACTCGAGCCCGAGCCACGAGTTGTCGGGCATCAGCGACGAGTCCTGATGTTGCAATTCCGACATGGTTGTCGATTTTGAACATCTTTTCGATGGATTCTGGGATGATCAGCCTGCTGACGATTCGCTTGTCACACACGAGCACAACGCCGTCTCGGAATTTGAGTCCTGCGGTCGTGGTCCCTCGCTTGACAGATTCTCGAGCGTACTCGACTTGGAACAATCGCCCATCTGGGCTAAAGGTGGTGATGCCGTGGTCATATCCTCTTCCGCTTGGTTGCATTTGATTTCCCTCATCTGTCTCGTTGTATCGACGCTTTATGAGGATGAGGGTGAATGTGGATGAACCCAGACCTTCTCATCTTCGTTGCCAACAAACTCATGAAGAACTCCACCTCATATGAACCCTCACACGAATTCCACCCCTAACCTCATGAGCGATTGCGAGGTGGGGGAAGCGTGCGAGTTGCAGTCCTGTCATCTGGCGGAAAAGATTCCGCTGCCGCCTGGTGGTGGGCCCAATGCAGGGGTTGGGAAGTGACTGCATTGGTCACAGTCAACATCACGGGCGATGATTCTTGGATGTTTCAAATCCCTGGAACTCATCTTGTCGAGCATCAGGCCAACCTCGCCAATGTTCCATGGTTACAAGTGAACACCAAGGGCGTTCAGGAGGAAGAGATCTCTGATTTAGAAGCGGCACTTTCATCACTCAAAATAGATGGCATTGTGAGTGGTGCATTGCGTTCTGATTACCAAAAGGTAAGGCTGGAACGTATGGCAGAGCGGCTTGGGATTCACAGTTGGACTCCACTCTGGCACCAAAGCAGCGTTGAACACATGCGTGGCTTGGTTTCAAATGGTTTCGAAGTCATGCTAACATCTGTCAGTTGCGATGGTTTGGATGAATCATGGTTGGGGCAGATCCTGACAGAGAAATCTCTTGCCAAACTGGAACAAAAAGCCGAACAGTTCAGGTTCAATGTCGATGGTGAAGGTGGAGAATACGAGACCCTGGTGGTAGGTGGGCCGCATTTACCCGGCCGTTTGGACATTGAAGGTCAAGCGGTCTGGAAAGGCAACCGTGGAACATTCGAATGTTCCAAAGTGGTCCCAGTGATCCGTTAATCTCACTTGATGGCTGCTCGAGCAAGCGCAACGCACTCGTCAACAAGTTCTCCTGAAACGCCAATATGGTTCGCAGGATCAAACATTGCCTCCAATTCCTCTGCACTGAATGCTGCTGAAATCGCAGGGGTTCTGCTGCAGACATCGATGAGCTCTTCCTTGTTGGCAACCGCAGCAAAGGATGCTTCTCGAAGAATTTCGTGTGCTTCGTCTCGTGGAATGCCGTGCTCGACAAGGTCAATCATCACCTTTTCAGCCATGACAAGGCCTCGTTGCGATTTGATGTTCTCCAAGCAACGCTCGGCATCGACCCACATGTTGGTCAAGACATCCCGGGTTTTTTGAATCACGTCTTCACACAACGCGGAGCCGTGTGAAAGGGTAAATCGCTCGCTGCTTGAGTTCGCTAGGTCTCGCTCATGCCACAAGAGGGCGTTCTCGTATGTTGGTATGATCATGGAACGAACAATGCGTGCTAGGCCGGATGCATTTTCTGATTTGATTGGGTTCTTCTTGTGAGCCATCGTCGAGGAGCCAACCTGCTTCTCAATGTCAAAGCCTTCACCTGCTTCTTGGATTTCCGAGCGTTGAAGGTTTCGAACTTCCTGTAGAATTTTCTCGCATGTCGCTGCGATATTGGCCAACCAAGACACATATTCGATGTAGCGGTCTCGTCCAACGACTTGTGTGGTTGCAAGGGGGACGCCGAGGCCAAGGTGGGTCAAGATAAGGCGTTGCAATTCCCTTGCATTTTCGCCTTGAGCAGCACCTGTTCCAACTGCACCTAGGAATTTTCCAACGGCAATACGTGGTGTGGCTTCGTCAAGTCGAATCAATTGCCTTCGTAATTCATCCAGCCAAACTGCGGCTTTCAGTCCGAAGGTGATCGGTACTGCGGCTTGGCCGTGGGTTCGCCCAAGCATGACCGTGTCGCGTTCCCGTTCAGCAACATCGGCACAGACGCCGATGAGCAAGCAAAGTTGCTCTCGAAGCATGACAATGCTGTCACGGAGTTGAATGGCGACAGCCGTATCGACAATATCGTTTGATGTGGCTCCAAGATGGATGCACCAACCTGCCTCGCCTGCTGCTTCAGCCATGGCTTTGGTCAACGCCATGATGTCGTGGCGGGTTTCTGCCTCAATTTCAGAGACCCGTTCTTTTGTGACTGAGGTGGGATTTGCAATCGATGCCACAATGTCGTAGTCGGCTTGAGACACCCGACCAAGCTGCATGTGAGCCCAAATCAACGCTCGCTCAACTTCCAATTGGCGTTCGTGACGGCCAACTTCGGACCAAATGTGTTTGAATTCTTGACAGCCATACCTGTAGTCGAGCGGGCAGAAGGACATGGTTGAAGGCTCACGCCTCGATTCATCAACATTGCCATGCCATCGAATGGCTCAAACCTACGCAAAACCCGCCTCTTCAAGCCGATTCAGCCTTTTCTGGCAGGTCTGGTCGCATGGCAGTTCGAATCAGAATGATGGATGCACCTGTCGACAGAACGAAGAAGACGCCCACATAATTGGAAATGTTGTACCACATCATTGCGACACCGATCAACGAACCATAGCCCATCATTTGACAAACTGCAGATGCCTTTGCCAGACGCAACAAATGTGATTCACTCAACGTGCCTTCGTGTTCGAGGACATAGGTGTAAATGAGGAAGTATATCCCTTGAAACGGAATGGCTGTTGCTATGATCGTAAGGGCTACCTCACGCACAGCAGTGTAGTGGTTCTCTTGTTCGATGCCTTGGAAAAGCATGAATGCTGTGTTTGTACCCAGCAGTGCCGCCATGATGGTCCAGCGCTTATCTTGGGAGGATGTTCTACTTTCAACATTGACCGAACCCTCGTCCATGGGGGTCGGATGTGAGGTTCATGGTTTCATGTTTGCCGTCGTTCCAAGACAGCAAGAGTGATTCTTCCACCTCGGCGAATTTTCCGATTATGCTGAGGCGACAAGCTTGATGATGATGCCAGTGACACCAGCGACAATCAAGAGGAGGAACATCATAGCCAGAGGGCCATATTGATTCTTGTCGGCAACCGCTGTACCAAAGAACCCATCACGGGAAATGGCCTCGGCGAATGAACCAGCTTCTTCAAATTCTGGCAATGAACGTCGAGGAATTCGCTCGCCATCTCGGACTACCAAATCGTCTCCCATGTCTCTGCGTGAGGCCGGTAGGGCATGAAGGTTGCTCTACTGGACCTCATCGGAAGTATATTGCACGGTGGTCACGAGGATAATCCATGGCTCGCCTCACGTTCCCGTTTGAGAACGCTCGTGTTCACTTGGCCGTGGAGGGAAGCACCGGTGGTACGACCCTTGGATTGCACATGGCAGCTGATGCAATAAAACACGGAGGAAGGGTCCTCTGGGCATCACCTGAAATGCCTGATGGAGTGCGTTTTGGACAACTTTTTGAGCACCTTTCACTTGCCGACTCCTCAAAATTTCATGCCATGAATCTCGTCGGATCACTCAGCCAAGCCGTTGATGTTCTTGTTCAAACCTCGACCGCACTCCCGAGCGTTCGCCTCATTGTGTTGGATGATTGGTGTGCTCAATCAGGCCGTATTCCTTCAGATCGTATACAAGACGCCCAACATCTCGCTGAGCGATTGAGTGATGATATTGGTTTGGTCTTAATTTCCAAAGCAGGAATCAATGCTGGCGGAGAAGGTTCATCACTCAACGTGCGAGGGCATGATAAAATGAAATCAGCAGGTTTCGAGATATGGTCACTTGAACGTCCAACGGATGGTCCTCGTCGCAGCATTACAATCAATGGGGATGTCAAACCCTGTCGAATCGAAGACGAAGGATTTGTTGATGTTTAATCATCATCGGCTGGATCTTCTCCAAGCAGTTCCGCCATCTCTTCAAGAGCATCTTCGTCAGGCTCATCAAATTGAGAGGGGTCCTTTGCACCACCTTCGAGTGCGTCTTCGCCAGCAATTTTTGGTGCACTGGCTTCCAGCATGTTGGCCCGGTTTTCCCCCGCTCTACGTGCGATGAACCAGGCCATCCCAACAAAAAGAAGAATCAGAACAGCATAAGCAATGGTTCGGGTGGTTTGTTCGTCGGCCATGCTTCTATCATCAAGAAGCGGCATTTAGCCGTTGCCCGAAATTTAGCATGAGTGATGCAAATCCCACTCAAGTGGTCGTGCAAGGTGACGTCGTGCATCAATCGGCGGCTGTACCCACACATTGAGCGCCACCTCACGTTCTATTTCGCTCCATGGCTTGGACTGCTTTGCCTTACATTCAGGGCATCGTACGCCTTGATTGGTCCCCATTGCCTTCATGGTTCGATTGCATGCTGTACACGTTGGCCGTACCTTCAACGGTGCAGCGTAGCTGATTCGCATCTTCTCAATGTGGACGACACCAGGACTGGCTTCCAATCCATACACATCGATCTGGTCGCCGGGCTGAAGTGATTGCGCCATCAATTTGACATCTCCACTTTCTGCGAATGCCATCCAATCGCCGGCTTCTGTTTCAATTTTTGTCGTACCTCGACGAAGAACTTCAATGCCTTTGACAGTGCTTGAGAGAATTGAATCGAGATGATCATCGCTGGCTTGATTGGTTTGAAACACACGCATGCTAATGATTGGTTCTGTTGCCTTGGCTTCAAGCAGTAATGCAGCGGCCATCTCTGCGGCTTCCTGTGAAGTGCCCCGCACTCCAAACAATACAGGGCATGTGCCCCGCGGTGAGATCAAACTTCGTTGAGAGGTTGGGTCACGAGTCATGAATGTCTTTTCGAGTCCACTTACGTGTTCGATGGCCATGGTGCAGACGTTCCGTTCCACACCGCTCCACCGTTCTTCTTTTCGCCAAGCAATCGCTTCCCAAGTCGTCAGATGCTTCGGCCAAACAACGGCGGCAATGGCTCCAATGCACCCCTTTCCACCCCATTTCCGGGTAGGGGTTGGTGCCTCGTCAATGGTCACCCGTTCTCGCACTGCTCGTGAATAATAGTCTGAGGATGATGGTCGTTCACTAAACCACACCATCCCTGGATCGGTTGGTGTTTGCGCTCGCTGTTGATCGCTTTGTGATACTAAGCCGCGAAGTGGTGCAAGGTAATCATTCCAGTATGCTTCAAGAAATTCCATGAGGCGAGGCTCGTCTTCGGTAGATAATTCGACAGCAACTGCTGCATTACCTCTCGTCCGCTGCTCAGCAAAGGGCCAGAGGCGAACGAGGCTTGGATTGGAAGCAGTAATTCCCTCCGGTAGTGCATTCAGTAAGCGATGAAGTGTATAGGTTGTACAACCATCAGTGAGCGTATCCGTATCATCCAGTCCAAGCCATCCCATGTGTTCACCTCAGTGGATTGAAGGGGTCGCCTCTGTCCTTTTGATCAAGAATTCGCTCGGTAACACTTGCTAATCCAAGGTTCCAATTGACTTTGAAACAACGAACGCCTTGCGCCCACCCAGCGCCCATGTCGCTGTCTCGATCACCGATCATGGCATCGAGTGGGTGACTTGGTAGAATCTTTTCATTCCACCAATTGACTTTGGCACCACCATCGATTTCCATCACGAGTTGGGATTGCTTTGGGGCTTCACCTCGAAATAACCGTTCACCCAATCGAAGCATTCCAGGCATTGGTTTTCTGCAATGGCACCGATCACGGTGCCGATGAGGGCAAACAAGGACCGCATCAAAGTGTGCATCCTTGTCAAGATCAAGGAGCATTTTTCGCATAGCATCGTGAATCTGGTGGATTCGATCAACGCCCCACAAGCCTCGCATGATTGGAGATTGATTGGTGACGATGCAAATTTTGTAGCCACCACGGCGTAATTGTCCAATGGATTCTGCGACGTTCGGCAACAGGACGAGTTCAGATGGGGTGTTGATGTAGTTCGGTGAACCGATATTCAACACGCCATCTCTGTCAATGAAGGCAATACCTCCATGATCGGGTGCATTTGCGGGAAGTTCCCGAGGCGTCCATTGAACGATGACCCCCCGCATAGTCCTGCGTGTGCACTTCATTTGAAGGCGTTTTGTGTTTAGATGGGGTTGGTTGAAATGTTACGGCTGTGTGGTTGAGCCATGCTGGTGTCGAACGAGGTGATTTCGGTCGTCGGTGCAGTCGGCCTCATCGCCTTGGCTCTTTCATGGCACAAAAGGAACGCCTCTCCAGTTCGTTTGGCCCAAATTGGTTGGGTGTGCGTTGGCCTTTATTTCTTCAACGATGCATCACTCTATTTGGCTCACGATGATTTGATTTTGACGCTGTTCTCCATCATGACGTTGCCAATGGCTGTTGGTATGGCGGTCTGGGAGGCTCGTGCGGAAGACGAAAAAAGCAAGTCGTCACTCACTTGGGCTCGTGGTGCGGTTGCCTATGCAGGTGGCCCATACCTCCTCATCGCTCACGTTCCATGGCTCAGTGTCCTTGCAATCTGGTTTGTGGCCAGCCAAGCGGTGTTTTTCCTGCGCTTTTCCGGTGGTGACAACATCGTGATGGGGGAAACATGGGTCAATACAGCTGAAGGACAGGTCGCATGGTCAGAATTTGAAGGAAATCGATGGTTCATGGGCTCTTCTGCCGAAGAATATGTCTTCCAAACAGAATTGCTCCTCGCCGACGGTACGCCAATTGGAATCAACTTCGTTTTGGCCTGTACTGCTTTACAATCGATGGTCATCTTCATCGGAGCGATTGCAGTTCTCGACATTGATTGGCGAAGGCGCCTTCGTGTCTTGTTCCTCACTATTCCGCTCATCCATATCCTGAATCTTTTCCGAAATGCTGGCCTTATTTGGCTGCATACAACCTATGTCGAATGGACGCTTCTTGGCATGTCCGTGTTCGAATTTGGCCACAGCTATGTCGCCCGTTTTGTATCCCTGTTTGCCATGTTCATTATGGCCTTGATCATGTTTGATCTCTTACCAGAATTGCACCGCCATATCGTTCGGTTGCTGAGGCCATTAGGCTTGCTTCAACCAAAAAACCGTACGAATTAACGTTGATGCCAAGGCTCTGTTGGCGAGCTTCGAGTCCATGAAACTCCGCTACCAGCAGGGTATTCGATTGTTTCAGCACCTGTTGCATCGAGCATCCCCATCAATTGTTGTGGAGGAGTGGAGACATTTGATTCCGGCCTCGATTCAAGCAGGTCTGCAAAGTCGTCCATCGATGCCATTTCGGTAGCAGATGGTGGTTCTTGTGGTGCAAACGCCTGGTTGTTGGTAACCTCTGATGCCTCAGTCACATAGGATTCGTTGGGTGCGGTGGAGGCCTCTTGAATCGAAGAATCATCATCGAGTCCGAGCATTTGAGATGCAATGTCTTGTTGCTTGATTTCTTCCCATTCATTGGATGATTTGCCATTTTGGCCACGGCTGGCGCCAACGAAGGCCAAAATCAACAGTGCAAACACAATGGCACCAACTATACCCAGCGAGCCATAGATGAGATCATTGGAAACACTAGGGGCAAGATCTGAATTGTCACCAACTCCATCGCCATCGGTGTCTTCTGATTCCTTGGGGTCTTCAGGGAAGGCATCTTCGTCGTCTGGCACACCATCGCCATCACCATCGAAGGCATCGAATGTTGTTTCACAGATGATGCTTCCAATTTCCAGTTCTTCACCGTTCAAGAATCCGTCTTTATCTGTATCGAATGCTGATGTGTCGAATTTGTTTTTCAGGTCAAATGTAGCAAATTCCTTGACCGAAACTCCCTCGCCAAATGGAGATATTTGAGAAGCAATGATCAGCAATTCACTCTCACATGAACACAATTCTTGGAGCGCTTCTCTGAATTCGATTTCACCATCAGCGTTCATATCAACCGTGGCAAAGTCACTGGCATCAGTTTCGTCGTTCGAGATAAATTCACGCTCGTCAACAACGCCATCGCCATTGCGATCCACTTCCTCAAAGAGTGTTCTTGCTTCGTCTTCGCAAAACGTCTCAACCCCATTGTCTTCACCAGGATCGACCGGTTCGATTGGATCAAGAGGTGAATCTTCCCACATCGCGATGATGCTCACATCACTGATCTCTTCTTGGACTGTAAGTGTGATATCAAACCGTCCATTGGCTGGCAATTCGATGTAGAGTGTGTGCTCCGTGCCTTCGCCATCCGACTCGATTTCGACTTGTTCAGGTGTGAATTGATCCATCGGACGACCCTGTCTTCCCTCGGTCTTTCCGTCGTCCTCTTCTTCACCGAAGAATCCGCCAAAGTTGAATTCGAGCACCGTGCCTGAGGCTTCCAGTTCAAGGCTTCCAGTTCCACCGTATGTGTTGATTTCGAGATAACTTCCAGGACTTTCAAGTTCAACGAAAAACAACAATGATTCACCATCTGGTGCTTCCAATCCACTAATTTCCTCTCCATTGAACAATTCGATTGGCGTGCCATCATAGGACCAAATGTACCTGTCTTCAAACGAAGCTGTGATCAGTACGTTAGCAAAGACATCCTCTGTGGCAAGAAGGATGTACCATGTGCCTGGTGTTGGATCATTGAATCCAATCTTATCACCTGCTCCAGGCGTTGAAGATTGGAGGTCATACTCCCCAGCCGTCGGAAATTGCTCAAGACGCATGTACATGGTGGCTTCACCATAGCCTTCCGAGAGGTCGACTTCCAAACGCTCAGTTCCTGTTGGAACTTCGATCTTGAAGTATTGATTTAGACCATCATATCCCGTGAGTGGGCCATAAGCCACGCCCGGCGTAAGTTCAACGGCATCTTCTGGTGCGGTGTTCTCAGGTGCAAAGGCCATTGTTGCGACAATCGTGAAATCCATGGCTCGTTGGTAGGTGTAGGCTGTGACATAATACCGCCCTGGTTCAACATCGTAAAGCGTAGCATCCTGTTCATTTCCTTGACCACTATCATAGACAATCTTTCCTTGGTTTGGATTGTTAGTTTCTCCAGAACCACCCCACGCAGGCTCGTCCTCGAAGAACCAGAAATCGAACGGATCAGGTACCGTGCCCCACGACAAACCGATGTCGATGTTCCCTGTTCCGCCATAGGTGCTCACTGTTAAACTCGAGAGATTTTCTTCCACATCGACATAATAGTAGAGGACTCGATCTTCAAAATCTGCTTGGCGCCCTACATCAATAGTTTGGCCTGTGACAGGGATTCCATTGTTAAGTTCAGTCATTTCATCCTCGGATGGCGGTGGGTCGGCAACGTCCCACGAGACAACCATTGTGTAATCCTGAATGTCAGTTTCGGGGACCAATAACACCCACCATGGACCGGCATCTGGCCAGGTAAATTCCTCAAATGCGTAGCCCCACAATGCTTCAATGGAACCGTCATTGTCCCAAGAACTTGGA
>Ga0115012_10001041_pt1 | contig 15951 bp, 10 predicted proteins | sample TroAtlMetagenome_FD_88706 | JGI IMG/M metagenome (GOLD analysis project Ga0115012, IMG submission 88706) | Marine eukaryotic phytoplankton communities from Atlantic Ocean - Tropical Atlantic ANT10 Metagenome | ecosystem: Environmental > Aquatic > Marine > Oceanic | place: Tropical Atlantic...
AGTAATATTCCGGAGGGTCAGGTTGTGATGTTGTTCAGGCCGATCGGGGAGTCCGGTTTTCTTTTCCCTCTTAGTGAAGAGCTCAAGGGGAATCGATCCTTCTCTGAGAAAGTCTATCACGAGAGTAAGGATGAAGGTTCACAGGTTATTCAAGTGCGGATGCTTCCCGTTGCGTTAGCGGCGAAAGCCGCGCACTACCGCCGGGAGATTCTGAAGTGGTATAATGGGGGCAAAATTGGGCCGCAGCCGAGTCTGGCGCCTGGACTTCTTGAGAGTTCCCAACGGCTGGCCGAGGTGGTCTACGAACTGGAGAGAGAGTGAATGTCTCTGAATTATGCCAAAAGCGCATTGATGACCCGGCCGTGGACGTCGGTCAGGCGGTGATTTCGCCCCTGGAATCTGTGGGTGAGGCGAAGGTGGTCAATGCCGAGGAGTCGGAGGATTGTGGCGTTGAGGTCGTGTATGTGCACTGGGTTTGCGGCAACATTATAACTGAAATCATCCGTGGCGCCGTAGGTAGTGCCAGCCGCTACCCCTCCCCCGGCGAACCACATCGTGAAGCAGCGGGGATGATGGTCCCGGCCGTAGTTCTCCCTGGTTAATTTTCCCTGACAGTAGGCCGTCCGACCAAACTCCCCGCCCCAGATGACCAGGGTGTCATCAAGCATGCCGCGTTCTTCGAGGTCGAGGATGAGTCCGGCGGTTGCCTGATCGGTATCCTGACATTGTTTTTGGTGGTCCCGTGGGAGGTTTTCGTGCTGGTCCCATCCGCGGTGGAACAGTTGAACAAAGCGGACGCCCCGCTCGAGGAGGCGGCGTGCTTGTAGGCAGTTGGCTGCATAGGAGCCTCGATGTCTGGCGTCCTCGCCGTACAGTTTCCAGGTTCTTGCTGGTTCGTCCCCGGTCTCTGTAATCTCGGGTACGGATTCCTGCATTCGAAAGGCGAGTTCATACTGGGAGATCCGGGTGCTCAGTTCCGGGTTCTCGTCCTCTTTCAGGCGCAGGTGATTCATGGCGTTCACATCATCAATAATCTGACGCCTTGTTGTGCGGGAAACTCCGGGAGGGTTGTCCAGATACAGGACGGGTGCCCCAGTTCCCCTGAGCCTGACGCCCTGATGACGGGACGGAAGAAAGCCGCTGCCCCAGAGGCGTTTGTAGAGTGGTTGGCCATCCGTCTTGGTCGCTGAGGTCATGACCACAAAAGTCGGCAAGTTCTGGTTGAGAGATCCCAGACCATAGGAGAGCCAGGCGCCCATGCTTGGGCGCCCGGGACGCTCAGACCCGGTCTGAAGAAAAGTGATCGCCGGATCGTGATTGATGGCATCAGTATGAACCGATTTAACAAAGCAGAGTCGGTCAGCGATCCCGGCAGTGTAGGGCATGAGCTCGCTAACCCATGCTCCGCTCTGGCCGTGTTGCTTAAACTTAAAGGCAGAGGGAGCTACGGGAAAGCGGTTCTGACCCGAGGTCTGAGTAGTCAGGCGCTGGCCGTTGCGCACGGAATCAGGAAGATCCCTGTCGAAGTGTTTTCCGAGCGCGGGCTTGTAGTCGAACAGGTCCATTTGTGCGGGTCCCCCAGACTGACAGAGATAGATGACCCGTCTGGCCCGAGGCGGAAAATGAAGGAGAGATGCAGCGGGGGTAGCTCCGGCTTGTTCACGCAGCAGGGGAGCCAAGGCGGCGGAGCCCAGAGCGATTCCCGAGTTTCGGAAGAACAGGCGGCGGGTAAAGGGGTCCAAATTTATCATCTAAGGGCGAGTGATAGTTTCGTCCAGGTTCAGCAGAGTATTGGCAATGGCGGTATAAGCCGCCAGTTCAGAGGCCGTCAGGTTGTGATCAGGTTCTGATTCCCCGACCGCAATGAGCTCAGCGGCCAAGTCCCGGTTGTTTGCATAGGTGCGTTGATGGATTTTGAGGGAGCGAAGCAGGATCGTGAGTTCTTCCGGGCTGGGATGTCGACCGGTGACCAGCTGAAAGCCGTGACGGATCCGGGCGGTGTCATTTTCTCCACCATTCCGGATCATACGGGTGCCAAGTCCGCGGGCGGCCTCAATGAAAATGGTGTCATTAAGGAGAGCGAGAGCCTGCAGGGGAGTATTTGTCCGTTCCCTGCGACTAATACAAACTTCGCGGGAGGGGCCGTCAAAGATCTGTAGTCCGGGAGGAGGAATGGCGCGACGCCAGAAAGTGTAAAGGCTTCGTCGATAGAGGGCGTCCCCTGTATCCTGCTGGTAGCCTTTTGCGTAAGCAGAGGTCGTGGGGCCGGCAATTTCATTCCAGAGGTTTGCAGGTTGATAGGGTTTGACTGAGGGGCCTCCGACTCTCTCAACAAGGAGGCCAGAGACGAAGAGAGCCTGATCACGAATGACTTCTCCCGAGAGGCGGAGCCGGGGAGCGTGAGAGAGTAGCCGATTCTCTGGATCGATTTGGAGAGCTACCCGTGAAGGCTGGGAGGACTGGCGGTAGGTCGCGCTGGTGACAATGAGTCTTTGAAGGGCCTTGATATCCCATTTCAGTTGAATCAACTCGGCGGCGAGCCAGTCCAGAAGGTCGGGGTGACTCGGGAAGTCTCCCTGCACTCCGAAGTCCTCCGAGGATTTTACTAGGCCAACACCGAAGTGGTGTTGCCAGAGGCGGTTCACAGTGACTCGGGCGGTTAGTGGGTGCCTCGGGTCAACCAGCCATTCTGCCAGAGAGAGCCGGTTAATTTCAGCGTCCCCGGGTAGTGGGGGAAGGCTGCGAGGGACCCCTGCGGTGACCTTTTGGCCACGCTGGTCGTATTGGCCCCGCTCCAGGATAAAGGTGTCCCGTTTCTGGGAATCCTCCATGATCATGGTTTCCGGGGTGCGATCGACCAATCTCTTGCGTTCCTCTTCCAGCTTTTTCCGGGTGCTGTCATCAGACTGTTCGAGGTCCCGGGTAATTTCCTCGAGGCGTCTCTGGTCTGGACGAGTGGGGACCTTTAGAGACGGCTTGGCATTACGGCGATAGGTTCCGGGTTCCGGGGTCTGGTTGAAGAAGGCAAAGAGGGAGTAGAAGTCATCTTGCGAGACCGGATCATATTTATGGTCATGACAGCGGGCGCAACCTGTAGTGAGGCCCATCCAGACTGAGGATACTGTTTCGACGCGGTCGACGATGTATTCGACCCTGAATTCCTCGGCGATGGAGCCTCCTTCGCCATTGACGCGATTGTTACGGAGGAAGCCAGTGGCGAGTCGCTGTTCGGGAGTAGCGTCCGGGAGGAGGTCTCCGGCCAGTTGCTCGATGGTGAACTGGTCGAAAGGCATGTTGTCATTGAGGACGTTGACAAGCCATTCCCGCCAGCGCCACATGGTCCGGGGTTCATCGTCCTGATAGCCGTCGGTATCTGCGTAGCGGGCGAGATCGAGCCAGTCGACAGCGAGGTGCTCACCGTAGCGGGGCGAGGAAAGGAGGCGGTCGACAGCTCGTTCGTAGGCATGGTCAGAGCTATCTTGGAGAAAGGTGTCCAGCTCCTTCAGAGTTGGGGGGAGGCCGGTGAGATCAAGGGTTACCCGGCGAAGAAGGGTGGCTTTGTCCGCCGTTTCTGCCGGTTGAAGGCCAGCTTCGACCATGCGCTGTCCGATATACCTGTCGATGGGGCCAAGCGTCCATGATGCGTTATCGTTTTTGGGCAGGGCGGGGCGGCGCAGAGGGACAAGGGACCAATGGGGTTGCCAATTGGCCCCTTGCAGAATCCAGTCTCTGATTTTCGAGATTTCGAGGGGTGTCAGCTGACGGACTTCTTCTCTGGGGGGCATCTGGTCGTCAGGGTCGGAATGGGTGATGCGGGTGAATACGAGGCTTTCCTGAGGTTTTCCGGGGACCACCAGAGGCCCTTCTTTCCGTGGGTGAAACCACTCCTCCTTCTGGTCCAGCCGTAACCCTCCCTTACGCTTGGCGGCGTCTACCCCATGACACTTGAAGCAGGTATCGGAGAGAATGGGCCGGATCTCCCGGGCAAATTCAACAGGTTTGGCGGCAAGAACCGGAACGCTCAGGGCGACCGTGATGGGTGCCAGTGCGAAACTGCTCAGGCTGAGTGGTGCAAAGGGTATTGCCACGCTAAATGCTGATACGATTCCCGGTCGTTAATCAAGCGGTTAGGAGGAAATTTCTAGCGAGTCTTTCTCAGAGGTCGGGCTACCCGAAAGCCGATGTTTCCCAATTCGAGGACAGAGTTGCTGTAAAAGCGGCCAGCAGCTTGTCGGTTGTTTCCCTGAAACCATGTATTCGATCGGATTCCCCGGAAAAGAGCGCCAACCGCGGTCTCCGTCCAGTCCCAGATGGGATCATCCATGCCATTCATCCCATAGGGGCTTTGGCTTCGATTTCTCCCGGCTAGTCTGGCTCTAAGGCCTCCGAAACTATCTCGAAAATAGGCGTAGTTATTCTTCCGGGGATCGTAATAGGCGGACTTGTACCATTCGTTCTCGGTAGGGAGAAAGGCTCGCGCTCCCTTCTCGCGGTGAAGTAGGGGCACGGATTCGGTCAGATTGTAGGATCCAGTCTCAGTTTGGCCACCGTGCAGCCAATTGCAGTATCTGGCCGCATCAAACCAGGAGACATAGGTTACAGGGAGGCGTGCTGCTTCTTGGCGAGGAGAGTGCTGGAATGTGCTCGGACTTCTCTCCGACATAGAGCGCTCGATGCTCATTTTTGGATTATAGAGCCCATGAGGATCTTCGGTTTGAGCCACGGCGTTCAGGAAGACGCAATACTCGGCATTGCTGACCCGGTTCTTTCCCATTTCGAAAGGGTAACCGACGGCTCCGTGAGATCCGACACGGGGTCGGTCTTCATCTGCTTCATTGCCGGGCTGGCCAATAGGGATGAATTGTTGCTCACCAGAGACCTGCTTGGTGGGCTCCTGAGCGAAAGGCTCCTGCCAGAAACTGGTGTCTCCGGGAGGGGGGCGGTCATAGAAGATAAATTCCGCGAAGTTGAGGAGAGATTTCCAGTCCTCAGAGGAATAGGAATGGCCTCCCCGGCGATACATCAGACCATTGGCATGTTCCTGGTCAAAAAGTTGGAATACCGGCATGGCAGCGTGGCTTGTGGCTTGAGTTCCTACCGGGTTGGCAAACAGGTCATCCGAGGATTCCATGCAGAGAAGTGCCCGGGGTGCGACGAGGGCCTTGAGAAAATGTTGGTCGAAGGGCAGGTGTGCTTCGTTCTCCGCGAAAAGGAGGATGCGCTCATGATACCAGTTAGGCTTGTCGTTCATCGCGATTGACTCGGATCCTGGTCCGAGGATGCGGGATGAGCCTGCTCCTCCGGCACCGGATTGACAGGGGGCGACGAGGTCGATCCTTTCATCGAGAGCGCCGGCAAGGAGAGCTGCTTTGCCGCCGCGCGAATGTCCCGTGATTGCGATGCGGTCGTGGTCGACGTCGGAGCGAGATTCAAGGTAGTCAACCACTCGCATTCCTCCCCAAGCCCATACTGCCAGCATGGCCCAGTCGAAATCGGGATACGCACGCTGGGCAGGGCCGATGCTCCCTCGCTTGTCGGGGGCAAGGTCGCCTCTCGCGTATTCAATGAAGATATAGTTTTCCTTCATGAACATGGAAGCATTCCTGCTTCCTCCCGGTGAGCCTTCTTCCTCAATAATCACGGGATGAGGCCCTTTGGTTCGTGGGATATAGGCCACAATACGCATTTTCAGTTGTTCCCTGCTCCCCATGGTCAGGGTGATCCATTCTTCGGAGCCTAGTCCGCTGGCGTGTTCACGAACGCGATCAACTGTGGCATTAACCCGGTCGGGCTTGGGTGGAATGCGCCCGTATTGATAGAAGAGCAGAGAATCGATCAGTTTGTTTCTCCGCGCTCTCCAGTCTTCCCGGCTCGTGATTTTGCTGCCCTCATCGGAAATCAGGGGATCAGCGAGGCCTGCCACCGGGGGTAGTTCAGCGAGGTCCTCAGAGAGCCTTCCGGAGGAGTTTTGGCTCTCCTCGGCATCCGGCTGGAAGCTCATGAGAGCGAAGAGGAAAAGTGTGAGGTAAGTCCGCATGAGGGTCGAGAGGACAGCTTTTTACCCGTATCAGGGAGGGCGGGAAAGCAATGAATCCAAGGGGCGAGGTGGTGGATTTGCCAAATGCAGATGGGGTGAGTTTGGACGGGGAGGCTTTCAGAATCGCCGGATTACGGGGTGGTCTCAGCCCTGAGGGTGTGCTAACGGTGAAGGAGTAAAGGATATGAAACTCGGATTTATAATATCAACCGCGGTGGGTGCGCTGCTTGCTGTTGTGGTGGTAATGGGAATGGGGCAGCTTACTAAGCTGAAAAAACAGGTTGCCGATTTGGAGCAGGAGAAGCCGGCGAAAAGCGCAACTCGTATACCGGGAGCTCCGGTTGCGTCGGCTGCGGTGGCGTCATCCCGCCCTTCTGGTCCCGCAAAGAGTGGCCGGGCGCCTGCGAACAGTGATCCAGATCAGGAAGAGGGTGAGGCAGACAGGGGCGAAGAGCGCAGAAGGGTGCTTGGTGATATGTTTCGACAGTGGGCCGAGAGCGATGCCGGTAAGCGTATGCAGGAAGCTCAAAATAAGAGAAAGGCGGGAAGGCTTTTTGGGCCGTTGGTTGAGGACCTGGCTCTCGGCGAAGAGGACCGCGATTATTTTCTCGAGATTGCGGGAGCGTCGGCAGGAGCTGAGGATGCCCTCTGGGGTGAGTTGATGACGGCTGGGGATGGAGATCGGGAGAAGATCCTTGAAGAATGGGAGGCGGAAAACAGCGAGCGCTCTGCGGCCATGAAGGAGTTTCTTAATGATGACTCAGACTGGGAGCGCTACCAGAACTATGAGAGCAGGCTTGAAGAATATGAGCAGGTTCAGGGGTTAAGGCGTGCGATGGAGGGGGCAGGAGTCCCGCTTACGTCTGAACAGGAAGCGCAGCTTGTCGAGGTGATGTATGATGCCAGGCAGCAAACTGGCATGACCGAGAGGTGGCAGGGCAGGGGAGTCTTGAATCAACTGGACGAACCTGGAATCGCCGATCGTCTTGAGGCAGACTGGCAGTCTAATCAGGAGGCGATGAGTTCAGGGGTGAACAGTGTGCTTTCTCCAGAACAGGTCGAGGCCTTCAATTCCTCTCAGAGCCGTACGATCAGGCAGGCAACTCAGGGGTTGCGGATGATGGAAGCTTTTACGGGTGGAGGCCGCAGATCTGAGTAACGATGAAGGGGGCTCTTACCTTGTTTGTCTGTGGGCTGGTATTGGCCAGTTGCACAGGGTTGCTTCCCGCGCAGGGGGATTTGGGTGAAATCCAGAAAAGGAGCTACTCCTTTAAGGAGGCTGGTAAGGATATCGAATACGCGCTCTATGTCCCTTCCGGCTACAAGAAGGCTAAGCCGGCGCCCCTGCTGGTCCTGCTGCACGGGCTCGGGAGCAATCCCCAGCAGGTGATACGCTATCAGGGAGTCACCGAGGAGGCAGAGGAAAGGGGTTATATCGTTGTTGCGCCCTTCGGGTATAACGAGCGAGGATGGTATGGGAGTCAGGGAAAGGGAAAGAGAGGTTTCGGGGTGCGTGCTGGCGATCCAGAAAACCTCGGGGAGTTGAGTGAAAAAGATGTCCTCAACGTTCTGGGGATCGTGCGTCAGGAGTTTAATGTCAATTCCTCACGAATTTACCTCGCAGGGCACTCCATGGGTGGAGGAGGAACAATTCATCTGGGAGCAGCTTATTCTGATATCTGGGCAGCCCTTGTTCCAATGTCGCCTGCCTACATGGGTAGTCACGACATCCTTGAGGAAATCAAGGCGCCGATGATGGTCGTTACTGGTGACAAGGATACAACCGTTCCTGTTCAGATGGTTCGTCCTTTCGCCCGGAGGATGAAAGAGACAAACGCCAAGCACGTTTACAAGGAGATCGCCGGAGGTAACCATGGAACGACGTTTTACCGGAACCCCAAATTGATGGCTGAGGTTTTCGATTTTATGGATGGCTGCCGCCTGCAGGTTGAAGAAGGGGATGATTTGCCAGAGGAGCCACTGAGAGTTTTTACCAACAAGTCCGGTAGAACAATCGAAGCCCGGATCGTTAGTAGCGAGGGGTCCAAGGTCACCATTGCCCGCAAAGATGGGAAATCCTTCACTATTGCTTTGAGCTCCCTCAGTGAGGCTGATCAGGACTACATCCAAACTTGGATTGCGGAGTCAGCGACTGAGCCCTGAGGGCAATCTTGCAAGGACTTCACTTATTTCGTTCCTGATTCTCCTCCGCTTGGCTGGGCAGGAGCAGGAGCGAGTCCCAGTTCCTCTCCGAATCGCTGTCTGACCTCGGCGGGGATATCGGCTGTCATAAGAGCCTGGCGGGCAGCGGGCCGGTCAACAACACTCCACTCGGTGAGAGTATGATGGATGAGGCCGAAACGTCGGTGGTCTTCACTCAGGCTTTGAGCCCATTCGAACGCCGTGCCCGGGTCGCTGTTGGTGGTCATATGGACCACTCGTTCCGATGCCCCGTCCCTCGTGCGACCCGCTGGAAGGGAGTTAATCCATTCTCCGGCCGCCATGCTGTCGATGCGCATCCATTGCTCGGTGACGTCGCCAACTGCCTCACGCCGAATAGATCCTCTCTCTGGCAGGCCGAGAGCCCATTGTGCGGCCTCAACTGGGTCTGAAGAGGACCAGACTCTGGCCACTTCCTGGGCCATATGTCGATATTCGCGGCTGATTGGTCCATTCTGAGGTAATTCGGCTGCGATATTCTGGTAGATGTTTGCCGCCTCGGAGGGGTCGTGTTCGGCAACAAGCCGGAGCACGGACTGGGTGGCTCGCTGCTGGTCTCCGGCTTCGAGGCCGCGGGCCCACTCCAACGCGCCTTGGAGGTCCTGCTCGCCCCATCGGCGGGCGACGGCTTCAAGAACATGGTGTCGTTCATTAACGGTCTGAAGAGAGTCCGTGGTGAAGTTCGCTGCCCCAGCTGGGTCATTCTCAGCCCATGAGGAGGCTACCCCGCGGATGGCGCGCATTCGGAGGGCCGGATTTTCCAGGGCCATGCTCCACTCCAGGGCAGCGGTACGATCAGACTCAGCCCATCGGTGGCTCAGATCGCGGAGGAGGTGCATGGTATGCTCCGAGCCTGGTAGCTGGGTAAGATAGTCTGCTGCTGCGGCAGGATCGTCATCGGACCAGTGGCGGAGAATGTCCTCCATGGTGGCGAACTGATCGCGTCCTGTCAGATCCTCACTCCAGCGGAGAGCGGCCTGAGGGTCGCTGCGACCCCATCGAGATGCAAGCCGGTGAAGGGCGCGGCGCCTTTGTGGGCCGGGAGGCATGGAAAGAATGCTCCGTCCCAGAGCTGCAAAGTTCGTGGGTTGGCTTCTCTCAATTTGTTCGATGAGCCGATGAAATTCATCTGCAGGAGCCGAGTCCTCTCCAGAGTTGTTCGAACGGTTTTCGGATGGGGCGGAGTTGTTCGTCTCTGTTCGCTCGCGGCTCGGCTGGCTCTTTCTGGCAGTCTGTAATAAAGGGGCCGTAGTCTTTGTCGCAGTTTCTTCGCTCGATATGAGCAGGAAGCGGTCCGCAGCGACTCCGATTGCAAACGAGCCGATAGCAATAAGAATGAGAAGGACTTTTTGAGACATGACTCGGCGCTACTATGTCACTTTGTTCCTCCAAGGGCGACCTTGTTCTTTTCGATTTCCGAAAGGCGAAGTTCGGCGAGTTTTTTCAGTGCGGCGACTTTGACAGGATGCTCCATGCTGAGATCAAGTTTCTCTTGAAGATCCTTTTCCAAGTTAAAAAGGGCGGGTCCAGAACCCTTCAGGCCGGCGTGGCGCCGATTGGGGAAGAGTTTCCATGATCCCTTTCTGATGGCCTGAAATCCATCTGCTCCATGCCAGTAAAGGAGATCCTGACGCGGATGGGTAGCTTCCTTGTTGTCTTGGAGTGTGGGCCAGACATTCAATCCGTCGATGATGGGATTGCCCTGGCTGTGTTGCTGGAGGTCGATCCCACATGCATGAGCAAGGGAGGGAAGAAGGTCGATCGCTGAAATCAGAGCCGCACTTTCCCAGTCAGGAGGGATGAGCCCCGGATGTCGAATGATGCATGGGACGCGGGTGCCGCCCTCAAGGGCTGACCATTTCTTTCCTCGGAAGGGATCAGCTTTGGATGCCCGGGTAAGAGGTTCCGGCCCGTTGTCGGAGAGGAACACGACGATAGTTTGCTTTTCTAGATCTGCTTTCTTCAAAGCATCCAGTAGTTGGCCGATCCGATGATCCAGTTCCTCCACGACATCACCAAAGACGCCGAATTGGGATTTTCCCTTCCACTCTGGATGTGCCTCGAGCGGAAAGTGAGGGGCAGTATGAGGAAGATAGAGAAAAAATGGGTGGTCCCGATTAGATTTGATAAATTTGATTGCCTCATTGGTGAAGCGTTCACTCAGGAGTCGATTGGTGAAAGGGTTCTCGATGACCTCGTCATCTCTCCATAGCTCCTTGGTCTGATTGTTGCTCTTGTTCAGATAGAAGGTGGTCTCGAACCCCTGCCGGTGGGGGCGGAGCGGCGGTTCGTCTCCAAGGTGCCATTTGCCAAACATCGCAGTCCGGTAACCGGCAGCCTTGAAGATCTCCGGCATGGTGAGCGCGTCTGGGCTCAGGCCCTGTCCCTTCTTCATGATGTGGCCAATCACACCCTTGGACCAGCCAAGGCGGGCTGGGTAGGCGCCGGTAAGGAGAGCCATGCGGGAAGGCGTGCATACCGTTGCTCCAGCATAAAAACTGGTGAGCTTAACTCCCTCCCGCGCCAGTTGATCAAGAACGGGAGTTTTGATTTTAGGATGACCATATGAGGAAAGGTCATGGTAGCCGAGGTCATCGGCCATGAGGATTACGACATTTGGGGGGCGTTCTTTTTGTTCTGCCAGTAGAGAGCCGTGAAGCTGGAGCAGCAGGAAATAGGCAAGGGCCTTGTGTGTCTTCATGGAAAGCTCTCTGGGAATACACTATTGGGGGCGTATTCCACAGAAAATTGCTGGATCAGAGGCTGGATGACAGTAGCCCGGGTGAAAGCTAAGGGAGCTCCCGGCGTGACGTAATGCCGAGTAAAGAGGTCATTTCCGAGACCAAGATTCTACCAGCCTATGTCTTTGTTATGGCTTTCCGAGGCGCCTGAAGGGCCTGCCATACCAAGAGCTAAATTTACGCAATGCGCTTTTAAGGTCATCTGCAACTACGAGCACACAAGGGATGAGAAAGAGTGTAATTCCCGTGGCGAAAAGGACTCCGTAGGCGAGGGACACGGCCATGGGGATCAGAAACTGGGCCTGCAGTGAATTGTCGAACATGAGGGGCATCAATCCGACAAAGGTGGTGACCGAGGTAAGGAAGATGGGGCGGAAGCGGCGGCAACCGGATTGCTGCACGGCATCAAGAAGTGGAATGCCACGGCGGACCCGTTGATTGATGTCATCTACCATAACCAGAGAATCGTTCACCACTACCCCAGCCATGGCGAGAATTCCAAAGAGGGACAGGTCGGAAGGGGTAATGTCCATGATGATGTGGCCCAGAAGTGCGCCGATTACCCCGAAGGGGACAACAGCGAGAATGTAGAGTGGTTGCAGGATTGATTGAAACGGAATGGCAAGAAGAGCAAAGAGGGCAAACATCAGGGCGATGCTGCCGATCATGAGGCGTTTCTTGGTTTCCTCCGCCTCGGCCACGGCTCCGGTGAAGACAACGTGAAGGTCCTCGTAATCTCGAAGAAGCTCGTCTGCACGAGGCTTTAACGATTTGGCAATGCGGACAAGGTCGACGCTCTTATCCTTTGGTTCCGCCCCGATGCGGGTGACCTCTGCCTTATCATTGCGTTCGATGAAGGTGGGTGCCTGGACAAATTTTGTGGCGGCCACGGTAAAGAGGGGAACTTCTGCCCCAGCCGGGGTTCGAATTTTCATTCTTTCCAGCGTATTGAAGGTTTCGCGCTGCTTCTTAGGGAGGCGAACCATGACCCGGTATTCATCGTGGCCACGCAGGACGCGCTGGGCCTCTTCGCCATAGAAGGCTCTCCGCACCTGATAGGCGAGGGCCTGCTGGGTCACCCCGAGTTCGGTCCCCCGCGAGGTGAGACTAAGTTCCACTTCGGTTTGAGGTCGTTGTTGGTTGACCCATGCATTGGCGATGCCCTCATACCCCTGCAAGAGGCGTTGAATCTGCCGGGCAAGGTCCTGTTTCGCTTTTGAATTGGGTCCTCGTAGCTCCAATTCAAGAGGATCGGCATCCTTTTCTCCCTCCTCGCCCCGCGTCTTCTGGCTTCGGATTTTCAGGGTGGCGTTTTCCGGAAGTTCGCCGATCAAGTCCCGCCAGCGTTCCATCACGGCATCGTTGCTGGGACCCGGCATGGTGCGTAGGCCGGGAGGGATAAGTCCGAGAAAGGTGACGGAGTGGGCTTTGTTATAGGGTCTCCATGGGGCCTCCGTTCCTAGTAATCTCCAGTGATTGGTGACGATGGCTCCCTTTTCAGGATCGACGAACTCCTCCCGCATTTTCTCAGCAGCCTCAGTGATGCGGTCGGTATATTTGCGGGTAGTTTCAATAGAGACGTGCTCAGGAAGTTTCAGAGTGGCCATTAACTCGGGGCGTTCTACCGAGGGAATGGAGACGTATCCGAGTCGCCCTCCTGCGAAATAGCCGAGCATGAGAAGTCCCATGCAGAGGAAAAGGGCGATCGCGGTAATCCGGTGAACGACCACGAGTTTGAGGGTGGGAGAATAGACCTTGTCTATGAACGCCTGCAGTCCTGTCGCGGCAAGTCGCTGAACCTTGCGGATGGGGCTGCGGACCCTTTCACTGCTGCGTTTGAGATGCTTAAGGTGGGCGGGAAGAATGAGTTTGGATTCCACCAGGGAAAACAGAAGGACCGGAGCGACAACGAAGGGAATCTGGCGAGCGAAGTTCCCTGTCATGCCATCAAAGAAAAGAAGGGGGAGAAAGGCCACTATGGTAGTAAGGATTCCGAAGGTGACAGGAACGGTGACCGCCTTGGTGCCCTCGATGGCGGCGTCGAGCGGGTTGGCGCCCCCTTGGAGCCGGGTGTAGACGCTTTCTCCGGTAACGATGGCGTCATCCACTACGACACCGATCACGATGATGAATCCGAATAGACTCATCATGTTGGCTGATATCCCAAAGAGTTGCATTACGATTATCCCGCCGGCAAAGCTTACGGGAATGCCCACCACTACCCAGAACGCGAGCTGGGGCCGCAGAAAGAGCCCAAGGACAATCATGACAAGGAGTGCACCCTGAAGCAGGGAGCTCCCCATGGTCTGGAGACGGGACTGGAGGCCTATGGCCCGGTCGGAGTGAGTGCCAAGAACAATGCCTTCCGGGAAACGGTCCCCGGATTTGGCAACGTATTCTCGGACCTTACGGGCAATCTCCAGTGCGTTTTCATTACCGGTGCGACCCACATCGATGCGCACGGCAGGTCGACTGTTGTATTCCGAGATAAATTTCTCCTCGTTGTCGGTATCGGTAATGGTCGAGGCGATCTCGCCGAGGGTGAGCTGGGCGCCATTCGAGGAGCGAATCGTGATCGAGGCGAATTCGTCGAGGCTATAGGCTTGCCCGCGGGTGCGGATGTTGAGTCGGCCGGTAGGTCCATCAATGGCCCCGGCAGGAAGGTCGATAGAGGATTGCCGGATAGCGTTGGCCACGGCATCCGGGGTCAGGTTGTAGGCCTCAAGTTTTTCAGTGTTGAGCTCGATGGCAATACGGTGATCCTGTGGGAGGAAAGCGCGTATGCGGCTGATTCCGTCGATGGCCAAGAGGTCATCACGGACTCTTTTGGCGGCAGTGTGCAGCTCCTCTTCGGGAAGGTTGCCGGTGACAACTACCCAGATCACGGATTTATAGTCGCTCCTGCTGGGAATTCGGATGCGGAAAGGTTCGTTCGGGGCGGGAATGTTCCTGAGAGTTTTGAGGAGGGAGTCGATATCCTCCTTCAATTCGCGCAGTTCTGTTCCCTTGCGTGCTTCTACGTAAATCTTTGCTTCTCCCCGGTGAGCATCGGTGTTGAGTTGCTTGACTCCATCGAGGGATTCGAGGGCGTTTTCTACAGGAACGAGGATCTCCCGTTGAACGTCGGTTGGGGTGGCGCCGGGATAGCTTTTGGAAATATAGACCGATCCCCACTGCTTATCCGGCTCCATCTCCAGGGTGATTCGGAAAAACGCCACATAAATTCCACCCAGTAGAATGCCTACCATAAGGAGGTTGGCGGCGATGCTGTTCTTGGTAAACCAGGAGATCATTTCGCGGACTTCTCTGGAGTTTTAGTCGATGGGTTTACCTTAGTTGACTCGTTCTCTGAGGACTCGACCAGGTCCTCAGTGGTGTCATCCTCCACCACGACCACTTCCCCACCATCGGGAGCATAGACCAGTCGGGTGAGTACGAGGAGTGCCCCGTCCTCTATTGAGGCTCCCTTGAAGACGATGTGGTCCTTGTCGGAATGGAGAGGGCGGATATAGGTAGTTCCCAGTTTCATGGTCTCAGGATCGGCGATGCGGATGCGGCTTAGTTGTGAGACGGCCTCCCGTGGAATGACAAAGACATCTTCAAGAGTTTTTCCGGGTATGGCAGCTGTAACCGGCTGGCCGACACGCAGGGGGGTGGTCTCCGACTTCAAGCCGAAGGGATCCTCGATCCGGGCGATGGCAAAGAGTTCGAGGGTGTTGGCGTCGAGCGCGCCTTCGGTCCGAAGGATCCGGGCCTCCCAGGAGGTAGCTGCCTTTTCGTTGAGTCCATCCCGAAGGGTGACGGGGAGGGGAGGATCATTGGTATCCTCCGGCAGGGTGATATCTTCCAGTCGAAGGGTGGACACCGGAAGTCTCACTTCGCTGTAATCAGTGGCGAAGATCTCACCAAGGGGAGTGGCAGCCCCAATGGTCTGACCGACCCCGACCGTGCGATTCAGAACCCGGCCGTCGAAGGGAGCTGCTACCTTGGTCCGTTCGAGATTACGCAAGGCGCTTGCCTCCTGTGCCTCGGCCAGGAGAAGGCCCTGGCGGGCGGCTTTGAGTTGTGGCTCGCGTCGGACAAGGGCACTTGGTTCGTCCTTATAGCCAAGGTCTTTCCAATCGAGACGGGACTGCTCGGCAAGGGCCTCTTCCTTGTCGAGATTCAGCTGAGCGCTGGCAACCTGAGCCTGGGCGGACACGAGAGCGACCTCGAAATCAACCGGATCAATTTCCAACATGATATCGCCCTTGCTGAAGAAGGCCCCATCTTCAAAAGAGGGATGGATAGCCTGTACTCGTCCAGAGACCTGAGCGGTAAAGGTGACCAGGCTATGGGCCCTGATGTTGCCCTGAGAGGGAACGAGGACTTGGTAGTCCTGCCGCTTGAGCTCCTGAACCCGCGCTTCGATGGGTTTAGCCTTGGGGCGAGGGGGCGCCTCTATGGGCTTCTCGACGGAAAATTTGTTGTAACCAATCACCCCCAGAATCAGGAGTGCGACAGGCAGAATGATCCGTAGCGCGATACCCGGGGCTCTGTTGCGGGCTATCGGCTCGGGAGTGTGGGTTGGGCGAGATGGGTCGGATGGGTTCATCGCGATCTCTGGGGGATACTACAGGTTGCTCCATACGGCAATGGTAAGGGGCGTGGGGGGCAGGTCGGGGAGAAGCTGTTTAAAGGCTGCAAATGAACGCGCGGTGAGTGAATGTCATCCCTACTTAGTAATGCGCAGAGCGGGGTTCTGTTCCGCAGGATTGGGAGAGGCTTGCCGGGTCAGCAAGAATCTGTCTGGATGGGGGTCATATGAAGAGGTCATCAATACTGTTGCTCTCCGGATATTTCAGCGTGATGTCTCCCGGAGCGGAGCCGCGGGTGCCTTCCAGGGAGGTGCAGGAGGCTGGACTCGAGCTAAAGGCTCTCAAGGAGCTTAACCTGGCGATGGAGAAGGAAGTG
>Ga0115012_10001042_pt1 | contig 15951 bp, 15 predicted proteins | sample TroAtlMetagenome_FD_88706 | JGI IMG/M metagenome (GOLD analysis project Ga0115012, IMG submission 88706) | Marine eukaryotic phytoplankton communities from Atlantic Ocean - Tropical Atlantic ANT10 Metagenome | ecosystem: Environmental > Aquatic > Marine > Oceanic | place: Tropical Atlantic...
ACAGCACTGTTACTACCTTTTTTAACTAATGCAATATTATCCACGCCAATAATCATATCTGCTGTATAATTTAAACTAGACGCGAAACTTTCTTTTTTAATTTTGATAAATTTTGCCATTTTTTGTTTTTGTTTATGTTTGTGTTTATGTTTTTGTTTTGGTTAGATTTATACAGTTCTATTCTGTTTTATTTCTTTTGTTATTACCTATACCGCCTACCTTAACAACACTTGTATCGACGTCGCTTACGGCTTGTTGTCCATATTGCGTGGATGTATCGCTGTTAGAATTACCGTTAGTTTTACCAACTATACTTTTAACCTTATTCATAGCACCAGGACTACCAACTCTTAGTTGTGCATTTCTTCCATCCCCTGTACCAGCAGCTTGATTGTATACATCTCCTTTTCCATAATATTGACCTCCAACATCACCTTTTCTAACATTATGACCTTCATAATCTTTCATTCTATGTGCTAGTCTATTAGCTCGTTTCATTAAACGATTAGCTTTTCTTCTAGCTTTACCATCTCCAACTATTGATTTAGATTTTTCACCAACAGATTCGTTAACAACACCACCTTTAGCATCTGTTTCTTTTAAGGTCATACCAGCGTCTTGCGCAAATCCTAAAGCTTTTCCTAACATTTTATGATGTTTAGCTTCTCTACGTGTTGCACCAGCTGATAAGGCTTTATCTTTCATACCTCTAGCGTAACGACGTATTGATTGTGCATCAGTAGTTTTAGCAATTTCTTTATCTAATACATCTCCTGAAAATCCTTTTTGGGATTCAAATTTACGCACCAGACCAGCTTTTTTACCTCCACTAAGATCTACTTCAGGGAATGTAATTGGTTTATTTATATCAATTTTACCTCCTGAACCATCACTTGTATTATTATTTTTTCCAGCTAGCCACTCTTTAAATGTTCCAATTCCTTTCCCGATACCATCCCCACCATTATTAGTATCAGTGTTGGTTCCACCACCACTGGAGGTTATTGTAGTACTACTATTACTATTAGAGTTTATATTACCACCATTTCTAGCACTGGTATCTGCACCTGACATACTATTCATTTCATCTCGAGAAAGCCATACACCAGTAGTTCTATAATGAGCTTTTTGTTTTTTAGAAAAATCAGTATACTCTTTAAGCTTCATGTCACCATAAGTATTCATGTCTCTTTTAGCAAAAGCATCTTCACGTGTTCTACCTAAGTTACCTCTTTTGTATTCTATATCGGTTTTTTCACCAGTAACAGGATCAGTATATGTTTTAAATTCACCGTTTTTTGCTTTTCCAGAATTTGGATCTATTTTTCCATTTTGTTTCAGTGCAGAACCAATTTTATAAAAGGGTATTTTTGCCATGATTATTTGTATTTTTTAGAATCGTGCTTAATGTCTCCTGCTAATTTAGATATATGTTTTTCATCAGCAGTCATATCGATATCACTGTGACCGTGTTTGTCATCCCAATCTACATCTTCTTTAAGATAGTGGATATGTGCAGCATCATCTCTTTCTGCAGCATGTACGTTGTGTTTAGTGATAGGTGTACGAGAATGTCTAGCATTACCAGAATATTCCCCGAAATGTCCTTTTTCCATAATATTATTTTTTAGTTTGTTCTTTTAATTTTACCCATTTTGATATGGTATAACCTATAGTTACTAATAGTAATATTATTTTTAACGATATTTCTATATGTGTCATAGATACTGCTAAAGCTATTCCGTTTATTATTAGTAATTTTATATCTGAAATACTCATTTTATTATTTAGCTCCTTGAGCTAAAGCTGTAATAGGATATTCAACTTGGTAAGCGTTTCTACCACAAGAAGCTTTAGATACTTGCATACCTGTTATGCCTGAACTAGAACCCACACTGTGCATTCTACCATCTTGATTTAATGGGCCATCCCATATATGAGATTCTCCTACTATACCTATTTTCTTATTTTTACTCGCCTTGTTATAACTTGGATCGTGTTTCATTTTTGTTTTTTTACTAGTCATTTTTTATTTTTTTTAGCTATTTTTCTTAAAGTTATAGCTAAATTATATTTTTTACTTCCTGGAGGACAAATTTTACTTCCGAAATTTTTACCAGTACAATCTCCTTTTGTACCTCTTTTTTCGACAGATTTATTCATATCTTGCATCCAGCCGGTTTTATAAAATGGTGCATTACTTTTCATATTAAAGTGTTTTTAAGATTTCGTGAATTAAACTTATCTGGTGAAGAGTTTAGGTCATATAATGAACGATTTCTTGCGCTTTCATCACCGCCTGCTAAAAAATCAGCAGCTCCACGACTCATTTCGTTAAAACCACCGGGATATTGATTAGCCTCTGCTGCTCCAGGATTTACCATTCCAACTCCACCAGCTGCTGAAGCTGGATTGGATGCACCACTAGTACCAAAAAACGGGTTGCTTTGTATTGTTCCTATCCTACTTTGAGTATTTTTATTCGTTGCGGCTTGTGTAGCTCCAATTAATCCGACCAAACCGAAATTTAAAGGACTTGTTTTTTTCATCTTGTTTTATCTTTATTAAGATTATTTATTGCTGTTATTAATACTTTATCTGTATATGTTTTGCCACTCATTATTGAGTTTCTTCTTTTGCTCGTAGGTAAATCTTCTTCACCTAACATAATTCGGTACATTCTTGCTATTAGTTGTTTACACTTGAAAGAAACTTTATAGATATTATACTTTTGGGTTGTTCTGTTTCGTTGTCTCCACGTTACAATCCAGTTGTTTTTTACCATTTTGTTCCAGCGTCTATTGTCCCAACTGTAAGCATAAGTACCGACTTTAAAGTCTTGTTTAGTAAAAAGACCCATACAGTCAAAATATATTAATAATTCTAAATCAGCATCGTTTAAATTATTGTTTCTGCAAGCCCATTTTCTAATGATTCTATAATGTTTTAATAAATTTAGATCTTTAATATCATTTGAATCTAATTTTCTCATAAAACAACTACAACATCTTGTAACTTTATAACAATAAATTTTTCTTTTAAATACTCTATTCCATGACCCGCGGCCTTGTCATAGTATATTTCATTACCAATTTTTAGATTTTTTATTTCATCACTAATAGAAACTATAGTAGCTTTTTTGTATCTAATATCCTCTCTATTTTTTTCTACTATTAATAAACCACCTTTTGTCTTTTGGTCAATTATTTTTTCCGGCTGTATTACTATGTTATTACCTACTGCTTTCATTAATTCTAATATTATTAATTACACAATCAGTGGATAATATAGTTGCAGCAACCGAAACCGCATTAATAAGGGCACTTTTTGTAACAAGAAGAGGATCTATTATTCCTTCATCAATCATGTTAACTACTTCTTTGTTAACAACATTTAGCCCTTTACCTGTTATTTTACCTAACAATTCAGGTAAACTATCTTTTTTACATTCTATACCAGCATTATTTAAAATCACTCTAAAAGGATATTCTATAGCCCTTAATAAAACCTTTTCACCTTCGTTTTTGGTTTTTATGCTTTGTGATGCATTTAATAAAGCAATTCCACCACCTGGAACTATACCTTCTTTTATTGCTGCTTTTGTAGCACAGATAGCATCTTCTATTCTATCTGATTTTTCTTTTAATTCTATATCTGAATTTGCCCCAACTTTTACAACCGCTATTTTAGCTGATAATCTAGCTAATCTTTTTTCTAAACGTATAACATGACCAGGGTTGGGTTTTCCACTTAATTCTTTTTTAACTGCATTAATTAAGTTTGATATTTCTTCATCAGGTTCCCCTACTTGTAGAATAGTATCTTTTTCATCTGTTATAGATTTTAAACAACTACCGAGTAATTCAGGTTGGATTAAATCCATATCATCCCCTAGATCTTCATTTATGACAGTAGCCCCAGTAAGTAATGCTAAATCATCTAATGTTTCTCTTTTGTTCACACCAAAAGTTGGTGCATTAACAATATTTATTTTTATATTACCCTTTGTTTTATTCATAGCAAGAGTAGCCATAACCGGCGCCTCTACATCTGCTATTATTAATAAAGACATGTTTTTCTTTATCACATATTCTAAAACAGACTGGATTTGTCTTATATTTTCAACAGGAGATTCTATTATAAGTACAGCTGGTTTATCTAATTCAGCTGTTTTTTTAGTTTTATTAGTTACAAAATGAGGGTTAGTTAATCCTTTGTTATATTGTACCCCATCAACTAATTCAACTTCTGTTTGTGGTAAAGCAGAATGTTCCATCATAACAACGCCAGTTTGTCCAACAGCTCTGAATGCATCTCCTATGATTTTACCTAATTCTGGTTCATTATTTGTTGAAATAGTAGCAATTTGATCAATCATATCTCCTTTAACCGGTATTGCTATTTTTTCTAAATATTTTATTACTTTTTCTACAGCTTTATTTATATTCTCTTTTAATTCTCTTGAATTAATACTTATATCTTTTGCTTCTTTTAAAATAGCATGAGCAATCACGGTTGCTGTAGTTGTACCATCACCTGCTTCATTTACTGTCTTTCTAGCTGCTTCTTTCAAAAGTGTTGCCCCCATATTCTCTACAGGATCTAATAATACCACTGAGTTTGCTACGGTAACACCATCTTTTGTTATAATTGGTTTACCTTGATCGTCTTCAAGTAAAACACACTTGCCACTAGCCCCTAAAGTAGAGCTAACGGCTTGTGTGAGTTTATCAATTCCTTCAAATACTTGATCTTGAGCTTTTTCCCCAAAATTAAGATTCTTGACTATTAAGTCTGACATATTATATTAAATTTGATTTGATTTATTTTATTTAAAGGTCTTAACGACTTTTGGACCGTTTAAGAACTCTATTTTTTTCTCATAATGCTTTACTGAAGCTATAACTGCTTCCTCAGCACCTTCTAGTGTTTCTCTACGGGTTACATCCATCCACTCTTCTGTTTCTGGATTTTGGTGTTCAGTTTGATAAAAACCGTTAGGTAGTTGGGTTATTCGCCAATTTTTCTTTTCAGCAACATGTTTCCAAAGGGTTTTAGTTTTTTCTGAAACTTGTGGTTGACTACTCCACGAACTAGTCTGGTAATATAGTGTCATAAGGTTTTGGTTTTAATTATTTAATATTTGGTTTATAAATATATAGTTACTTGTTTTTCTTTGTTTTTAAGTGAATTTTTAATTACAAACTACTTCATTATACAATTCTGTTACTTGAGCTGCCGAAAGAGCGGAGGAAAAGAAACGTACTTGATCCATTTTTCCCTCTAGGGTAAGGGAAGGACTCCCTGTATCATAAGCACCCAAAACGTTTTGACCGCCCGTATAACCTGTGTTATCTGCTGTAAATGCAGCGTTTGATCCCACAACCGCACCGTCTAAATATAATGTAGCACCCGCGGTAGAGCTTTGAGTAAGCACACAATGCTGCCATACACCAGCCACAGAGGTTCCCCCAGTAATACTGCCATTAGCGTTATTGTAGTAAATTAAATAATCTGCTTCATAAGCAAAATAGAACCAACTACTACTATTCGCGGTAGCTAAAATCATGTTGTAACTTCCAGCACCCGCTACAGCATCTACATTCATCCAAGCTGAAATAGTGAAATTATTAACAGGGAAGTCCATATTATCAACAGAAATATAACTACCGCCAGTAAACACCGCGGCATTACCAAATTTACCTGTTGTGTATGTAATCCCATTTACAGCTGTACCATTATAACCTCCACAAGCATTTGGTACATCATTTGTAACTCCTCCATCACTATTTAATTGAAATAAAGTGGTTGCAGGAACGGGGAAACCGCATATACAAGTTGAAGGTTGTCCTGTTATATACTCATCACCTATTTGTTTCCAATCACTACCATTATAATATTCTACATAACTTGTAGTTGTATTAAATCTAAATTCACCTGCATTTAAATTACTTGATGGTTCAGCTGCTGCATTTCCTGTGGGTATTACTGTACCCTCTGTATTAGCGCTTGATGTACTATCTTTTGGAAAATCTAAAAGTTCTGGTGTTGTTATTTTAGTCATTGAGATATTTTGTTATATTATGCTGTAAATTTTATAGTCCCTGTTCCATTTGTTCCTTCAGATGAAACTTTAAATATACTTATTTTAAATCCAGAGACGGAAGTGTCAACTATTTCAGTTAAACCGGCTGCTCCACTTAGTGTACATGTATACTCAGATGGATATTTTAATATAATTACGCCAGAGCCTCCAGTCATTGCTTGAGAAGTATTACCACAATATCCGCCAGCAGAACCACCACCAGTCGCCGCTGTTCCAGCAGGAGTACTATTATCTCCTCCTCCACCTAAACCTCCACTAGCATTTCCGGGTGTTCCATACTCACCCCATCCACCACCACCACCAGCAAAATAAACATCAGATCCACTTACTTCACCTACAGAATTTGTTGAGGCTATAGTGGTATCAATAATTGTAGAAATTATTCCTACACCTCCTGTTCCGGGATTAGTGGCACTTGAAACGATACTTTGTCCAACTCCACCAGCTCCACCACCGCCTGCACCTATGTAGTGTCCCGACACTCCAGTAACATGAGATCCTCCATCATTTCCATATCCTGTTAAAGGTGACATATTGCTTTGGTTCGACGCTCCTCCTGTTGATCCTTGGCTACCCAAACCGTAACCACCTCCACCGCCACCTGAACCTCCAGCGTTTGCATTTGGCCAAGCGGCCGCCCATCCTGAACAACAAGCTCCTGCACTATAGCCACCACCATTTGCTATCCAACTAGAAACAAAGGAATTACTACCATTGGTATATCCTGTTGAATAACTAGGTCCAGTAGAGCCCGTACCACCAGCACCAACTTGTATACTATAATCTGTATTTATTTTTAAGTCACCACTTAAACTACCACTTAGTACACCTCCCGCTCCAGCTCCACCAGCTCCACATAGATTTGTACTACCACCACCTCCACCAACTATAAGTGTTTCAATGATTAATGGAGATAAAAATTTCTTCCATCCTCCGGCGTTAAAATGTTCCATTCCGGATAAAGTACTATTATATCTTAACATACCTATTTCACCTCCAGGAGGGGTATCATTTTTAAACGTTATCTCACCACTACCTTCTTTAAATACTAAAGTATCAGTAGAACCACTTGTAAAATGTGTTTGTATATCATTTTCTTTTTGCCAAAGATCATATATTTGTTCCGCGGTTAGAGCAGAATTAAAAATACGCAATTGATCCATTGATCCATTTAGGGTATTACTACTCATTTGAGCGTTATAACCTATAATCATTGTTGCCCCGGTGTTGGTTCCAATAGATGATCCCGAATGTACAGCATCTTCTATTCCATTTAAATATATTTTAGCAGCAGAGGAATGATCCATTGTAATGGCAACATGATACCAAACTCCTGTAGTAAATGTAGATGTACTAGATAAATTCACATATCCGCCACCATCAAAATAAAATCTCAGGGAATCTGTTGTGGTACCAGTATCTATTGACCATCCACCTAGAACAGCTGAGTATGTTCCTATAAAAGTCATATAGGTTCCTGGAACAGATGTAGCGTTGAACCAAAAAGATACACTATAGTTAGAAGTACCCCAATTTATAGGGTTAGATGAAAAAGTTATAGCACTAGAAGTACCATTAAACTGAGCGCATTCTCCAAACTTACCACTTACATAACTTATACTAGAATCAGTACCGTTATATGTTGTAGGATCAGCAACTGAATCTCCATTAAAATCCCATAAAGCAAACGTAGTTGCTCCAGATGGGAAACTCAGTTCTGCTGTGGTTAAATCAGATGATGTTTTAAGCGGTGGTAAACTACCAGGTTTAGAATTATTATAAATATCTTGGATGCTTGCTAAAGATAAAGCACTTTTATATACTCTTACTTGTTCAATTAAACCATTAAAAGGGTAATCGGTATTTGAACCATTAGATCCTATAGCAAGGTTTAGAGTAGTAGGTGTTGCTCTTGTAGTTGTTTCTGTGCCTGAAGCATCTAAAACCCCATTTATATAAATACCCATAGCACCACCAGCTACAATAGTAAATACCACATGATACCATGTATCTTTAGTTAACGCTGAGGTGCTGGTAAAGTAACTGTTTGAAACATTAAAATTAAGCTTACCCGGATTAGAGCTATAAGACACACCATAAAATGAAATATTTATAGGTGAGTCTGCTTCACTAGCATCTCTTTGAGTTACTAAATATTGAAAATTACTATCATTTCCTTGGTTTTTCATCCAAAAAGAAATACTCCAATCTCCTGAATTAAAAAAGGTTTGGTTACCTAAATTTATTTTACTACTACTTCCATTAAAAGATGCTGCTTGATCAATGTTACCCGTTGCGTAAGTAATATCAACCGGTGTCCCATCATAATGACCTCCAACATCTTTAACATTTAAACTTAAAGGCCAATATGCTATACCAAATGTACTTGCGGGCCAATTAACCGTATATGTATCTTCACTGTTTAAAGTATAACCAGTTACTATTGTATTATCATATTTTAATATACCTACTCCAGAACCACCTGAACCACCAGTACTATAACCAACAGTACCATTGCTATATGCAGCAGCTCCAGACCCTCCTCCTCCTGTATTTACAGTTCCATTTGTTCCATCAATTTTAGCATAAGAACCTGCAGCTCCAGCGGATGAATCAGCTCCACCACCAACACCACCACTTGCGCCTGTGGCAGAGTTCCAACTACCTGCTGCACCTCCTCCAGCTACATATACGTCTGAACCAGATATCTCACCAATTCCCGCTGCGGCAGCGTGTGTAGAGTTTATAAATGTGTTTATGTTTACACCTGATCCTCCAGTACCCGTGCCGCCTGAACCAGTTGACCCTCCGGATCCTCCAGTTCCATTACTGTTTAAAAAAGGATTTCCAGCTCCACCTCCACCAGATCCCCAATAAGGATCACTATAAGTTCCTACGGCTCCACCATCGTTTCCTTGACTATCTAAACTTACACCTGTAATACTTCCGGTTTGTGTTCCGGCACCACCACCTGAACCTCCGCTACCCGCAGTACCGGCAAAACCACCGGCACCCGCGCCACAACCTCCGCCAATACCCCTGAATCCGTTGAATCCAGAATCATCACCATTTACGCCAAAAGAAGTATAATCAGCAACTGTACTATAACCTCCAGAACCTCCTTCACCTACAGTTATTACTGTTGGGGTTCCGTGATAAACAGTTGTAGTTCCTGTTTTATAACCTCCAGCACCACCTCCTCCAGCTTGACCAAAACCACCACCTCCTCCACCTCCTCCGACTATCAAATAGTCAATAGAAGAAGAACTAGCTGGTTGTTGAGCTGTCGTACCAGCACATCCTTTTAAAGCATTAGTAGAACCTGATTGATTTAAATCGGCAAGATCATTGATTACTTTTGTTAAAGCCATATTTTATTATTTAAGATGCAAAACACATAAACAAATATTTTCCACCCGCCGCGTTATATACGTTACTTGAATTTGTTATTTGAAATCCATTAGATAAAAAACTTAATGCGCTAAATGTTTGATCTCCATCAGTTAGGTTAGCATATAATTCTTTATTTCTTGGGTTTGTTGGACTTCTTTTATTATCTAATATAACCCAATTAGCAGCAGCATCGGTTCTTTTAATCATTATCCAAGCAGGTTCAAAACCTGTATAAATTATAGGGGTGTCAGTAGCGCTACCTGTTCCAGTATAATTATTTATTAAAGAATAACCTGGTACCGAATACCAACAATAATTAATCATATCATAACCAGTCCATCCCCAATTATCAATAGTTGTGGATTGAGTTCCAAACGAGTGTATGTCTGCAGCAAACGCATTGGTCGACGATAGCAATGCCCAGTCCCAGGTACCTGTATCATCTATATCATACAAAACATACCAAGGTTGAGCGTAATTTATTATCTTTTGAATTACTATCTCCGGAGCTTGAGTTAAACCTGTTCCGACCGTATCCGAATAATTAGCAGTACCTGTATAACGTATTATTGAAAATCCCGCATCTTGATTGGCACTAGCTGTTGATGTTAGGGTTCCAACACTATTATTACTTGTAGAAACAGTTCCCCCAGCTTTCCAACACCAAGATGCATAGTTTTGACCACCTACATTAGTATAAGTTGCATTGGTACTACCCGCTTGTACTGTAAACCCATCTGAATTTTGAGAAGCAATATAACCATTTGCTGACATGTTTTGACCTTGAGCATATGAGTCATTAGTGACAAAACATCCACTACTTCCTGCTCCAGTAATACTATCTACTAATACATTGTTGTAAGCAGCGTCCATTGATTTAACCCAAGTTAGATCAGGTTTAAAGTTAAACCCTGTGACAGATTTAGTACCGCTATTACCTGTATATACTTGTGCAGTAAAGTTGTCAGATGGTACTAACCCTACGTCTTGATCTTTTTGTAACAAAGCTCTCCAACCTAGAGTCCCAGTATAAACCTCCATTTTTCCAGTTGTAGTATTTTCCCTTGTTAAACCTACTGTTGGCACACTACTTGAGGGAAATGTTATAGTGTCTGATGCACCAGCTACAGTAATAATAAATATACTATTACCTGTTGATGTATCACCATTTGTTGTTTGAGCTCCTGAGGTTCCATTAACTGTACATCCGGCTGAAAAAGTAGCACTTACAATACCTGTTGTTTTTAGTATAATTACTCCGGAACCACCATCACCACCTATTTGAGTAGAAGTACCAATTCCTACATATGTAGCTCCACTAGCACCACCTCCTGTATTTGTAGTCCCATCTTGTCCATAGCTTGGTCGTGAGGCAGGAGTATCAGCACCACCTCCAAGTCCTCCAGTTCCTGGGGTATAGCTAGCAACATCATTTTTAGAACCTCCAGCACCACCACCTGCAAAATATAAAGATCCACTATCTACTTCACCAACATTATAAGTTCCTGCTAAAGTAGTATTTATAATTGTTGTAGTTGCACCAATACCACCACTTCCTACAGTGGTACCTACACCTGCTGTACCGGCCGCGCCAGCACCTCCTCCTCCACCACCTGAATATTCAGTTCCATATGAACCCCCCGCACCGTCATTACCTTGTATAGACGCTGTAGTACTTCCTGCTCGAGAAGCGGGATAACCACCACCGCCACCGCCTGATCCACCGTCTGCATTTGTGGTTGGACCATCATATGATCTAATACCACCACCACCACCTGTTGCGGTAATAGAATCAAATACTGAATCTCCACCTTGCGTTGCCTCTGCTGTCATTTGAGCTGCACCAGTTCCTCCCAAACCCACTGTAAGCGTAAGGTTTGTACCTGTATTCACTGATAGTTTAATTCCGTTATGATTTGTTAATAATCCACCGGCTCCTCCACCTCCATTTGAAGCACCACCACCACCTGCGACCACTAAATATTCTAGTGGTATACCTAATGGTATTCGCTCAGACGTTGTACCTTTAGGCATCTTTAACGCGGTTGTATCCGAGCTAAGGTCTATAGTATCGGTTGTTATTTTGGTTAAAGCCATTTATTTTTAAGTTGTAATTACTACTTCTATTCCATTTGATGCTGTTACAGGTGGAGCAGTAGTAAATAATAATTCATTATTTGATCCACCTGCTAAAGAGTAACTATTTTTTTGCTGATAAACTCCAGAAATATAAACATCGGTATAAGCTGTACTTGAAGGCGTTGGGGTTAATGTAAAAGTTCCTGTAGAACCTGTATCACTTCCATCACCTGTAAAATTCATAACTGTTTTAGTTGGCAAACCACCAGCTGCAGCCCATTGTCCATCACCTCTATAAAATGTACTAGCTGATGCTGTACCACCTGCATTAACTAATGAAATAGTAAGATTTTTACCCGCTGGTTGATTAGCCTCTGTAACAATACCAGCACCACCAGCTTCTGTTCCACCTTTAAATCCAACCGCTGATCCGTCTGTTATACTTTGTTGTGTTCCGCTATCACCATCTAATTTCCAATCCGTATAACTTATTGGAGCAGGAATCCAATCAACACCAGCACCCACGCCACCAAGAGAAGATAATACTTCACCAGCTCCACCTGCTGATCCATTTACATCTAATAAATCTCCATCTAATTCTAAATTACCAGTTACTTTTGTATCACCTGTTATAGTAACTAAACTCCCGGTATCAGCTATATTAGAATCTCCAATAGCTGTTCCTGAAGGAGTAAATTTAGGTATTGTATTTAAAGTACCACTACCCGTAACAGTTCCAGATCCAGCACCTATATAGGTTTTAATTTGTGATAAATTCCCATATTTAACGTTATTTCCAACACTAAATAAAATATCATCAGCGTCAGCTAATGTATCACTAGTTCCATCTGCTGCGGATAATATGATATTATTTGCACTAGTATAATCTGGCGCAATTGTACCTGTGCTTGTTATTGTTCCACCACTTAAACCATTACCAGCTATAATCTCAGATACACCAGATGTTGGACCTGTTTTGAAAGTACCATCTCTACTTAAAAATTCATCACCAGAGAAACTTGAAGCATCAGGAACATAACCACCTGTTAAATTAGCGCCAGAAAATACTTTTGCAGTTACAGCACCACCCGCTGTTATAGCTAGACCATCATTGCCTGTTGGGAAAGATGCTATACCTGGAGTTGTAGTTGTAGCAATTCCAATATTACTTTGAACCGTCACCCAATCACTTAAACTACCTGTTCCAGAAGTTGTAGCAATTTGACATATTAATGAATCCCCTATTTCTACTGTTTCTGTGTAAAATGTTCCCGCAACGGTTACTACATAATAATCTCCTACAGCTGCAGCAATTTGCGTTCCTCTACTATCTAAGAAATCTGCAGTACCTGCTACTTTACCTGTACTACCGTCAAAACCACCTTTAAATTCTACCAAACCAGTGAGAGCAGCTTGTATTGCAGCATCAACATCACCACCGGTAACAAGGTTTGGATTGGAGTTCACAACACTACCCATAACCGGTGTTATAGCAGGTGTTGTACTTTGATTAGCTACAGTCAAAAGATTTGTATCTGTTGATGTAACTATTGTAACAGATCCTGTATAAGGAGCAATTACATCAATGGTCATTTCTCCTGATGAATTAGCAGTTAACCCTATACCACTACCGGCTGTTATTTGTACTTTTGAATTATCTGTACCAGATGTTGAAGTAAGATTTAAATCAACATCCGATCCTTGAGTGGTAACATTAACATCATATGTATCATAAGCTGAAGAAAGATCCACCCATTGAGGAGCCGCAGCACCTTTTGATTGTAATATATAACCATCTGTACCAGTAGATCCATTGGTACTTAATGTGCCTGTGATGGTTAAATTAGTACCGGAAAAATCTACAGCTGTTGCTGTACCTGATAAAAACATATTTCTCCATCTTTGAGTACCTGTAATACCCAGATCATACGTAGCATCTGTTAAAGGAGTTAAAGCTTTAGCAATTGTTACAGTTGTTCCTCCTCCAGGTTCAGCAATTGATGAATTTCCTAATGTTGCAGATGTAGACCATATTGGTATAGAATATTGTACACCAGCTATACCACCTAGCTTATTATTAAAAGTTGTCCAATCAGTAGAACTTAAATAACCATCTGTTGTTGTATCTGCTTTTGGAATACTTACAGTACCATCTTTTGTTATTGTACCACCAGTAAGTGGAGCTGAGAACGTTATAGACTCTACACCAATGCCACCTAAAGATTTTATATAATCTGTTATAGTCTGCATGGTATACGTTTTAGTAACGTTTGTTTGTTTACCATTCTCAGTAACAGTTGATGTTCCTAATATTAAATCTCCTGGTTGTGGATTAGTTGCTTGAGGATAGCTATAAATTATTGCCATTTTGTTGTTTTTATTTTTATGTTAATTGTAGCACACCTGTTACCGTTGTCACCACAGTTTGTGAACCATTTATTGTTCCAGTTGCGTTACTATATGTTGGACCACTAGTCCATGAATAATTTGCTGGTGTATCAACTGTCGTATCAAATATATAAGATAATGATGAAGCAATTGATGTTGATTGTGTAGCACCTGTGTCATCTTTCCCAGCTGTGACAGTCGGTTGTGGTCCGCCTTGTACATCATAAACGACAAGCAGTGTTGCAGTTATAGTTGGGGTCGGTACAGTTGTTACTGTTCCGGTTAATGTCTGTCCTACACCTGTTGTTGATGCTATAGTTCCTGAAACTACATTACCTGATACTGGAACAGAGAAATAATAACCAGCGGTTGGGGTAAGAGTAGTTGTAAAAGAATATGGTTCACCAGCAATACCCGTTACTGTATCATTTAATACACTACCTGTTATTGTATAACCAGTGCCCGTACCAGTTCCATCTGGACTTACTATATTATTTGTAACTGGGGTTAAAGTAACTGTATAAGCTGTACCAGCACTAATATCAGCTACTACAACATAAAGAGTATTGGGATCTTTTGAACCTAAGCCTGAATATTCAGTTTGTGTTAAAGTTACAACATTGTTTACTGTTGCCGTTGTTGTATAAGTATCTGTATTATTTTTAACAGTATTTGCATCACCGGTATCTATATAAGAAGTAACCAGGGGTAATGCTGTTTCTGGGAGATCTAATAATCGAGTTGTTTTTATATCACTAGATGTTAGTTGATTAAAAGCAATAAAATCATCACCTGTTGCAGTAGCAGCGCTTGAACCTACTAATATATAATTGTTAGATCCATTATATTCTACACCTATATTTGGATTAGCTGTAATAATACCCGATGTTAATTCTAGACCATTACCCGCTATAATACTTTGTACAGTACCTGGATTATTAGTAGCGTTGATTGTTACATTCCCTATACCACTTGTTGGGTTTAAGGTAACATTAGTACCAGCAACTAAAGAGGTTACACCTGTGTTAGTTACAGTTACATCTCCAGTAGCTTGATCCACATCTATACCTGTACCAGCAATAATACTACTAACAGCGCTTGTTACAGACGGTATACTAATTGTTACATCGTTACTGGAACCTACACTAGCAGTTACACCTCCACCTGTAAAATTCAATGATGTAACAGCTGAAGTAATACTCGAACTATCATTTAAAACTTCAATATTTGGAGATCCAGTAGTGGAAGCCGGTGCCCAAGTGTTATCACCTCTTAAAAATGTAGTATCTGATGGGGTACCGGTAGCCGATAGTGATGCTTGTAAAGTACCACTTGTACTTATTGGTCCACCGGTCATGTTTATAAAAGTAGAATTAGCAGTTGCAACATTAGTTACAGTTCCAGTACCTGAATTTGTTGTAACCAAAGCAGCTAGACTAGCTATTGTAAAACTTTTAGTTTCTTTTTGATCACCCATTGATGTACCTAGTATTGTATCACTAGTAGTAGGTGTTGCTTCTACCGGGTAACTATAAATTATTGCCATATTTTTTTACTTTATGTTTCTTTTATGTCTATTGTTAATGTATCACCATGCGCTAAGTTAGTAAAAGAACCAGTTCTACCATAGATTTGTGTTGATCCTTTAGAGAATGTTTCGTAGTAACCACCATAACCAGATCCATTTAGTTTAGCTTGCCAATAATTACCACTACCATTACCTTGTGGAACATATTGAGAACAACCCCACGAATTTGGTCCACAACCCTGTGTGTTTACGAAACAAGCAGGATATGATTGATTTGCACACCATGAACCACTTGTTCTCTCTAACATAAAACTAACAGTCCCACTAGAACTTACTCTAAAATTAGCTTGAGAGGTACTTCCATTACCACTTACATTAAATGTTATGGGGTTATTACTTTGATTAGTGTCTCCGGTGAAAGTAATCCCATAAGCAGCATTAGATGCTGGATAAACTA
>Ga0115012_10001043_pt1 | contig 15951 bp, 18 predicted proteins | sample TroAtlMetagenome_FD_88706 | JGI IMG/M metagenome (GOLD analysis project Ga0115012, IMG submission 88706) | Marine eukaryotic phytoplankton communities from Atlantic Ocean - Tropical Atlantic ANT10 Metagenome | ecosystem: Environmental > Aquatic > Marine > Oceanic | place: Tropical Atlantic...
CATACTTAAAGAAGCTATTCCTGTATTGTCTGCAATTTTACTCATGGTGATACCTCATTTAGTATTTGTAATATTCTTGAGTTTTCTGGATTAATAACTTTAGGCATAAATTGTCTTTTTGAAAAACTTATATCAGGTTCTTCTGTAAATTCTTTATCTTCTTTATCGTAAAAAGAAAGACCTGCTTCGATATCATCAGCTAATCTAGAATCAACTTGGTTTAAAACTTTTAAAAACGGTATTATTTTATTTCGAGCACGTAAAGCTGAAAGAAAACTATCTAGTAATTGTTGATTAGTGGTAAGTTCCGCTAAAAAATTTAAAGTTTTTTCGGTATTCAGCTTTTCTCCTGCAGTTACTCGTCTACCAAATTGAGTCAAAGGGGGTATAAAAAATCGTTTCATATAATTTATTCCAGGGTCTGTAGATTCTTGTATCATTTGTTTTCGTATAGCGTCTTCTCCTAAAAGACGTCCGCCACCTGCGAAATCACCATATACTGCCATAACCCCTTCAGACCTAACAATTAAATCTTCTAAGATACGTAAGTTTGTAGTGAATTCTTCACCACCTTCTCCTAATAATTTTTTATGGAAATTTTCAGCACTTAATCTACCCGCTTCAGTGCTTAAACCACTAAATATATGACCGTCAGATAAAAGTCTTCTAAACGCTCCTACATTTAAATTACCGTTTTGGTCTTGTAACATACCTTTTATATACAATTTATATGCATTAGCGACTTCTCTTTTTAAAGGTTCATTGTTATCTATAAGGTTAGATAGAAATTCTAAATCATCTATAGTTTTACCAGATAACCTTTCCTGTGCTGATTGTCCTACGATATCGGTAATTAAATTAAAGGTACTTTTATTACCAAATCTTTCTGCAAACATTTTTCGACCCCTTCTTAATTCCTCTAAAGGTCTTAAAATTTGAGTAGCGTATTCGTCAGGACTTTTATATAACTTAGCTAAATCTACTTCACTAAATAATTCTTTCATAGTTGGACCAAAGTCATCTAAAAACTTTTTATAGTTTTTAGCTAAATCATCTCCCGATAATACGTTTCCAGGATTATCTAATAATATTCCTAACTCATCTGCAAGAGTATTCTTTAAAAGGTCTATTGTGTCAGTATCTCCTATTTCTCGTAAAAATTCCACAACTTGTTTCATTTGAGTATTTGTTTGAACTCCTTTTCTTTGTGTACGTACGATGTAACTTAATAATTCTTCTGGAGAATCTAGTTTTGTTAAATCAATAATTGCTTTTGTATTAGCGTCTTGGTAAACACGATTAGCAGTAACTAAATTATCTATTATTGTATCTTTCTGAGTCGTAGTAATAGTTTTATTTTTTACAAGACCGTTTATTGAAGTTTTTAATTGGTCATCAATTGTTGATTGTAGTTTCGCTAAATCCGTTGCTACCACAGCACTTTTAGCATTGGAATAAGCTTGACCCGTAGCTTTACGTAAATTTACTAAATCTAATAAAGTTAAATTTTCATTATTGCTCCATCTAGTAAATAGTTCTTCATCAGGAATTAAATCTGTATACGTTTGATAATACTCCTCTCTATCTATTTTAGCTTCGTATGGACTGCCTTTTTCTGTTATTTTTGTACCTTTATTTTTTAATTTTTTTAATTCTGTACCTAAAAGACGGGCAGTTATTGGTGTATTATCTATTCCTGCTTCTATAAACGATTGTTCTACATTTTGAGATGTAGTATCTAAATATTCATTTCTTAAAACTGCTACTCTATTATTGGTTCTTTCTATAAGACTATTAGACGCTTTTTCATCTAAAACTTTTAAATTATCTACATTACCTGATTTTACATCTTCAATGACTGCCCTAAGTTCATCAAACATAGTACGACCTTGTTCTATAAAAGCTTCCTCCCCATCATCTAATAAAGCTCTTATTTCAGGACCTACAGATACAGCAGTTATATTTTCATCTAAATCTTTAAACATAGCTGAGAAAAATTCTCTAGTAAATTTAGCGTCGTTTTTAATTAATTTGTCCATTATGTTAGCTATATTTTTTTGATTCGCTTTATCTAATAAAGATTGTTGTAATCTTTGTACCCATTCACTACGAGAAGCTCTAGCTAATGAAGGGTCATAAAATACTTCTACTCCTAATTTTTCGGCTGCTTCTCGTATTTCTTTTACAGTAAAAGGTTCTTTTTCTCCTAAAGGCAAATCAATTCGTTCACCCGCCTCACTTTTTAATTTATTTTTAAATGCTATTTCTATTTCTCTTAAATCAGCAGCTGAAATATCTTTACCAGTTATAGTTCTCCAAATTTTAGGAACACCTTGCATTAAAGCATCCATTCCCTGATTACCTAAATAACTATATACAAAATACATTCCTGTTTCTTCTAGTAGTTCTGGTGCACTTTTATTATGAGCCCCTAAAGCATAACCAAGAGCACGTTGTTTAAACCTAGTACCCGCACCAACAGCTGATAACATACTATTAAAAGCAATACTATCTCCTACTTTTCCCAACCATCCTTTATTCGCAGGAACTTTTTTTAAATATTCATTAAATTTACCTTTTCTAAACATCCAAAGCGCAGTACCTACTTCTCCAACTATTGGAAGTGTTTCGTCTAAAAAGAATTCTCCAAAATCTGAAGGAGTCGCCGCTGGTGAGTCGTATACTAAAGGTATACTGTTTCCTTTTTCATCATATTCAACATTATCTACCCTTATACCCGTCTCTGGTCGTGTAGGGTCTATGTAACTAAATACTGCGTCAGGGTATTGGTCTCTGTAACCTTTTTTAGTGCCAGGAATTTTAAAGTTATCTAACATAAAATTTAAATCAGCAGGACTTGGATTTAAACCTGTCAAAAATGATACAGCTGACCTTAAAGAAGCGTCATTAAAAGTATTCCTAGAGTCAACTCCTCGAGCGAACATATTTATAACATTATCATAACCTACAGGTTTTGCTAGTGCGTCGGGGTCATTTAATTTCGGAAAAGAAGACCTATCAAACATCGCTCTAGAAGTGTCACTTGCCATACCTATATTCGGTACCAAACTTAATTTACCTTCTTCGGCTCTACGTTTTCTTTCGTAGTATTGGGGGAAAATTAATTGTTCGCTAAACGGTATAGGTTCACGTCTATATCTATCTATTTTATTTTTTCGTATGTCATTTGCTGCATTTTTTATTTCTTCAGCACTCATATTACTTAATTGGCTATAAGTTCCAGGGAAAGTTTCTTCAGTTAAAATTATTAAATCATTTTCGTCTACTAATTGTCCGTAAGTAAACGCACCGTCAACTCCTGTCATAATCGGAGTACTTGCATATATACTTGATAAAAGTTCAGGAGGTGTTGCAGTCGACATTATGGATTAGGTTGGGATTGTTGAATTTGTTCTTGAATTCTTTTATAAGTTTCATTAGGTATAACTTTGTTTGGGTCTGGTTTTTGATTAGCCGTAGGGTCTAGTTTAAATTGTCTATTACTTTGTCTCCAAGCTTGAATGGTTGGTGAGTCTGCGTTTCTAGTATAAAAATCTTTTAAAGCATATGGATTGTTATAATCAGTTATTCCTGTTTCTTCATCTGGTTGAAATAAGTAATAATCTTTTAACATATTTAATAAAGAATCAGTAACTTTACTTTTTTGGTTTAGATTACCGTATATACCATACCGAATATTTTCACCTTCACCTAAAGGTCGAAGTTTAGTTAATTTAAACCTACCTGCTGTTTCATCATCTCTAGCTTCTACAACACTATTTATAAATTTTAATAAAACATCATGTTGAACTTCTATATCTTGAGTTCCCGCACCACCAATAATTCTAAAAAAGTTAGCTAAATCTTTATCTGATAATGTTCTACCAGTTTGTCCTGCAGTTGCTGCTGCATAATATGCTATATTTAAAAACCCTGAGGCTAACATAGCTTTGTTTCTTGCTAATTCTTGTAAATTGTTAGTTAAAAAACTTTTTTGTGGCTTGTCTATATCCGCTTGTTCTATAAAATTACTTACCATATTTTGAAGGTCTTCTGCATAAGTAGGTGAACTTTCATCTAATGTTTTTAAATTTTTAAATAATTGTTCACTCGCTACACCACTACCTCTAGTTGCGTCACTTATACCACCGTCTTTACCTTTACTAAACATTTTTGCTTGATATTCGTCATTAAAAAACTGGTCGAAATTAACTCGTACTTCGTTAAAAAAATTACCTAAGGTAGCTACTGTAGTAGAACCTGAGGCTTTCGATTCTATCTGATTATCTATTTCGGTTAAAATAGCTGAAGATAGGTTTATTAATTTTACTGTAGCAGCATCTTGAACTTCCATTTCGTCAGTAAGTTTTCTTAAAACTTTTACAGGATTATCATCTTTACCGTGAAAATTATATGCAGAATCTGCTTTTAATGATTCTGCCATACTAGCACTATAATTTACCCACCCGTCAGGATTTGCAAAATATTCTTTACCGCCTAAATTCACTGGTTTTTGATTTTCAAATATCGGGTTATTAGGGCTAAACGCACTAGTAGGTACATAATAATCTGTACCGAAATCATTTTCAGCGGTTATCCCCATAACGATTTCGGGTTTTTTATCTACGTCAAGGTTTTCGTAATTTAATAAATTTGTTTGTTTAAAATCTTTTTTAAGACTTTCTTTTTTAAATTGATTTTTACTAGTATTTATTGATTGATTAACAGTATGTTTTTTATTTAAAAACTGATTAGTTATACTCGCTGTTGTTCCAGACATTCTTCCAGAAAATAAAGTACCTAGACTACCTAATACGGTCATTGTGTCTACTCCACTTGTATCTCTATCTGGACCGTAAATAGCGAATGCTTTTAATTCAGCTTCGGCTACTTCGTCAGATATTAAACCTTCTTTTTTTAATTTATTTATTCTTTCTTGTTCTTTTGCAAAACTTTCAGGAGTAACTTTATATTTATTTCTACTTACTGCATTATCTATTAATCCTGCTATACTTAAAATTCCAGGAAGATATTTTTCTCCAGCAGATAATTTATCAGGTTCAGGAGCAGGAGTTCTAGTTCTAGCTGTAGGAAAATTTACTCTAGTTGGTGTTATTTCTACTGGAGCAACTCCAGAAACTCCCTGATTACCTCCACCAATAGTTGGAAAAGGACTAAGACCAGTTATTCCATTAGCCATAGAAATTACCTGTATTATTATTATTTGGGTTATAAACTGCACTTGGAGCACTCATTACCGACATATCCATTCCTGCGTCTGGAAACCTTGGAGCACTCATTGCGTCTGGAAACAAACTTGGGTTTAGATTAGTAGTTCCGAATTGTGGCAATCTAACATTACTACCCATAATACCGCTTTGATAAGCTAAATTATTAGGATTACCTCCTACTTGTGTAACTCCAGGAATTCCAGGAGCAAAACGGTTTGTATTAGTAGCTCCTGTTGCGTCTTCCGCGGGAGTTGCCCCAGCATATCCGTAACCACCTGCCAACGGACCAAGAGCCGACATTATATTTCCAACGTTTTGTAAGTTTTGGAAAGGTAAATTATATCTACCAACAAAGTTTTGGTAATCTAAATCTAATAAAGATTGGTCTCTATTTCTATCTAATCCTCCCGTAGAAAATAAAGAACTAATATCTTGTCTTTGTAAATTAGGTAATTGATTAGCTACGTTATATGTTCTATTTGAAACATCAAATAAACCTTTAGCGATAGCATCATCACGTTGTGCCGCTCTACTGAAATCAGTATAAGCTCTATCCATTGATTTATCGTAACCACTAGAATATATATTTCCTAACGCATCAGTTAATCCTTCTATTCCTTGACTATAAATATCTGCTTCTGCTATACCTTGTCTAGCACTACCTACGTTTCCAGTTTGGGCAGCAGTAGAACCTAATTTATTTATATTAGAGCCAATAAAATCTCTAACTCTGTTTTCTACTCTACCTGCTACTTGGTCTAAATAAGGATTAAAAAATTCATTAGAACTAGTTGGGTCAAACTTTGTACCAATACCACTTCTAAGTAAATTTGCTCCTTCTCCTAAGACATCAGTACCTGCAGTTAAAAAAGGCATATAACTACCGATAGCTTGGTCAGTTAAACCAAACGCTCTGGTCTCTCTAGGGTCAAAATTAGCTATTCTTTGTCCAGTATACGAATATGGATTACTATCAGCAACATTAGGGTCGCTTAATCCTCTTTGTAATAAATTACTAGCCGCTGGAAAAATACCAGTTTCTAATATATCCGCTACCTGTGGTGCGGGGGCTTGGGAGGAAAACTCCCGTTCTTCTCTAGTTGCCATATCTTTTATTACCTTTATTATTAAATGCTTTTAATCTAGCGATACCTAATTCGTGATTACCACCACCAGCATGGTCTACCGCTGCTTTTGATAACATAAACTCACCATCACTAGCGAGTACTGGTATTATATCATCTTTTGGACCTCCTGGACCTACTACTGGATTACCTTTAAACATAGGTCTTGCTAAAATTTTAGAAGGGTCTCCTCCCATATTCATCCCAATATCTTCTAAAGTTATACCTTTACTAGGAGCCTGATACGAAAAACTAGGGGCAGAAGCGGGAGCTAAAGGAGGCTCATCGTCGTCTAAAATTTCTGCTAACGTAGCTATTCCTTGCATAGCAACATTAATCCAACCTGCTACTTCAGAACCAGCCATCGGTGCGTTCATAGCTTCTGTTGTTGCAGCTATAGCATTTGTTGTTGCAGCTGTATTCGTCTCAGGCAGTGACGCTTTTATATCAGCGTTTACTTTTGCCATTGCTTCATTGGGATTGGGGGTTTCAAAAAGAGATACTAAACTTTCCTCATCGATTGGTGGAATATCAGGTTTAGATTTGATATTCGGAGTAAATGTAGGCATTACGTCTTCCATAGATATACTACTTCCAACCTCAGGAAGTTGGTCATAATTTAAAACATCTAATAATTCTTCTAAACTCATATCTTCTAAAGAAGATATAGGTTTACCACTTTGAGCTCCTAATTTTTCTTTTAATGCACTTGCAATACCCATATCTTTATTATTATTAGTTACATTAAAATCGGCTCCTTGTAATGTTATATCTTCAGCAATATTTTGAGTATCTTCACCAATATTTTCTAAATTTAAACCAGCTATCCCTCCTTGTCCTTGACCGCCTAAAGCGTTAGCGTTAGCGGGAGGTAATTTTTGTTCAGGTTTATTAGTTATTTGGTGGAGAGTTTGAACCCCCGTTATCACTGCCAGTGCTATAAAAGACATTTAGTTCCCTCTAATTCTTTAATTAAATTTTCTAAGTGTTTTGTTTCAGGAGCAGATAAAATTAAATCATCGAAAGATTTAGCTATAACTTCATTTTCTACTTCGTCTACTGTTAAACAATCTGTTCTATGTATTGTAGTAAAAATACAATCACTATGAGTATAAATTATTCTTTTTGTTCCTGCTTTTGTAATTCCTTGATATGGTGCTTTAATTCTTTGAGTACCTTCTTTAGTTAAAATACTCATCTCTCCTTTCATTAAGAAAAAAGGATGGTCTTTAGCGTGTATTTTAGTTACTAAAACTATTCCTGCTGGATTAAATATTTCTCTTATATACTGTCCGTCTACGAAAGAATGTTTTGTTGGGTTAACTTTATGTAAGTCTTTTCCTAAAGACCTTTTATGATTAGTTGCTGCTTCTTCAAAAGAAGAAACAAGTTTTTGAAATTCTTCTTGTTTTCTTTTATTTTCTACAAAATCCCACGCTTCTTCAAAACTAAAAGTATGTTGTATATCTAACTTTTGTGTTAAATCTACAAATTGTTCTTTAGCGTTTTCTTTTGTCCAATTATTATTTTGCACAGCTAACATTATTTCCTCTGCGTTTATTAACGTATTAGCGAGTTAAAGCCCGTCTCGTAAGCTGCAGTTTATATAACTGTAAAGTGATTATACTTTATGAACTAATAAGTTGTATAGCTTTTAATTATCTTTTTCTTCTAAAATAGCTCTTATCTTTTCTGCTTTTTCTTTAGCTGTATCGGCATGTAATTCAGCGTCTACTACTTTTTCTAATTTAAAATTATCTAATTTTTGGTTCGGGATATACCTCCATGTATATCCATCTTCGCTATAAACACCGAACACGGTTTGCGAAAAACCAATTTTTATAATCATAGCCGTTTGTCCGTCTAGAATTACTTTATCACCTTCATCAAAAGGAGAAAACAATCTAAAAAATGCTCCTTTTACAAAAGTTACAGCGTAGTCTTTTACAGCTAATCCTAATAATAAAGTAAGTACGAATCCTATAAATTCAATATAAAAATCGTTTAACGTGATTTCAAACATGGACATATCATACATTAATGTATCGTTGTTTTATGGTCTTCAGTACCATATGACGAGATTAATGTATCTAATTTTCCAACAACAATTATGCCTAAATCATCAGCATGTTGTTCGGCTTCTTTAAAATTTTTAGCTACAATATTAGGTCCGTCGTAAGTAACTCCATCGTATTCAAACTCTGTTAAATAAATTTTTAAATTATCAGTCATATTGTTTTAATTTAGTTTTACTTGCACCGCCCGTACCTGCATATAAACCAAACCAAGCGGCTCCTGCTCCTACAACAATAGATACAAACCCACTTTGTTCTAAACTAGGAGTATCTAAGCCCATAAACCAAACACAAGTTCTATATAATAAAACTATATAAATTGTAATAAATAATCTAGGGAAAATTCTCCAAGAGTCTACAGCTATTGCTAAATCTACCCAAGTTTGAAATTTATTAGGTTCGTATTTCTTTTGTGTAGTATCTAATTCTAACTCTAATTTAACCTTTTGGGGTTCCCCAGCTTTTATGATTTCGTTAGGTTGTTCCATAATAATCACCTACTAAGAACAATAATAAAGTATTTTTTAATGATTGTTAATGCATTAACGCCAAGCGGGTCCTTCTATCCAAGTTACTAAACTTTTTCTAATTCCTTTAGTAACGGGTTTTACTTTGTGTGGTAAAAAGGAAGGAAAAATTAAAACTCTACCTTTTTCTCTTATAATATTTTTATCAAAAGAGTTAGGTAAAATATCATTATCAAATTCAAAATCACCTCCTTCGTATTCGTTTGAATCGGATAATTGTATAGTCATACTAAGTTTTCTATCGTACATTTCTCCCTTACCTGCAAAACTATCTATATGCGTGTTATAGAATCCCGTATTAGTTGCTAAATATTCTGTGTACTGAATATTAAATATTTTTTCAATATTTAATCCAAAATGCTCTCTATTAATGTCAAAAAATAAATTTGTACAAAGATTAGTTAATTTCTTTGCATCTTCCATTCGTGGGTCTATCCAACGAATTTGAGACCTTCTAATATCTTTTTCTTGTTTAGCACCCTCTCCTATTGCGCCGCCAACTACTCCAATTTCTTCTGGAAATTTTAATGCCATACTTTTTATATCTTCAATAATATACTCTGGTAATACTTCCTCAAGCATAAAACTAAGACATTTCATATCAATCTGTAATTCTTTCTTCGCATAACCCTTCTTTACCAAAATGACACCAACGACATTTCCATTTATGTGGGTTAGCAGGAAACTCTGTAGCTGTAGTCATGTCTATAGCTCTAGCGTTTATACGGTCTCTTTTTAAAATTATTGTTTGCGTATCGTAAACGAACTTACTTATTTTATTATGGTCTAAATACCACATCTCAGTAACTATTTCTTCTAATTCTGGAAACCTTTTTAAAGCTATAGAACCATATAATTCACACTGTTCTCTATGAGCTTCTTCATTACCTTCGAACTTTCCTGTCTTAAAATCAATAACTCTAGCTTGTTTAGAAATACCTTCTTGATATACGAAAGAATCTACTTTAGCTCTCCCCCAAGTATTATAATCAAACCAACCTGTACGTTTCCATTCTTCATCCCAAGCCCAATCTTCTTCACAAAGCACGTGCCCTCTTTCATGAAGTTCTTTTAGTTCTTTAAAATTATCTTCTAATCCTTTTATTTCTTCAGGTATTTCTTGATGAAATCCACGAATATATTCTTCGCATAATTTATGTATATTTTTACCTCTATCCATCGCTGGACTTCCAGGCTCTTTTATTTTCTTAATAAATTTAAATTCAGCTTGTTTTGGACATTTTTCAAAACAACTTAAACGGCTGTACGACCATTGATTTATCATGTTAATCTCCTTTTAGATATTATATGTGAATATTTTTACAATGTAATTGTAATACCACCATTAGTACTAACAGACAAAACACCTAAAGAAGCATTAGCTTCTAAACCGTTTGTTGGAGGTCCACTATGAATACTCGTACTTGTGGTATCGATATCTAGCCACTCAGTTCCATTATAAATTTGTAATTTCTCTAAAGTAGTATCAAAAACTACAGAACCTAAATTAAATTTATTATCTAATTTTTCCGTAGTAGTTATTTGCCTAGTATTATCAGGGTCAAACTCTCCTAAGTTTATTTCTAAAATCCTAAGTAATCTGTTATAAAGGTCTCCATTTACTTGACCATCATAACTAAAAGGTAATGACGTTTTTAATAATTTAGCCACTAGCGTTTTCCGTCAGGTTTTACTTCTATTCTATTATTACCTAACCGCCAACCAGTGTTTGTATTTCCAGGATATGATGCGTCATCATCAGATTCAAATCTAAAAGCTGCTTGTCTTGACCTAGAACGTAAATCCACTTTAGAGGCTGTACTAGTTACTGCGTTAGTGCTTTTAGTAGCTAATGTTTCTCCAGGAGCATTACGAGTTTTTAATACAAAATTTATTTGTCCTCCTCCTGCGTTATTTAAAAATCGGACATCAGGAATTAATTTAGATATATAACTAAACTGTTCTCCTTCATCTAAATCTATATCTGAACTTTCTACGTATACATTAGTCATAGGACTACCGTCATCATCATAGCCAAATTCGTGTTCGTATAAATAGTTGTTAGCTGTTGCTCTAGGGTATGGTTCAGTACCTGAATCTAACCAAGCTGTTCTAGTAAGTTGTCCATATGCCCATGCATTTATTTCATAATTGTAAGAAACGTATCTATTTATTTCACTACCATCACTTGATGTATAAAACCAACCTACTTCATTAAATTCTTCGTTTAAAAAAGCATGGAATTTATATACTTCCGAAATATTAATATCATTAAAAACATAACTTAAAACTGTACAAGGAACTTTTTGCACCGTACCTGTGTAAACATAAAAATTATCTACCGCCATCCAAAAAACACCTTTAGAAGTTACTACAGCTGCATTAGGTCCAATTAAACCAGTTTCTTTATTTATTAAATTTATACCGAATGTAAAAGGCGGTCCAACAAACTGCATACTATATAAAGAAGTATCTGTCCAAACTAATATTTCTTGTCTAGATTTTACTGCTCCTACGATAGTACTACCTTCGGATAAACTTAAAGCACCTGCAGTATTTGTACTTTTAGGTTCCCACTCTACAATATTATCTTGGTCGCTAAATGCGATAAGCATAGGGTCAATATTTCCTGTTCGAGCTGTTCCTGCAGCGTTTAAAGGGTCAGCACCCATAACTATAGCGTGTTTATCTACTTGAGATACTAAAGTAAATAATCCTACCGTCGGGGCTAAATTAGCTCCTACGAGGTCCGATAAAGCTTTAGCCCTATTATTACTACTATTATTAGCCCATTCTACTCCTGCGGAACTATCCCAATAAAAAATACCTCCGTTTCTAGGGTTTATAACTAAATCTTCACCATAATTATCATGTGACCATAATCTTAATTGATTAGCGAAAGCTAACGGACTTGTACTTCCCCATGTACTTGAACCCCAAGTTCCTGCTCCCCAACCTGTTCCTGATACATAACTATCTAAACCTATTTGTATTTGATAATATCCGACTACGCTACTCCCACCATTTCCTGAATCTGATGAATTAGCTGTTACTGGTACGGTTATCGTATAACTATTAGCGTCTACAACAGAAACAACAATAAAACCTGTTTGATTTAAATAAGTTGTTCCTGTTTGATTTAAAACATCTGCGGTTACTGTTCCACCTAAACTTGCTGCACCACTAAAAGCTACATAATCACCTGCCCCTAATCCATGACTTGTATCTGTAACAGTTATAGTACTTGAACCATTACTTGCTGCAAAAGTTACGTCACCTGCGGCAGTTGTTTGTCTTAAAGGTGTAATATCATAAAACTCACCACCTTTTTCAACATAGTATTTTATAGTCGTGCCTAATCCTAAAAATTTAGTTCCTGCTAAATTAGTCCAAGCGTGTAATTTTCTACAATTACCTAAAAAAGAATTGGAATTATCTTTTCTCCAACCACCTATTTTTTCTACGTTTTGTTTATTAAAACGTATTAAGTTACCATCAAACCAACCATTTTCGTTACTATAGTTAGTTCCTTCTCTATTGATTCCTGGTTTGAATTGTAATTTTAGTAAAGGCATTAAACTACTCTATAATTTATTCCGTCGTATGCGAAACTGTTTTTTCTGTTATCTCTAGGACTTACATATGATACATGAATCCAACCACTATCAGGAGTTATTCCGTCATAGTATTCTAAAATGACTTGGTCAAAGTCTAACTCATTTTTTATATATGCGAATAGTGTTTCGTTGTCTATACCAACGATTTCTATATCTACAGCCTGACCTAAAGTATGTTGGCTGGTATCACGAGAGCCAAGCTTTCTATTGAGCTCCAAACAGCGGTAGCCAGAATTAGGGCTAAAAGGTTTATCGAAATGATTTCGTATGGGTTCAAGTATTTCCTCACTTAAATTTTTTAAATTATTAAATATTGTTTTATCTGTTACTCTATTATCAATACCTAAACGGTAAGCCATTTGAGATTTCTCAAATTCTTTTAATTTAAAGTGTTTTGATAATTTAGTTTCTGAGGAGAACTCCACTTAGCCCTCCTAAAACAAGGTGTATCTTACTAGAAACCCTACAATAGTCAAGGAAATAGTAACAGTAAATATTAAGCTATTCCTAATTGTTTTATTAATTAATAAAATTCCATTTTCTATAGAATCTAATCTACGATAATTTTCTTTCCAACGTTGGTCACACGCAGCTTCATGGGAACTCAGTCTTTTATCTATTTCTGAAACAGTTGCTCTAGCCATTTTAAAGATAATTTATAATACTTTTTAATTTTGTTATCTAGTGCTCTATTTGTATAAGGAGCTACTGCTTTTAGTAATGTTTTACTAATAACTACGATAAATATTGTCCATAATAAAGTTTCCATTACTCGTTATCCTCTATATCTTGTCTAGCTTTTGCTCTTTTAGTTTTTATATCGCTTGGCATAGCTTTACCTGAATCAGCCTCTCTAATAACATACCAATCTGTAGATGATAAATATATTTTAGCTCCCGCAATTTTTTCTTCTGAGGTTTCTTCTAAAGATACAGTTTTTGATGAGCCATTATCAGCGATATGATTATGATTATTATCTACAGCAGTTTTCCATTGTTCGTCTGTTAAACTTACTTTAGGTGTCGGAATACTATCGTGTACCGCATCGTCATAAAAACCTTTTACAATATTGTTTTCATCTATGTGTGCAAATTTACCCATACTAATACCCTATAGCCATTACTCTCATATATCCAGGATTTGCACTTGTTAAAAATACGGCACCTGTTGTACTAACAGAATATAAATAGTTTGAGCCGTCTCCAGAAGAACTTGTTCTTTCATCATGTTTAGAAATAGAAACAACAGCATTAGAAAATGCTAACGGAAATGTCCAAGGAGGGTACCAAGTGCTGACTGCTACTCTAGCCCAACACATCTGTAATCCGTTACTAAATTTTATATAACCTGAAGTTGAACTTTGAGAATAGGAAGTAACATAAGAGGTTAGATATCCAGAATTATTTGTCCATTGGGATATATTTCCTCCTTTATTAGTAAAAGTCGTTGAGCTACTTGCAGTAACGTCGCCTTTTGCGTCTAGTTGAGTTTGAATTGCAGAACTAACACCATTTAAATATTGAAACTCTGTATTACTAATACTTCCATCTGCTATTTTAGTAGCATCTATAGCAGCACCAGAAGCAATACTAGCATTAACTACTGCATTAGAAGCTAATTGGTCAGCACCTATTGCATCATCTGCTACCATAGCTTGTTCTACTGCGTCGTTAGCGATAGTAAATGCTCCACTACTTGCTAATGTAACGTCTCCACTAGCGGCTACAGGATTGTAATTAGTTCCGTCGCCTACTAAAAAATGACCACTAGTATTAGTACCCATTTTTAAATCATCGCCTTCTATGGTTAAATCACCACCTATAGCTAAATTACTTAATCCGTCGTAAACTGCTGCTCCAGAACCTGCTCCATCTAAAAATAAAACTTTTACACTACCGTTAGGTACTACGACATTAGCTCCAGAACCTTGCGAAACAGAAATACTTTGACTACCTGTAGTAGCATTTTCAACAAAAATAACTTTAGAAATTGTATTAGGGGCAATATTTAAAGTTCTAGTAGTTGATAAACTAGTTGTAGAGGTAACTCTTATATACATTCCTCTATATTTATCAGAAACTCCGTCTGCTATCGTAGCGGTTTTATCTCCATCGCTATCGAATGTAGCTTCTGTTTGATATGAAAAAGCTTCTGCGATTAACTCTAGATTAGTATTTGTTACGGTTCCCCAAGTACCAGACTGGTCTCCAGTACCCATTTCATTCAATCTAAGATTATTTTCGTACGTACTTGCCATAGTGTGTCAATTATAATTAATAAATAAAAATTAAGCTACTTCTTCCCAATCAGGATTTTGAGTATCGTTTACATTACTGTAACTAGAGGATTGAGTTGTGTTTACGTTATCGTAACTAGGTGTTTGACTGTTGGTAACATTACTATAACTAGGTGTTTGACTGTTGGTAACATTACTATAACTAGGTGTTTGGTTATCATCTACAATCCCCCAAATTAATACATTAGAAGTCCCTGTTGTTCCTACTTGTCCTGTAGGAGCTATGTTAGCTTTACCGATAAATGTTAAAGAACCTAGTCCTGATGTACTGGAAACACCAGAAATACTAACCACATTTTGTGTTCTTGTATTAGGATTATTTAAAGTAGCTTGAAGGGTTAATCCTGAAACAGAAACATTTGCTCCACCTGTTATTGAAGATAAGGTACCTAAAGCTGATGTACTTGTTTGACCTTCTACGCTTACATTAGCTGCTGCGTTTGGTGTTATTGAGCCTACTGCACTTGTACCAACTTGCCCAGAAAGAGTTACGTTTGCTGCACCTATGAAAGAAAGTGAGCCAACTGCTGATGTACTAGTTTGACCTGCAGGACTAACATTAGCCTCTGCATCTGTAGTTACACTTACAGAACCGACACTTCCAGAAACACTAGGAAGTACAGCTATTGCTTGAGCGTTTACTGCTACACTAGCAACAGAACCTGTTAGTGCTGATAAAGGTTCGTCAGGGTTATTACCATACTCACTAACTATAGCATCAGCAGTAAGTGCTGGACTACCTAGTGCTGATGTACCTGCTTGACCAGAAAGAGTGGCACTTGCTCCAGCATTAACAGTAGCTGTGCCTAAAGCAGAAGTCCCTACTTGAGAGGCAGGTGTTACATTCGCTTTACCTACAAAAGTAAAACTGCCTATTGCTCCAGTAGCAGCTTGTCCTGTGACATTTACATTAACACTTACAGAGCCATCTCCAGCTAATGCTGAAAATGGAGTTTCTGAAAATGCACTTATACCAAACATAATTAATTATGAAATTTTTTTCTAAATTCTTTGCGTAATTTCTTTTCTTCTTCTACTTTTTTGTAGAATTTTTTATCTATTTCTTTTGTGTCTAATTTTA
>Ga0115012_10001044_pt1 | contig 15936 bp, 6 predicted proteins | sample TroAtlMetagenome_FD_88706 | JGI IMG/M metagenome (GOLD analysis project Ga0115012, IMG submission 88706) | Marine eukaryotic phytoplankton communities from Atlantic Ocean - Tropical Atlantic ANT10 Metagenome | ecosystem: Environmental > Aquatic > Marine > Oceanic | place: Tropical Atlantic Ocean...
CGAAAGGCGACGCGCTTCTCGCCCGACTCGTCGTAAATCCACTCGAAGACCCAGCTGAACTGCAGCGCCTGGTCGTGGAACTGGTCGGGGTCCGGGCAGAAGGTGTACTCGTTCTGCGGCGGCCCGCCCCTTTCGAGCGCCATCAGCATGGCCTCCCTGGCCTTTGCGTCGGGCAGGCCCTCGAGGCATGCAAACGAGCCGGTGATCAGGCCCTTGGACGTGCCCATGGTCATCATCCCGAGCAGCTTGGCGCAGGCCACCTGCTGCGCGTGCTGGGCGCGGTCGTCGAGCGTCGACCAGTCGCCGATGCGCTCGGCGTCGTTGGCGATGTAGGCCATCATGACCGTGACCATCTCGTACCGGCAGAAGCGCGGCGCGGTGTCGGCGGTGAAGAGGCAGCCCTCGTTGCCGACCGAGTAGGGCGCCCAGTCGGTGCTGTTCGAGTTTGCGGTCAGGTGGAAGCGCGGCGGCCGCGGGTCGATCTCCGACCCCTGCGCCTCCTTGCTCCAGCCGGGCACCTCCTTGAGCTGCTCCTCGAGGATCTCGTCGGGCGTCGTCGGCGGCGGCGGCCGCTGGCCGCGCCGGTACTGCTGTCGACGCGCCCCGGCTCCGCCTCTGGGCGTGGGCGCGACCGACGGCGCGGGCGGGCCGCCCGTTCGCCCGCCGCCGTGCGAATGGCCGCTGCTGCTGGCGCGGTCTGGCGAACGGTAGCCCGAGGGATGCCGACCCGTCTGCGTGTCGTCGGAGCCCGCGTCCGATAGCTCGTCGTCGGTGCGCGAGTCCATCGCCATCCCTGCGCACGAGTTGCACTCGTCCGACATGCCGCGGCGCTCGGAGGGGCGCGAGCGCGCGCTCGACGAGCACGACGCGCCGCACGGACGGCTAGCGCGCCCGAGTCCCCTTCCTTTTTGGGAGCGCGTGAGCCGCAGTCGGCGGCCGGCGGCCGGCGGCCTTCGTGCAATTCGTATGCGATTCGTATGCGCGCATACGAATGCAGTAGTCCGGGCGCAAACCCACCTGCCCCCGCTACCCCAGCTGTTTGGCCGCGCTCGGCAGGGACTACTCGATTCGTATGCGATTCGTACTCGATTCGTACGCGATTCGTATGCGAGTGTATGCGCAAATGTGCGCCGCGTAGTTCCCGCGTACAAATCGCTGTGGCACTTTGCAGCAAAACAATAATAGAGTGATAACCAGCGGAACTTGGGGAGGGCTAGCCCGCGGACGTTGGCTGTCTACCACTCTATTATGGTTTTGCTGCAAAGTGCCACGGGCCTTCGTACGCGGAAACTACGCGGCGCACATTTGCGCATACACTCGCATACGAATCGAGTACGAATCGAGTACGAATCGCATACGAATGCAGTAGTCCCGGTGGACTTCAGCACCTGCCACACCCAGCCCCAAGGGAGGAATGCGCGGACGCGCGTCGCGTTGGCGCCGTCAGCGCGCCTTTCGCGACGGCTCCGCCTCGCACTCGCTCTCGAGCACGCGCAGCGCCACCTTGGTGATCGTGGGCAGCGCCGCGCCCACGAGCCCGAAGAAGATGCAGAAGCGCACCGGCCCGATGTCGCCGGTCTGCATGCGCACCATGGCGTACGCGGCCGGCTGCACGAAGAGGATGCACAGCGTCGCGCAGCACGCGACGCCCTGCAGCAGCCAGAGCGAGCCCGCGGCGACGAGCACCGACTGGTACCCCTTGAGCTGGCTGTAGACCTCCTCGTTGTTGCGCACGCACGAGGCGACGAGCGCGCAGATGGCGACGGCGAAGATGCAGCGCGAGAAGACCGAGATGGCGATCAGGATGGCGATCAGCATGCGTCCGACGGCCGCGAAGCGGCCGTCGTGCGTCGAGAGCAGCGGCGGGTCGGCAAAGACCATCAGCACCGCGCTCGACACGTCGCAGATCGACATGGGCCCCGCCAGCTTGGTGAGCGGCGACTCGCGCTTGAGGTCGAGCTCGAGCGCAAAGACGCGCATGAGCATGTGCACCGTCGACGCGACGACGCCGATCGTCTCGAAGACGAGCACGTGCGGCACGCCGTCGGCGATGAAGTCGCCCCAGTTGACGGCGAGCACCACGATGCGCGAGCCGAGCGCCGTCAGCGTGATCAGGCCGTCGATGGCGACCTCGGTCCTGGTGTGCTCGAGCTTGTACCCGACCTTGGTCGCGGAGCGGCAGCGCACCGTGCCGAGCGCGCGCTCGAGCATGTAGCGGTTCGAGCTCGCGTTCTGGTTGCCGCGCACGAAGACCACGGCCGCCGTGAGCACCATCACGAGCAGCCGGCCCAGCGCCTGCCAGAGCCCGTCCGAGTACGAGAGCAGGTGCGGGATGGCGGAGAGCGCGCGCGTGCGCTCGGCGAGCAGCGTCGCCGCGCCGCTGCTCGCAATCTCGATGCGCAGGCGCGCCTGCGCGACGCGGCGAAAGGGCACGCTCGGCGCGTCGCGGCAGACGCTCGGCGAGTGCACGACGCAGTCCATGCGGTAGACGTCGTTGGCGCGCGCGAGGTCGGTAAACTCCGCCGCGCACGCCGAGCCGACCTCGACGACGGCGCGGCGCGTGTCGAGGATCCGGTAGCCGTACTCGTACAGAAACGTCGTCGTCAGCGCGAGCCAGTGCTCCGTCTCCTCGGACGCCTCCTCGGGGAAGAGCTCGACGATCGGGTCGGGCGAGAGCGGGTCACAGTCGCCTGCGCCGCGCGCCCGCGTCGCGGGCACGCTCGCGAGCGGCGCAAACGCCCTGAGGTCGGCGAGCTCGACGGCCGCGCTGCCCGTGGCGTCGTCGTACACAAAGGGCATCGCGTCGGGGGCGGCGGCGGCGGCGAGCGGGTCGCGCGCCTCCCAGCAGAGGTGCGTGCTCGTCAGCCAGTAGGTGCGCCCGCGCACGAGGCGCAGCGAGCCGTCGAGCCGCAGCAGCTCGGCGCGGTCGCCAAAGTACTCGGCGACGGCGCGGTTGCGGTACGCAAAGTGCGTGTGCGCGTAGACCTGGTCGTCGGTGCCGTTGAAGACGAGCACCACGTCCTGGCAGTGCTCGGTGTAGTCCTGTGTCGGATCAAAGGGCTCGCAGGTCATCGTGAGCGACTTGTGCATGCGCTCCGAAAAGAGCCACATCGCGGGCATCGTCTCGTCGGCGTCGTCCACGGCGTCGCCGAGGCGCAGCAGCAGCTGCAGGTGCTGGGCCGGCGCACCGAGTCCCACGAAGACCACCGTGTAGTCGGCGCGGCGCGCGACGCGCAGGCAGTGCGTGGCCGAGTCGGGGTCGCCGAGCCGGTCGGGCAGGTCGAGGAGCCGCGTGTCGGCCGTGGGCACGCTGATCAGCGTGCCCGCGCCGGTGAGCACTATCGCCAAGAAGGCGACGATAAAGGCCGTGGTCGTGGCCGCAGCGGCCTTTGTGCGCTCGTAGCTGCTAAACAGCCACGGGTCTCCGAGGCGGCGCGGGGGGTGTCGCGCCGACTCGGGTCCGTGCACCTCGGTCCGCAAGCGTGCAAAGGACGAGCTCGCGACGGGCATCGTCGCGCCAATCCGCTATCCTTAGGCCGCGCCGCGCCGCTCTATAGCGTCGGCTGCGGCTTGCGCACGGTCGGAGTTATCGTGCAGGCGCCCGCGCCCGCGCCTGCCATGCAGCTCGAGGAGCAGCGCCTGCACGTGGAGCTCGCGCTCCAGGCGCACAGCACGCTCGGCCCAAACGTGACCGGCTACCTCACGAGCCAGCTGGTCGGGTTCCTCGACCAGATGGACGAGATCGACTACGACATGTGCTGGCAGTTTGGCCCGACGAGTCGGTACGCGCGCGTCTCGACGTGGGCGCCGCTCGGGTTCGGGCTCGCGGGTACGGGCAAGTCGCTTCGCGCCAAGCGGCTCAAAGACCTCTTCACCAGCACGGGCCCCGCCGTCAGCGAGGAGCTCTCGCCCACCGAGAAGGCGCGCCTGCTTCGGATGCGCTCCGACCTGCGCGCCGACGCGTGGCTGAGCGGCAAGCTCATCTTCACCGAGGAGAACGACATCGCCGACCTGCCGCCGCTCGTCCCAGCTGGCACGCGACGGCGGCCCTGCGCGTGCACGCGCATGCGCGCCGCACCGCCGCGGCACCCGCCGCCGACGCGCTCCGTGGTCTGCGACGAGATGCCGCCCGGGCCGCCGCTCGGGCCGCCGCCGCCGCCGCCGCCCGGGCCGCCGCCCGGGCCGCCGCCGCCGCCGCCCGGGCCGCCGCCGCGCCGCCCGCCGGCGCCCAAGGGCTTTGCGCGCCCGTCCGACTGGGCCGCGCACCTCGCCAAGGAGAAGCGCGAGGCGCGCCGCGCGCGGCGGATGCGCTAGCCGTGGTGGTGGTGGTGGTGGTGGTGGCTGCGCAGTGACATAAACGCGCATTCAGGCCGAGTATTGCAAGACACGCACCGTAAACACGCCCGCTAAAGACGCATGGACGGCCTGTACAACGAGTTTGCCACGCCCTCGCAGCGCGGCTACCTCATCGACCGCGCCGTCGCGCGGCGACACTCGGAGCTGCGCGACGCTCGCATGAGGGCCACGAGACCGGTTCCAACGACGGCGCACTGCGACAGTCAGGTGCCGCAGCCCGTCACCGAGAAACCCATCGCCACGCCGCTCCTCACCGTGTCCGGGTACGAAGACCTGCTCAAGAAGCTCGGCGTGAAGCTGGTCGTGCACATTGCGGGCAAGGGCAACCTCCCAGACAGCGCCGAGCTCGGAGACGGGTACAACGCCTACCGAAGGAACTGGGGGGACGACACGAGCCCGCAGGAGCAGGTGGCGCTAAAGGCGCTGCTCGCCGATGAGTACGTGGCCGCCGACTTTAACTCGCTCTTCGATTGGGCGTCGGCCGAGGTGCGGAAGCGGGGCGGTACCAGCGCGCAACAGATCGCCTTCACCTTCGACGGCGACAACTACCAGGAGAACTCGCCCTTCACCATCGGCATCAAGTATCTGCTTCTGCGCGCGGGGCTCAACGTATTCGCCTTCAAGAAGGCGGGCACCGCGTTCGTGAAGCTGCACGATCACTTCAAAACTTGGTCCACCGGGGCCAACGTACAGTACTCGGGGCTCGTGCTCACGGACGGGGCGCCCAAGGCGTACACCTCCCAAAAGTACGACTGGTACCTTTCCTACGGAATGCCGCTCTTCGAGAGTCGCCAGATCCGGCAGCCCCAAAAGGACAAGGAGATCCCGGCGGACAACAAGATGGGCGGCGACGCGTTCGGGCGCAAGCTCATCGACCCCGCCCGACCCGGTCTCGTCCAGAGCTCGATGGCCACCGAGTACGAGGCGCTCCTCGGGGCCAAGGGCCTGCGCGTGACGGACGTGTTCCCGATCGCGTCCGGATCGAAGACCGAGTACCGCGCGACGCTGGTGCAACGGGTGTAGGAAGTGTTTATATCTACAAGCAAACGCGTCAACACACACGCCCACGCCCACGCCCACGCCCAGACTCGGACTCAGACTCAGACCATCACGGCGCCAAAGATCGACAGGCCGGAGGAGCCGTCGAAGAGCGCGTCGACCTCGGCGAGCGTGCGCGCGCGCGCGCGGCCGCCCGGCGGCGTCGGGCGGACGAGGTTGCCCTCGATGTCGTGCTCCCGGCAGAAGCTGTCGACGTCTGCGAGCGCGAGCAGCTCGTCGAGCACCGCAGGGTCGTTGAGGTTGCGAGTCGGCGTGCCGTGCGCCAAGAAGGTGTGCACGAGCAGCGGCGCCACCACGTCGAAGGAGGTGCCCGGAATCGTGCGCATCGCCCGCCGCTGCGCGCCGAGACTGTGCGCGTTGTTGTGCGAGCTGCGGTGCGTGAGCCGCAGCTGCGCCTCCATCGGCATGTTGGCGCAGTCGCGCACGCGCTCCGCGGTCGAGCCGACCTTGGCGTACTGCTTGTTCGGTGGGAAGGGGACGTAGCGCGTCCGCCCGTTGCCGACGCCGTTGGCCATCCGCGCGTCGCTCTGCCACTGGTAAACCCAGTCGATGGGCACGCACGCGAGCCACTTTCGGTTGGTGGTCGTGAGCTGCGACTGCAGCGCCGGCACGGCGGCGAGCCTGTCGTCGGCTGGCGTCGGCGGCGAGACGCGGCTGAGGATGGGCATGGAGGCGATGATCGGCGACGACGCGTACAGCTTGATTGAGTGGTTGAGGGCGAGGAGCAGCTTGGTGCCCGGGTGACCCGGGCGCCGGTTTGCGCGCGACCCCTCAATGGGCATCATCGCAAAGGCGTCGTCGTGCTCAATCGCGCTCCTGCGCGCCCGAACCTCGGCGGCGTAGCCGTCGATCACGCTGTCGTTCGCGACGAGCCACGGCGTGCCCCGTTCGGACAGCAGCGGCGTGAGGTCGTGCTGCCGCTTCACGAGCTTGGTGTCTTCGTCAAAGGGCGTGATGTGGAGGCGCCGCGTGACGTCGTCGGCGTAGAAGTAGTGCATGGCTCCCGAGCACACCGCGCCGTGCTCGGCGGCGGTGAGCGCGTTGAGGTCAACATGCTCGACGCCGCTCCTCACCACCGACGCCGCCCGCAGCCCTTGCACCCACTTGGTGCGCCCGTTGGCCTTGCGCCGCAGCGGACCGTACCACTCGGCCTTCTCCTCCGCGGTCTCGGAGGCTTGGACGGGCGGGCGAGAGGCGTTGATGATGTTTGGGTCGTCCTTGCCGTACACGTGCGTAATGTAGAGCGTGTCGCCAACCGGAATGCCGCGCACGACGAGGTCGTGCTCGACCCCGATGCCCTGCATCGGCATGCCCGGCTCGTCGTGCGCCTTGGACGTCGTCGTCACGAGGAAGTCGACCTCGCCATCGCGCGTGAGCGCGCCCAGGATGCCCTGCAGCAGGTCCGGGGGCAGGTCGGCCAGGCCCATGCTCATGATAGCTCGCAAATCGCCTCTGCAAACGTGCCGCCCGCAAGCGGCAGCCGGCGCCCGGCTTGGAGCCGTGCCAACTGCACGAAGGCGCGCTAGGGGTGGTAAACAGCGAACCATATATGCATGAATATATGGGCCGGACGGGAGCGCGGCCGCGCCGCCCACGGGGCGCGGGGGGGGCCCGGCTTCGTGCAGTTGGCACGGCTCCGGGCCGGCGTCGGCTGCCGCTTGTGAGCGACCCCACACCGTATCCGCATCGCACACGCACACACATGCCCAAGGCTGCGCGTGACGACAAGACGCCGATGTGGGACGCGGCAAGGCCGTGCGACTACCTGTCCTGCGCCGTGCGCGGGGCGTCAAAGGGCTCGGTGGTGCGCGGGTGCACGCACAAAGAGCTTCAAGTGTCCATGGGGCGGCCGGCGATCCGGCCGTACGACTCGGGGCCGACGCTGCGCGGCACCGACGGCGTGCGGCTGCTCGTCGTCGAGGGGTTTGTGCGTCCGGAGCGGGCGCGCGTCGAGACGTGCCTCGCCGCGTGGGGCGAGGCCAAATGGGACCAGCTGATCAAGACGGCCATGGGCGTCACGCCGTCGGTGGCGCGGCAGATGCGCGGCAACACGATGAGCCTGCTGAGCACGCCGCTGCCGGACGGGATCAAGGTGGGCGCGACGAAGACGCCGCTGATGGGCTGCACGCACAACACGCCGTGCCCGCACGCCAACGCGTTCACGGCCAAGTTCCAGATCCTGTCGGCCGGCAGCGGTGAGACGGGCTGGACGGGCGCGGAGCTGCGGCGGCTGGCGAGCACGGGCGAGGTCGTCGACGCCAACCGGCTCGCGCAGCTGCTGCAAGACGCCTACTACAAGGACAACACCCACCCGGCGGGGCTCGGGCTCCGGCCGGCGCTGTGGACGCACACGATCGCCACGCACTCGCTGAGCGTCGACGAGTACACGGCGCTCATGGAGCGGCACGGCCGCAAGCGCGTCCACAACCTCGTCTGCGCGCCCGCCGAGTGGGACCCCTCCGGCGTCTGTGTCGAGAGCGGCTTCGACCTGTACGAGGTCGAGGTGTCGCTCGACGGCGCGGTCGGCCTCGATGCGAACAACTCGGTCTTCGTCGAGGCGCCCAAGTCGGCCGCGACGCGTCCCGACGCGGCCGCCTTGAAGGCGGCGATGCTCGAAAGCGACCCGTCGCTGGACGAGGCGGCGCGCGAGCGGTTTGACGCGTGCTGGGAGTGCCTCGTGCGCTGCGGAGGGCAGGGCAAGGGGCAGGCCGTCTACAAGTCGCTGCTGCAAAAGCTCCAGCGGCTGCTGCCCAGCGGCGTGGTGCTGCCCGAAGCGCACGCGGACGCGCCGCGCTGCGAGGTCGAGGAGTGGACCGCCCTCGCGTGCGTCATCGGGCTGTGCCTGTCGCCCCTCGGCGACTCGTTCAACCCCGAGCTGAGCAAGCACGTGCGCGGCCCGACGGCGCTGCTCAAGCGGATGGCCATCATCATCGTCGAAGACGGCGGCGACGTCGGCCTCGTGCCGTGGCTGCTGGCGATGGCGCTGCTCACCGAGCGCGACGAGCGGTACCACCTGCCGGCGTGGGTGGCGCCGGTGCTGCTGCGGCTCTGGGGCAACGCAAACGCGCTCTACATGCTCGACTGGCGGCCCGAAGAGGTCGTGAATCGGCGCGCCAACCTCGCCGCGGAGCTCATTCGCGAGGTCGACGTCGAGGTCGAGCCGTCGACGTGCTGCGAGTACCGCCTCGTGCTCCCGCTCTTTTGCGCGCTGGGCGGCATGGACGGCGACCGTCGGATGCTCGAGCGGGCGGTGCCGCTCCTTACCAAGCACGTTCCGAACGTGCTCGAGGCCGAGCACGAGAACCGCGACCCCGCGCCGATCAGTGTGCGGTGCCTCTCGCACGCGGAGGACTGGGACGGCTGCTCGCCACAGGAGCGCATGCTGCTCGAGCACTGCTTCGACCAGCACGTGACGCCGGGCATGATGCACTTCAACGCGTCCGCCTCGGCGGCCGAGGCGACGCACGCGCGCGCGTACGAGAAGCGCTTCGACGACACGTGGAACGTCAGCGGGTACAACGTGCGCACCCGCGGGAGGGCGATCGACGAGAAGGACCCGGGCGTGCACCGCGTGCGCCAGGCGCAGCGGGCCGCGCTTGCTCTGCGCCTGCGCGCCGGGGCGGGGCCCGCGGCCGATGCCGATGCCGCCTCCGACCAGCGGGCCGTCCCGTTCCGCAACGCGACCGCGACGACCGCGCTGCACCCGGCCGTGCTCGCGGGGGGCATCGGCGACATCCCGCTGCCGGCCTTCAAGGCCGCCATGGACGACGGCTCGCTGGTCGCGTGGAGCCTGATCGCCTGCTTCGGCGCCGACGGCCAGACCATCCACCTGGCGCACAAACCGTCGGCGCACGTGCAGGACGACGAGAAGAAGAAGCGGATCACCGAGGACGCGCGCGCCAAGGCCGAGAAGACGGTGTGGGCCATGGCGCGCAGGGGGCTGCCCTTTGTCGCGCGGGAGCTCGCCGGCCTGACGCGCGCGCAGTGGGGCGGCGAGAGCGCGGGCTGGTCGGTGCAGTCGGCGCGCGGCGACCGCACGCTGCTGTGGCCCACGACCGGCGAGCACGTCAACGTGTCGGCCACATTCGACGTGCTGCGCGCCGACGGAGTCAGCTGGGCGACCAAGCCGGCGGAGGCGCTGGCCGACGACGACGTCGTCTGCGACGCCCTCGACTACGTGGCGCCAAAGGGCCTCGTTGGCATTGCGGGCGAGCTCGAAGACGTCAAGCAGGCGGTGTACAAGCTCGTGGGCGCGCTCCGGCCGCCGCAGCAGCACCGCCTGCGCGCCGTCCTGCGCGGCGTCTACAAGACGCTCGCGCTGCCCACCGCGCCGCGCAGCGGCCGGGGCGTCGGCTCCGACCAGCTGGGCGTTGCCGAGCCGGGCGACTGGGACGTGTGGCGCGCGCTCGTGCTCATCGCGCGCCTCGTGCCCGGGGCGCTGCGCCCGGCCGACCGGATGCCGTGCTTCACGGTGCCCGCAAACGGCGCGCTGGCGCTGCGCGTCGTCGAGGACTGGGTGGCGTCGGCCGTCGGCACGGGCACGGTCTCGAACCTCGGCACGCTCTTCTGCAGCGCGTGGGTTGCGTGCCTCGACGCCTCCGGGGTGCACACAAAGGCCCTGGGCCTCGAGCTCGCCGACTACCAGCGCAGCTGCATCGACTACATGCACGCCACGGACCGCGAGTGCTCGACCAAGGGCCACCTGCTCGCGCTCGACGTCGGGCTTGGCAAGACGGCCACCGCGGCCTTCTACCTCGTCGAGCGGCTGGCGCGGCGCGGCGGCGCCAAGCACATCCTGTGGTTCACCGAGTCGTCGACCATCGCCGGCGCCGGCGCGGCCGAGGCGCACAAGCGCCAGCTCGAGGAGACGTGGGGCTTTAGCAACGTCGTGCACGTGCGCAGCGCGGCGGACGCCGATCCGATCCGCACCCTCGACGCCGTCGTGGCCAGCGACTGGCAGCGCCTCGACGAGGGCGAGCCGGCGCAGCCCAAGATCCTCGTCGTCGGCTACGCGCTGCTCGAGAAGCACTGGTCGGGGCGCGACGCGTTCGTCACGCGCCTGCGCGACCTGGCGCCGAGCTGCGTCGCGTGCTTCGACGAGGTGCAGCTCCTGTACAATGCGGGCACGCAGCGCGGCGGCAACGCGCTGGGCATCGCCGAGCGCGCCGAGCACGTGGTGCTCTGCTCGGCGACGCCCACCGCCGGCCACCAGCAGAAGCTCGCGCTGCGCTGGCTGCAGCTGGTGACGCCGTTCGAGGTGCGCCCGGACGACAAGCAGACGCGACCCAACCTGCTCGCCGCCGCGGCGCGCACGCTCGGCTCGCGCGAGAAGAGCCACGTCGCCGAGCGCAACACCGTGCTCTACTGCGAGGTCTCGCACGAGACGCGCACGCAGAGCCTGAAGCTGGTGCTGGAAAAGAAGTCGATCGAGGCCAAGAACGTCATCCGTCTCGCGATGCGGCCCGAGGTGGTGACGACGGCCATCGACCTCGCCGAGAGCGACCGCGCGCTCGAGAAGACGAAGAATGGCGGGCTGCTGCTCGTGGCCGAGGACGAGGCCGAGGCTACGGCGTACGTGCACGCGATCAACAGCCGCAAGCCCGGCTTTGCGGCGCGGCTGGGGCTGGCCGCCAACGAGAACCCAAAGGTCGGAGTCGTCGTGGAGGTCCTGCGCAAGCTGATCGGCATCGACCTGCCGCGCTTGGGCGTCTACCTCACGCTGCCGACCTACTCCAGCCCGGCCTGGCGCTACCAGGCGCGCGGCCGTCTGAAGCGCAAGACGCAGAAGCGCAAGACGGTCGACTACGTCACCATGGTGCCCTCCGAGACCAGCCTCGCGCTCGTCTTCGAGCGGCAGCAGCTCGCCTCGGCGCGCATGGCCTCGTACGACGCGGTGCGCGACGAGGCGCTCAAGCGCTTCGCGGGCAAGAAGCGCGAGCGCGAGGAGTGAGCGCGGACCGCGCGTGTGTGACGGGCGTGTGTAGGGTTGCGTGCGTCGTGTGCGTCGTGTGTGCACAAAAATGGATTTGATCGCACTCCGTTGCTAGACCCGACTCTCGCACCCGTGTGCGCCGCGCGTCAAGCCCCCGGCGTTTTGTGCATCTGGAGGTACGCCCACGCCCACTCCTTCGCAAGAAAGTACCTCGTGCCCTTTTTCCACGTCAGAATGAGCCTCTCGTTCTCGGTGTCGCGTGTGAGGTGTTCGTCGAAGCCTTTTGCGCTCGAGATCATCTTGACCAACGCGTACCCCTTTGCATCGAGCGGCGTTTTGGCGAGTTTGCCGCTCTCGAGCCCAGTATAATAGATGGGCACAACGAGCTTGGAAAGCCCGAGCATCTTATCGAAATCGACCGTGGACAGCTGTTGGCTGAGCGCGGCCTGGTTTTCTTTGTTATTGTAGAACTTGAGCAGCGAGTCGAACCGCCGCACGACCGACGCGTTCGAGTTGAACGCCTTCATCCACGCCAGGTCGTGATACAAGGCGTCCAGGCCCTTCTGCGCCATGCTACCCAGCCCACCGCGCACCGCGTCGAAGCACTCCTCGAGCCGCGCGAGGAAGCCCTTTACCACGTCTCCGTCGCGCTTGGCGCGCCGCTTCGCGCCCCACATGCCGGTTTCTGCCGTCTCGTAGTACTCGGAAAAGACCCGGTCGACCACGCTCATCGACGCTCCGGACACTGCCGCTGGCGGCGGCGGCGGCGGTGGACCGCCGCCGCCGCCGCCGCCGCGCCAGTTTTGAAGCCGGAACAGAAGCTCCCGACCCTCCTGCATCGCCTCCCAGCGGCGAAGCCGGTCCTCGGCCAGTTGCCGTCGACGCTCCTCGGAGAAGAGGTTCGGGTTGGCCTCCTCGTACGCCACGTCCGCCGCTTGCGCCGCCTCCAACGTGGCGTATCGACCCTGCTCCCCGTTGTTGACCGGGTGGACGGTCCAGTAGCCGCCCAGGTGGCGCACGAGCCGCGGCGGCGGCGCGTAGCCCTCGGCGCGCTGCCGGTTAGGTCTGGGGGGGTCGGTCATGGCGCCAGTGCTCGTTACAAAGAACCGCGCGCGCACACACACACTCACGCCCTCACCCCAGTGCACCCATGCGTGCGGTTATGGCGCGGCCTCGCGACGGCTCTCGCGCGCCATCGCCGCGCGGGTCGCCTTGCCGAACAGGGCGCTGGCCTCGAGCTCCTGCCTCGTGTGCACGCGCGCGCGATCGGCCTCGACCTTGCGCTGCTTCATGTAGTCGTAGCTCGCGCGGTCGCCCGCCGCGCTGGGCTTGGAGTCGGGCCAGGTGGACACCTCCGTCATCAGGTCGAAGACCAGCTCGAGGTTGAGCTGCCACGCCGCGCGCTGCGCCGCGCAGCTCTTGAGCTTCTCCTCGCGCGTGCCGAAGGCGGCCTCGTCGCCTTCCACTCCGACGCACGAGACGGCCTTGGCGGAGCGCTCCTTGCCGTTTGCGGTGAGGATGTCGGGCGCGGCCGAGGCGCGGTAGGCCTGCGCACCCTCGTTGATGTAGACCTGCACGACGGCGCTGTCAAACACCTCGGCCCCCATCAGCGCGTGCAAGCCCTGTTGGAAGGCCATCGGCATGGTGCCGATGAGCGACGAGCGCTGCTCGACGCGCACGCCCGTCTTGGGGTCGGTCGCGCCCACGAAGACGGGGTTGAGGTGCGCCGGCTGCACGTAGGCCGGAGTCAGCGCGCCCGCGAGCGGCGACTCGGGCGGCGGCGCGTGCACGCCGTCGGCGCTCTCGACGCACCACACGCCGCGCGCCGCCCTCTCGAGGTCGGCGGCCATCGCGTCGATGTCGGCGAGCGAGTTGTCAAAGGAGCCGTCCACCTCGAGCAGCCGGCGCAGCAGCGGCGCGAGCGCCTCCCACGCGCCGTGGTGCGGCCGCGCGAAGCGTCCCCACCAGTCGAGCGCGACGTGCAGGTCGTCCGGGTCGGCCTTTGGGTCGGCCGCGACGCGCGCGCGCTCGAGCGCGACGAGGTTGCGCTCGGGGTGCTTGCGCACGCCGACGGCCGCGTGCGCGTACGACCAGCGCACGATGGGCTGCCGGTTGCCGCGACACCACGGGTAGACAAAGTGGAGCAGCACGCCGAGTTGCGCGGCGAAGCGGTGGTCGAGCCAGTGTGCCGGCGCGGGCATGCTCGGGTCGTGGAAGCGGTCGAGGACCTCCTTGGCGAGGTCGACGGCCGCCTGCGCCGTCGGCGCCTGCCCGGTGGTCGCCGTGCGCAGCATCAGCGCCGACCTGGCGATGCGCGCGATCGCCGCGGCCGCGCCGAAGAGCGTGGCCGCGTACGGCTGCACGTTGGCAAAGGGGTTGTCGGCCGGGCTCGTGACCGCCGGGCGCGCAAAGAGCGGCTCGCGCAGGATCGAGGTCTCGGGGCAGGTCGCGTCGGTCTGGAAGGCGAGCCCGGCGCAGTCGGCCGAGTCGTCGGGGTTGCGGAAGCGCGAGGGGGCGGTGGGGTCGGCGTTCTCGGCGACGTGGCTGGGCAGCCGCTCCGAGTAGGGCCCGATGGGCAGCGCCTGCAGCGAGGCGACGGTGCGCGCGCGGTCGGGGATGTTGTTCCACGCGTCGAAGGCGTCGAGCGCGTCGGCGTAGGGGTCGAGGTACTTGTTCAGGCGCGGGACGGTGCCGTGCATGACGCCGCGCATCGCGAGCGGGATCTGCGCGTACTCGGTGCGCGAGACCTGGCGGACCTGCTTGTCGCGCGCGATGCGGCGGCACCAGTCGTCGACCTGCTCGCCCCACATCAAGAGCTTGCCGTGGTTGCGGCGGTCGGCCGTGAGCGAGGAGGCGCCGATGCCGATGCCGGCGCTGGTGCCAATGTCAAAGGGCGCGCCGTAGACGCCCGACCAGGGCGTGGTCTCGTAGGAGCGCGGGACGTTGGCGGTGCCGGCGCGGTAGACCTGCCACAAGGTCAGCATCAGCCGCAGGTTCTGGTCGTTGACCAGGATGCGCTTGGCGCTCGAGATGCACGAGTGCACCGAGGCCGCGGCCGTCGCCGCCGCCACGTCGTTGAGCTCGGACGCGCGCGCGGCCGCCGCGAGCGTGAGCGCCTGCATCTGCGCGAAGAGCGCGCCCGCGCGCCGTTCGTCTTCCGCGCCGCCGGTGCGCGTCGCGAACTGGTCGATCATGTCGACGGCGCGCACGACCGCGTGGCCGCAGACCACAAAGCTGAGCGCGACGCGGCGCAGGCTCGCGTCGCGCCGCTCGCGCAGCGGCTCGGCGGGCGCGTCGGGCGCCTCGACCCGCGTGCCCAGCATCGAGACCTTGACGTCGACCACCGGCAGCAGCGTCTGCGGCTTGTCGTACTCGTCCGGCGCCGCCTCGGCGAGCTCCTGCGGCGTCGCGACGCCGCACAGGTGGCGGCACGCGTCGCCGCGGCGCGCCTTGGACTTCATCAGCACGCGCACCACCTCGTTGACGTGCAGGCACAGCGCGAGCGCGTTGGCCGGCGTGCAGTAGGGCTCGGCCTGCGCGAAGAGCGGCTCCTTGCCGAGCAGCGCGCACGACTCGAAGACCGTCTGCGGCAAAAAGTCGCCGCTCGTCGCCGCGCGCGCGTGCGCGTCGGCGAGCTGCGCGGCGACGCGCCGCCCCGCGACGCCCATCGATCGGCCCACGACCACGCGCGCTGGCACGACGATGAAGCTCCGGGCGATGCCCGTGAGCGCGAGCGGCAGCGCGCCGTCGCTCGAGGCGGCCGCGGCGCGGCCCTTGACCGCCTCGAAGACGCGCATGCAGCGCGCGCGCGGGAGCCCCGGGATGCCCGCTCCGGCGAGCAGCTCGAGGTGCGTGAGCGCCTCGGCAATCCCGGGCAGCAGCTTGCGCTCCGCGTCGCGCGGCGTCGTGTTGCGCACGGCGAGGCTCCACACGAGCACGCCCGCGCTGGCGGACGCGGGCTGCAGCGCCGCCGGCGCGCGCGAGCACGCGTGCAGCGTGGTGTTGGCCGCGTCCGTCTCCGAGCGCACGAGCCCGACGTGGCACGCGATCTTGTTGGCGCCGTCGCGCCGCCGCCACGTGAGCACCTGCGGCACGTGGCTCGCCTTGGTGACGACGAGGCCGGCCGTCGCCTCTGCCGACTTGATTGCGTTCTCGGCCGAGAGCGTCACGAGCAGCTGGTTGCCCACGATCGAGGGCGCGGGCACCGGCGCGAGCAGCGCGGTCGAGGTCGAACCCGCGCTTGCGCCCGCGCTTGCGCCTTCGCCCGTGCTGCTGCTGCTCGCGCTCGCCGGCAGCGCCTGGCCCGAGAGCGTCTCCATCGCGGCCGCCGCCGCCTCGGCGCGCGACTGCGTGATGAAGGTGCGAAAGATCGACGTCCACTTCGAGCGCAGCGCCGCCGCCCACCAGGGCGCGATCTGGTGCGCCGCGTTCTGCAGCGCCGTCGCCGCCGTGACGACCGTCGCCGTGCGCGGCTTCTTCGAGGCGAGCACGTCGAGCCCGCGCGCCTGCCGCGCGCGCGCGGTCTCGATCGGATCGAGCGGCGCGCCCGTCTCGTCGACGTCGTCGTCGTAGTCGAGCGCGACGCTCTC
>Ga0115012_10001045_pt1 | contig 15919 bp, 11 predicted proteins | sample TroAtlMetagenome_FD_88706 | JGI IMG/M metagenome (GOLD analysis project Ga0115012, IMG submission 88706) | Marine eukaryotic phytoplankton communities from Atlantic Ocean - Tropical Atlantic ANT10 Metagenome | ecosystem: Environmental > Aquatic > Marine > Oceanic | place: Tropical Atlantic...
AATTATAATAATGATTCATCTTTGGGGAGTGATGGGTGCCTGGTGGCCTCCGCGGTCTTCAAAACCGTTGAGGGTAGTTATGCTGCCCTGGTTGGTTCGATTCCTTCCCTCTCCGCCAAAGAAGAAAACTTAGAGCAGTAAACCAAGAGTTTTTGAAATACTTGGCACAAAAAAAGTTCTACTGTAATTAATAATTTAAGATTGCTTTAAATATTCCTCATTATTCTTAGAAAGTATTTCTGTCCTTAATTTTCGGGTCTCTACAACATTACGACAAATACCAGTGAATATTTTTCTAGCGATATTCGTGGGTTCATTTTTCACTTCATAGATGCCCCAACTGCGATTTGCATTTTGAGTCGGTAAAGGACGAAAAATTAGTGTGCCTGAGGATATTTCGTCTAAAGCTATCCATCTGGGAATCAGGCCAATTCCCATCCCATATTGCGCCATTTCTTTTATTGCTGCCATACTACCAACCTGCATAGATGCATTCATCTTTGATGTCATATGCGTGAAGATTCCCTCAATTATATGAAAAGTTTCACTAGTGCTTTTGTAAAAAATAAATTCCTCATTAGCTATATCATCTCGATTAATATTTTGTTTTTTGGCAATTGAATGCACTGGTGAAATTGCCATTTCTATCTGATCGTTAAAAAGATTCGTAAATTGGAAACGACTTGAGGTTGAAGTTTCAAGAGCAATTGCAAAATCTATTTTTCCATTCTCCAAAATTGAAACTAATTTTTTAGTGTCTTCGGTTACAACGGTAATGGCGTAGTTTGGAAAGCTCTCTCTAAATTCTCGAAGTATTGATGGTAATAGGTACTGGCTGATCGAGACGGTAGCTCCAATTCTTAACCTTCCATAGCCTGGCTTTTTCAAATGCTGAATTCCATCCTGAGCTCTCTGCATCTGTGTGATAATTTTGTTTGCAAATGGTAGCAAAGCTTGGCCTTCTAAAGTTAGTGTCACATTTTTCCCAATCCTCTCAAAAAGAGTGACTTCCAATTGTTTTTCAAGAGCTTTAATTGAATGACTTACAGCTGATTGGGTAAGACCTAATTGATTGGCTACCTCTGTAAAACTTCCCAACCTTGCCAATTCGGTAAATGCGATCAGTTGTCTAGTCTCTAGTGTTTGCATGTGATGATCGGATCAAAATGAAAATCGTTAATGGTATGTATGAATTAAATTTAGCAACATTTGGGCCAATTGGCACAGGTTGGCATTCTTTAAGCTAAATTCGAAAATGTGTTTCCAAATATTAATTTCCAAAACAATCCAGAAACCATAAGAATTGGTTTCGTCCCCTTGGTTGATTGTGCTCCTCTAATTTTGGCGCACGAAAAAGGATTTTTCAGGGCAGAGGGATTAAATGTTGAATTGGTAAGAGAACCTGGTTGGGCAACCATTCGTGATAAAATCGTTTGCGGAGAACTTCATGCAGCTCATGCTCTGGCAGGACTTTGTTTTGGGATAACAATAGGATTAAGAGTTTTAGCCCGCCATTGTATAACCGGATTCTTATTCAATGCAAACGGCGCAGCAATTACCATATCAAATAGGCTTAAGAAAGCAGGAGTAACGGACGCCCAATCGCTCAAGAGATATATTTCTACAGGTAAAAGTGAGGCCAAATTAACATTTGGCATCCCAAATATAGTTAGTTCTCATCATTTTCTATTGCGTCAGTGGATCCAACCGACTGGCATCAAACCAGACGAAGACATTAATATAGTGGTTGTTCCACCGCAATTAATGGTCTCTTCCCTTGAATCAGGATTTATTGACGGATACTGCGTTGGTGAACCCTTTAATTCTTTAGCATTATCAAAAGGACTGGGAACCATCGTGAAAGAATCGGCAGACCTTTCACCAATGCACACTGAAAAGGCGTTAATTGTTACTGAACAGTTTTCGCAATGTCATAAGGACGAGCATCTTGCCATCATTAAATCACTTATCCTAGCCGCAAAAATCTGTGACACACATGAAGGCCGGTTAGAACTATCCAGTCTGCTATCACAAAGAGAGTATTTAGATGTAGATGAGGCTATTATTAGAAGGAGCTTGTTCACTGGCGACAATGAAATGAAATCTGTCGATTTTCATATCTTTAGTCGATTCGACGTTAATTCACCATCCAAATCAAAAGCTAACAAATTAATAAGCCAGATGAGAAGCGCTGGTCTAATCAATAAATCAATATCTGATGCGGATAAGGAGTTACTCAATTCAGTTTTCCGTGAGGATGTCTACATAGAAGCACTAGAGATGACTAAAACAAAAGTAAATAATTCAGAAGTCACCGCTTTAAATAAATGATCTAAAACCACCCATAAAACTAACTACACAAACAAAACTAAACAAACGAAAAACTAACTAAACAATAAATGAAAAATATTAACAAAAAAATTTTGGCTATAATTGCTTTTATCCTATCAGCTGTTTTGGGAAACCTAAATGCTGACATATTAGATGTTGAAAAAGACACCTTAAAATTTGGTTTCATTAAACTTACAGATTGTGCTCCAATTGTTATAGCAAAAGAAAAAGGGTATTTTGACGATGAGGGTCTAAGCGTGGAAGTTGAAGCCCAAGGTAATTGGAAGGAATTGCTTAATCGAGTCATCAATGGAGATCTAGATGGTGCTCACATGCTGGCAGGTCAACCAATCGGGGCCACTGTTGGCTTTGGCACCAAGGCTGATGTTCTTACCGCCTACAGTCTTGATTACAACGGCAATGGTATCACCGTCTCAAATGATATTTGGAAACAAATGAAACCAAATGTCAAAAAAGACGCGACAGGTAAAGTTATTCACCCAATAACTGCAGACTCACTGAAGCCTATAGCTGACGAGGCAAGTAACAATAATGCAAAGTTAAAAATGGGAATGGTATTTCCCGTTTCTACTCATAATTACGAGATTCGTTACTGGTTGGCAGCATCAAATATTTCTCCAGGTTTTTATTACGATCCAAGCACTAAGCAAAGGGACATTGCAGGCTTCTTAAATAGTGATGTTGAGCTATCTGTGACTCCCCCTCCACAAATGCCACAAACTCTTGAAGCAGGCACTATTTGTGCGTACTGCGTAGGAGAACCATGGAATCAGCAGGCTGTATTTAAGAAAATCGGCGTTCCAGTAACAACAAATTATGATATCTGGAAAAATAATCCGGAAAAAGTTTTTGGAGTTTCAGCAGAATGGGCAAAAAAGAACCCTAACACATGGATAGCGGTAACCAAGGCTCTAATAAGAGCAGGTCATTGGCTTGATGCTAGTTGGAAAAATCGAGATGAGGCAGCAAAGATATTATCTCAACCCAATTACGTTGGTGCTCCTTATAAAGTAATTAAAAATAGCATGACCGGAACTTTTGAATTTGAGCCAGGAGTTGACGTCAGAGAAATGAAAGATTTCAATGTCTTTTTTAGATACAACGCTTCATACCCTTACTACTCGGATGCTGTTTGGTTTCTAACTCAAATGGTTCGATGGGGACAGATCACAGAACAAAAAGAAGACAGCTGGTATCATACTATGGCGAAAAAAATATATCGTCCTGATGTCTACATGAAAGCGGTCGATGAATTGATTGATGACGGATTATTTGAGGAGTCAGTCTTTTTACCTGCAGTCAAAGCTAACAGAGCAGGAGGTTATAAGCCCGCCACATCAGACTTTATTGATGGGAAAACTTATGATGGGAAAAAACCAAATGACTACATTGATAGCTTTAAGATTGGCTTAAAATAGATAGGTAAAATTTCATTAATAATAAATTTTTCACATCTTTAACTTGAAACCTCGTAGCCAATAAAATCCTCAATTATAAAAATGAGTACGATTACAGAAACAACTAAGGGAGCAGTACCCAAAAAGAAAAGCTCCAAGAAGATTCTACGCTACAACCCAAATCGAGTTGCACATACATTAGATAAACTTGGACTTGGTTATTTTAGTCCAATCGCCCGTTTAATTGGTGGAGATGAACCAAAAAAACAATTGCGAGAAATTACGTCTAACACATTCCTACCAATGCTGGCCTTTGCCATATTTATTGGAGTGTGGGGAATTTGTTCACAATTTGTTGTATCAGACAGCACAAGAATACCTAGCCCTGCCCAGACTTGGTCAGCCTGGCAGGGCATGGTTGATTTTGCTGAAGCTGAAAAACTAAAAGAATCAGAGTACTATCAGGCAAATGAGGAGCGTGCACTTAAAATGGAAGCCAAGGCTAAAACTGCAGAAGAAGCGGGCGAATTAGATAAGGTAGAACGATACAACGGTATGGCTGAAAAGTTTCGTTCGAAAGTTTATCAAGGAGCGACGACTTTTTTTGACCAAATTGGCATCAGTTTAATCACGGTTGCTGTGGGCTTTCTTGCAGCTTGCATTCTAGGAGTTCCTGTAGGCATTCTATGTGGAATATCGAAACGGGTAAATATTGCTTTAAATCCAATTATTCAGTTATTTAAACCTGTTTCTCCTCTAGCCTGGTTCCCAATTGTTTTTGTGTTCACGACATGGGGAATTGAGCAACCTGAATCTACAAGTATTTGGCAACGAGCTCTATGGACCTCTGCAGGAGTAGTAACACTATGTTCTATTTGGCCTACGCTTATTAACACCGCAGTTGGTGTTGCCTCAGTAGACAAAGATCATCTTAATGTTGCAAAAGTTTTGAAGCTAGGATGGTTTAAACGAATATGGAAAATTGTTCTTCCATCATCTCTTCCTCTAATTTTTACAGGTTTGAGATTATCGATTGGTGTTGGATGGATGGTACTAGTTGCCTCAGACATGATGGCTCAAAATCAGGGCCTTGGAAAATTCGTGTGGGACATGTACCAAAATGGTGACACTCAGAGCACGGCTCAAATAATAATCGCGGTATTCTTTATCGGAGCCATCGGATTCCTTTTAGATAGAGTGATGCTTGTATGCCAGCGCCTCGTTACGTTTGAAGAACAGACCATATAATTAATCACTTGGAATCTTAGAAAAAAAACATTATGGCATATCTTGAAATTAACGATGTTTGTAAAGGGTTTGGTTCTGGAACTGCCAGGTTTGAGGTGCTTAAAAACATCAATTTGCATGTCAAAGAGGGAGAGTTCATAGCAATTTTAGGTTATTCAGGTGTAGGAAAATCAACACTAATGAACCTAATTGCGGGGCTAGAAGAACCTGATTCGGGAGAAATAATAGTAAACGACAAAAAGATCGACGGCCCACATCCTGACCGTGGTTTGGTTTTTCAAAACTATTCCCTACTACCCTGGTTAAGCGTTCACGGAAACGTGGCCATGGCCGTAAATCAAATATACAAAGGAAGGAAGAGATCTGAAAGAAAATCAATGATCAAAAAGGCAATCGAAAGAGTCAATCTTGACGACGCCTCATATAAAAAACCAGGTGAACTTTCAGGTGGAATGAGACAACGCAATTCAGTTGCCAGAACCCTGTCAATGAACCCAAAGTTACTATTACTTGATGAGCCTTTAAGTGCTCTTGACGCATTAACTCGAAGTGTCATTCAAGATCAAATTTTAGAAATAAAAAAGACTGAGGGGCAAACTGTCATTCTTATCACTAATGATGTAGATGAAGGCTTGTACATGGCAGATAGAATTATGCCGCTAAGTATTGGACCTGAGGCAACACTTGGTCCAGAAATTTATAACCCTAACCCTTACCCTCGAGATCGTAGAGCTATTAATTCCTCAGCTGAGTACCAAAAGCTCAGACATGAAATAATAAGCTTTTTACTAAAGGAGAAAGAAAAAGAAAAGACTAACAATCATAATGGTAGAGTGACTCTTCCAAATATAAAACCCGTGGATATCTCTAGGCATAAACCCACATTTTCGAGGGGTGCCCGCCCTAAACCCAAAAAAGAATTATCAAAATCGATTTAATTAGAATTATGAGTGCATACTTTGAAACTTTTAAATTAGGAAAGACTTACAAAACACCCAAAGGGGATGCGGTGATAGTTAAAAACTTTAACCTTAAAATGAAGAAAGGTGAATTTGTTTGTGTAATCGGGCATTCAGGATGTGGAAAATCAACAGTCCTATCAATGGTTGCCGGACTTAACGAAATTACAGAAGGCGGTGTCATTCTTGATGGTAATGAAATTTCTGGAGCGGCACCTGATCGAGGAGTTGTTTTTCAGTCTCCGTGTCTTTTACCGTGGATGAGCGCATGGGACAATGTAATGCTTGGAGTCAACCAAGTTTACTATCACGCTTCAAGGGCTGAGAGAAATCAAATCGTTGAATATTATTTAACTGCTGTTGGTTTATCTGGTTCATTCAACAAACGACCAGACGAGTTATCGGGAGGAATGCGTCAAAGAGTTGGCCTTGCTCGTGCATTTGCTCTTTCCCCAAAAATGTTACTACTAGATGAACCATTTGGCATGCTGGATAAGTTAACCAAATTCGAACTTCAAGGGGTTCTTCTTGAATTATGGAACAGAGAAAAACTCACAGCCATGATGATCACGCATGACGTAGATGAATCCATCTATCTTGCTGATCGTGTGATTATGATGACTAATGGACCTGCAGCCGGTATTGGAGACATATTAGAAATAAATTTACCCCGTCCTAGAGACAGGCAAGAAATTATGTCTCAAGAACAGTACTATGATTATCGAGAGTTCCTTCTAAATTTTTTACAAGAAAGAGCCGACGAAGGCAGAGAGGAAAGATCAGCTGCTTAATGAATCCAACCCCTCAGATACCAGTAAATGCCCCATTTAATGAGGCTCAGAGACTTTGGCTCAACGGGTATATCGCTGGAATAATCAGTCAAGCAAACAGCGAATCCAATCCCTCAGAATCATCGAAAAATAAAATAAAACAAAGAATACCAATTGTATTTGCAAGTCAGTCTGGCAACAGTCAATCACTAGCTGAACAATTTGGAGACGAACTCGAAAAATCTGGTTTTGAAACTCCCGTTTTTGGTGCCGAAGAGTATGAAAATTTTGATCTTACAAAAGAAGAGTTTTTACTAATTATTTCCAGTACATGGGGTGACGGAGATCCTCCTGACAATGCGGTTGATTTCTGGAATCATATTAACAGTGAGAATCACCCTCGACTTGAAAAATTGCAATACTCTGTACTCGGATTAGGGGATAAAAATTATCTTCACTTTTGTGCCATGGGAGAAAAGTTCGATAAAAGGCTTGAAGAACTCGGAGCCAAAAGACTCACACCAAGAGGAGAATGTGATGTCGACTACGAGGAAACCGCAGAGGATTGGTTTAATGGAGTTCTTAAGAAATTAGACACATCAATAAAAAAAGAAACTACTAAAGCTAATACAGATGGTTATTCAAAAAAGAATCCTTTTCCTGCAAAAGTAATTCTTAATAAAAATCTCAACGAACAAGAATCTCAAAAGCAAACGCACCATGTAGAATTTGATTTATCTGGATCTAATCTAAGCTATGAAGCTGGTGATGTATTAGGAATATATCCAACTAATGATCCAGAACTTATTAATGAATTAATCACTAATTTAAATTTTGATCCTGATGAATTAGTTGATGATAAAAAATTAAAAGAAACACTTCTACATGACTACGATATCCGAAACCTTACCAAAGATTTTGTTTTGTCTTGGTTTGATAAATCAAGCTCAGAAGCCTTGGGCCAAATAATCAACAATTCCTCTTTAGAAGAATACGTCGCGGGGCGTGAGATTATTGATCTTGTCGTTGATTATCCGGTAAGTTTTTCAGAACCTAAGCAATTTTTATCACTGCTAAGAAAATTATCACCCCGTCTTTATTCGATTTCCTCAAGCCCTAACGCCAACATAGATGAAGTTCACATCACTGTAGCAAAGGTCTCGTACGAGTCACACGGAAGATCTAGAAATGGGGTCTGTTCAGCATATCTAGCTGATCGTTGTAATAAAAACGACACTGCCAATGTTTTTTTACAATCTTCAAAACACTTCAAGTTACCTCAAGATTCATCCATTCCTATTATAATGGTGGGTCCAGGAACCGGAATCGCCCCCTTCCGTGCATTTCTACAGGAAAGAGAATTTTTAAAGCCATTCGGTAAGAATTGGTTGTTCTTTGGAAACCCTCACGAAGGAACTGATTTTCTGTACAAACAAGAATTGATGGCTTTCAAGAACAAAGGAATACTTTCAAAGCTCAGCACGGCATGGTCTCGGGATCAGGAAAATAAAATTTACGTTCAAGATGTAATGGCTCAGGAGGGCAAAGAAATATGGAACTGGTTAAATGAAGGCGCCTATTTTTACGTCTGTGGCGATGCAAAATATATGGCAAAAGATGTAGATAGTTGCCTTCATAAAATCATTGATGAGCATGGAAAAATAAACTCCGAGTCATACATCAAAGAAATGAAAAAAGAAAAACGCTATCAAAGAGATGTCTACTAACGTTCCCACAAAAGTCGCTGGAGAAAATATTAATCAGGACCAAAAAACATGGCTTGAGGGGTTCTTTACTGGTTTCAAAGAAAAAGGATTAACTTTCTCGGATGCTAGCGAAAATTCAAAACAAACGCCTAAACAAAAAAAATTAATTCCTGAAGAAAAAATCAAAAAAAACAAAAATCCATTCAATGCTTTTTCCAATTTGGTAAATCTTGCAAAAAAAAATAAGTCACCAGAAAAAGACGATGTGTTTCGCTTTAAATGGAACGGTTTATTTTGGTTAGCTCCGATACATGAAGGGTATATGTGTAGACTTCGGATTCCAGGTGGTTTAATAAATGCTCACCAACTAATGGAATTAGCTTCGATCGCTAAAGATATTGCGTGGGGGTATTTACAAATAACGACTCGAAATAATATTCAAATTAGAGTCATCAAACCCAAAGACACTCCATCTTTATTAAGAAGGATCCAAGATTGTGGCCTTCATTCTCGAGGCTCAGGAGCCGATAATTTAAGAAACTTCACATCAAATCCAACCGCCGGGATAGATCCTTATGAATTAATTGATGTATCTCCTTTTGTGAAAGATTTGGCACACACTGTAATAAATCAGCCAGATTTTTATGACTTACCAAGAAAGTTTAATGTTTCATTTGATGGAGGAGGAATTGTTGGAGTTGCTGAGGATACGAACGACATTGGTCTGAGAGCCATAAAAATAAAAAAACCTCCCAAAGACCACCCATTATATGATAAAGTTGAAGGAGGAGTATGGTTTCAATTGTTACTAGGTGGAGTAACGGGTCACAAAGCTTTTGCAGAAAATTGTGGTGCTATATGCAAGCCTCAAGATGCTGTTGATGTCATCTCGGCACTTGTCAGAGTTTATATTCAAAATGGAAATCGTGGCAATAGAGGAAAAGCACGACTGGTTTATTTAATTAAAGAATGGGGAAATGAAAAATATATCAATGAAACAAATAAACTATTGGAAGATCAGCTCATTGATTTTGATTTTTCTGACCCATTATATACAGACCTCATAGAGGAGCAGATCAAGCCTATTGTTCCTCATGCGCACATAGGAGCTCATGAACAAACCCAGGAGGGATTGAGTTGGTTAGGCGTATATACCCCAGTGGGCATTCTACAATCTAAAGAAGCAGAGTTAATTGCCGAAGTGGCAAAAGAATTTGGTAATGGAGAAATCAGGCTCACAATATTTCAGAACCTAATAATCCCTAATATACCAAGTAATAAAATTGATAAAGCCAGAGAAAAACTCAGTAAAGGAGGCTTAGCTTGCGAAACAAGTCTAATCAAGGGTGGCACCGTTGCTTGCACAGGGAATCAATATTGTAAGTTTTCTAGCTCTGACACAAAAACCCACGCCAATGAAATTGTTAATTATCTAGATAAAAAAATTACATTAGATAAACCCATTAATATTCATGTTACCGGCTGCCCTCATTCTTGTGCTCAACATTACATAGGCGATATAGGACTATTAGCTTGCAAGGTATCTGTTGATGAGAGTGATGAGCCTATTGAGGGTTACCATGTCTTCGTTGGCGGAGGATTTGGTCCTGACAAAAAACGCATAGGAAGACAGCTCTTTAAAAGTATTCCATCAGGAAAACAAATAAATGAAACACTTTATGCAATGCTGGCTGCCTACCTTTCAAGGCGTAAGAAAAATGAGTCATTTTATGATTTCGCGATGCGACATGAAATCTCAGACCTTGAAAAAATGACTAACAATGTAATAGCAGAATCCAGTTCTTTTGCAGCATGATTTCTAGCTTTAAAGATCCATTCATTAACGAACTCTTAGATGAGCAGCAAAACTTGACTGCAGTAGACCGTTTCTCAAAAAAATATGATACTAACCACTCTCAATTTTCTTCGAATGTTTACTCAGATCTAATACCACTGAGCAAACCAAAAAAGAATGAACAATACTCATTCGAAATTGATTTAAGTGCCTGCAGCGGATGCAAATCCTGCGTTTCGGCTTGTCATAGTCTCAATGGTCTTGATCATGATGAGTCTTGGAGAGATGTGGGTGCCCTGTTCGGCACAAAAAGTGATCAACCCATGCAGCAAACAGTAACCTCTGCTTGCCATCATTGTATGGATCCTGCATGTGCTAACGGATGTCCTACACTCGCATATGAGAAAGATCAGACGACTGGAATTGTTCACCATCTAGATGATCAGTGTATGGGTTGTCGTTATTGCGAGATGAAATGTCCTTACGAAGCCCCAAAATACAACGATAATTTGGGTATAATTCGTAAATGTGATATGTGTCAGAGTCGGTTAGAAATAAACGAGGCACCTGCATGCGTTCAAGCATGTCCAAACGAAGCAATAAAAATTCGTATTGTTAGAAATGAAGAAATTTTAGAGGAAACCAATACCGATGAAGGGTTGGTTCCGGGTACAATCACATCACAATATACCAAACCTTCATCACAATATATAAACTTAAAAAAGGACTCTAATCCTAGACCAGCTGACTATGGAAATTTAAAACAATCAGCTCCTCATTCACCTTTAATGTTAATGCTAACATTCACTCAAGCCGGTGTTGGTATTTCTTTAATCGAATTCATTAAATGGTTAGCAAATAGTCAGATCAACCAATACACCTTACTAACTGGCATCGCTTTATGTTTTATAGGTTTATTGTCGAGTTTTTTACATCTTGGAAAACCCTCAAAGGCATGGAAGGCCTTTTTAGGATGGCGCAGATCATGGCTAAGCCGAGAAATACTCATATTTGGTCTTTGGTCAGCAACGAGTCTTATTTTCTTGTTTTTTACTTTGTCAGGTTTTGCCAATAAATGGATTACAATTTCTGGCGCAATTTCATCCTTACTCGGCATTCTAGGAATTTACAGTTCTGTGATGGTTTATGCTGACACTCCAAGGCCTTCATGGAATTTTAAGTTAACTTGTCTTCGTTTTTTTTCCACCACGCTTGGAGTAGGGATAGCTTTCTCCGGATGGTTTTTTCTAGCAGCCATTCCCATGTTCATCTCACTCAGCATTGATATAATTATTATGGCTGGAAAAAACTCAAATTGCATTAATTCAGGAAGACTGATGCGTGGTCCATTGAAAAACCTTTCTGTAATTAGAATTTCTACGGCAATAATCGCAATCGCACTTTTAGCATTTTCAACTATTGCTTCAGCAGTGCTATTTTTTGTCTCCGAGATCTTTGGAAGGTCTTTGTTCTTTCGATCATCAGATGAACCAAAAATGCCTGGATTAATCAATTCTTGATAAGGGAAATAAACACCAGATGCCGAACAGAAGAGAAAACTTTTAAATTTTAAATACATCTTGAAAGCCTCAACATTATTTAGATCATTCGAGGGGCCTCTAACATCAAGTTTGGTTAGAGAGCCTGGGAAATTTGGCCTTGGTCAATTACCAAAAAAATTATCACCTCAACAAACCACTTCCTCAGTTTGTGGTTATTGTTCAGTTGGTTGCTCTCTTTCTCTCCATATCAAAGACGGAAAAGCTGTTAATTTATCTCCAAATAAGGACTATCCTGTTAATCTTGGGATGGCTTGCCCGAAAGGTTGGGACGCTTTAAACCCAATTAGATCCCCAGAGAGGGCAAAAACCCCCTTATCTCGAAATTCAAGAGGTGAAGCTATGAAAGCAATTGACTGGGAGGAAGCCTCAAACATTTTTTGTGAGCGCTTCAAGAAAATTCAATCTAATCATGGCCAAGATTCAATAGCTTTCCTCAGTACCGGGCAGATATGCACAGAAGAATTGGCTCTCCTAGGCGCTTTCACAAAATTTGGAATGGGCATAAAGCATGGCGATGGAAACACTCGTCAATGCATGGCAACTTCTGTAGTTGCTTACAAGGAATCTTTTGGTTTTGATGCCCCACCCTATTCATACTCAGATTTTGAGGAGAGTGATGTCATTATACTAATAGGTTCTAATTTATGCATTGCTCATCCAATTTTGTGGCAAAGAATACTCAGAAATAAAAGGCATCCAAAGATCATCGTCATCGACCCTCGTCTAACTGAAACAGCCATGCAATCCACTATGCATGTGCCATTGGCCCCTAAGTCAGATCTTACTCTATTTTATGGCTTAGCCAATTTACTAATTAAAAACAACTATCTTGATGAAGATTTTATTAAAAATAGCACTTCTGGTTTCGAAAATTTCAGGGATTTCGTTGAACAATTCACTCCAGAAAAAGTTTCTGAAATAACAGGTATATCAATAACTGTTTTAAATCAGTTGACTGAAATAATTGGAACCAACAAGCGTGTATCCTTTTGGTGGACTATGGGGGTGAATCAAGGCTATGAGTCAACTAGAACGGCGCAATCAATTATTAATTTGGCATTGATGACAGGAAACATCGGTCGCCCTGGAACTGGAGCTAATTCAATTACAGGTCAATGTAATGCCATGGGATCAAGACTGTTCAGCAATACCACAAACTTACTAGGAGGTCATGATTTCAGAGAATATGAACATAGAAAAAAGATATCTAATTTATTAGGGGTTCCTATCGAGAAAATTCCTTCCGAACCAAGTTGGGCATATGATCAAATCATAGATGGGATTGAAAGCGGAAAAATTAAAGGGCTCTGGATCATTGCCACGAATGGCGCACATTCTTGGACCAATCAAAAACGTTTCAAGAAAATATTAGATAAACTAGAATTCCTAGTTGTTCAGGACCTTTACTCAACAACAGAAACAGCCGAGCTGGCCGATCTCTTCTTGCCTGCCTCCGGCTGGGCAGAAAAAGAAGGAACATTTATCAATTCCGAACGTCGGATAGGACATATAAAGAAAGTTCTTCCTGCTCCTGGCATAGCTCTATCAGATTTTTCAATTTTCAGGCTATTAGCAAAAAAATGGAATTGCGAAAGTTGGATTAATAAATGGAATAGCCCTGAGTCCGTGTTCAACATATTAAAAAAGACAAGTTCTGGACAGCCTTGTGATATCACAGGCATAAAAGATTATTCTGAATTGGACAAACATGGAGGTATTCAATGGCCTTTATCAAAAACTGATTCATCCGAGATACAATGTGAAAGAAGATTATTTAGTGACGGCCTTTTTTATACAAAAACAAAAAAAGCTTTTTTTATATATGAACAGCCAAAATCTAATCCGGAGAAGACCACAAAAAAGTTTCCATTTGTCTTAATGACTGGAAGAGGAACTTCAGCTCAATGGCATACAGGAACAAGGACTGGAAAATCAAATATCCTCAAAAAAATGTATCCTGAAAAATGCTATCTTGAAATCAACGAATTTGACGCAATAGAAAAAAATATTAATGACGGAGATATTATAAAAATATCTTCACCACGAGGCACAGTTTCGGCTACAGCATTTATTACCAACACTGTAAATAGAGGCCAGACATTCATGCCAATGCATTACAGGGAAACAAACGTTTTAACTCATCAGGTAGTTGATCCTTATTCCAGACAACCTAATTACAAAGGATGTTCTATCAATTACGAAAGAACTAATACTTAGAAACAATTTCTAATTATAAAGTGGAGTAGATTTTTTTTTTTGATATCCTCTCATTATTAATCAATACCAATGAGAGATTTAAAACTAGTCCTTTTATTAATTTTCACAATTCCACTAATTTCAAAGGGCCTTTCGGAATCAAGACCCAATATCGTAATTATTTTCACAGACGATCAAGGTTATGGAGATTTGGGTTGCTATGGTAACAAAAAAAATAAGACACCAAGGCTTGATCAACTCGCCAAAGAAGGAATTAAGTTTACTTCTTTTTACTCTCAAACCGTCTGCGGCCCCTCAAGGTCTGCTCTTCTAACTGGACGACAACCTTTTAGAAGTGGTGGATGGAGCATGCCTTCATCGGAAATTACTTTTTCTGAGCTAATGAAAAAATCAGGATACCATACTGCATGTATTGGAAAATGGGACGTCTCCAATCGTAAAGCCATAAAATCAAGAATGCCAAACGCGCAAGGCTTTGATTATTATTTTGGTCCCTTGGGAGCAAATGACGATGGAATTGTATCGATACACGAAAACAATAACCCATCAATTGTCACAAAGGATATGGGGAATTTAATAAAACTCTACACTGATAAATCAATCTCTTTTTTAAGAGAAAAACGGAATCCAAATAAACCTTTTTTACTTTATTTATCTCACACAATGATGCACACAATAATAGATGCATCAGATAATTTTCGAGGTAAGTCTGAAGGCGGATTATACGGGGATGTAGTAGAGGAATTTGATTTTGAAACAGGGCGATTACTTGATGTTTTAGATCAGTTGGGACTAACTCAAAACACCATAGTTATTTATACCAGTGATAATGGTCCATGGAACCAAGATAAATATACAAAAAACAAGAAAGGGCATCCAAAGAACTCAATCTTCTGGGGAGATCCAGGACCTCTAAGAAATGGCAAAGGGTCATGTTATGAAGGAGGTTACAGACTTCCATGCATTATTAAATGGCCAGGAAAAATTAAACCTGGAGTTATTTCCGATGCCATTTTTGCAACTATAGATTTCATGCCAACCTTTTCTAACATCTGTAAATTTGATCTTCCTGAAAGTGTCCATATTGATGGGATCGACCAAACAGCACTTCTTCTGGGAAAAAGAGACAAAGGTCGTGATTTCTTTTATTTCAACAAAGCTGGAGTTAGGAAAGGTAAATGGAAGTACCTCAAAGCTGATGCTCACTTCTATGGCTATGCTATAGAAGATGATCGAAAAAAAATAGAGGAACTCTATAATTTAGAGATTGATATTGGTGAAACCAATAATCTTGCAAAGAAATTTCCTGAGAAGGTTACTGAACTTAAGGAACTAATGCTCGAAATTGAAAAGGTTAATTAAAATAATCTCATGTGATCACTGGAATAACTCAGAAATTAGAGCATCTTTATAAACTTAATATGAGTAAAGCTGATCTTAGCAAACTCCCTGCAGTTGAAAAAACTTTACAAGCTATTGGTGAATTAGATTTACCAAGGGCTATCATCTTGGGTTACGTTAGAGAATCAATAGAAGACCTTCGAAAGAATCCAGAGAAGATTGAAGATTTTGAATCTTACATAATTAGAATCAAAAATGAACTTCAAGATATCTCACGGACCAGAATTCTCTCGGTTCTTAATGGCACTGGAGTTCTTATTCACACCAATATGGGAAGATCTCCACTCCCAGATTCTGCCGCAGATCGTTTACGGGAAATAGCCCAAAATTACAACAATTTGGAACTTAACCTAAACACTGGAGAAAGGGGCCAAAGAGCAGCATATCTTGAAAGAGCACTAGCCATTATTTCAGGAGCAGAGATGGCTACTGCAGTCAATAATTGCGCCGCGGCTCTAGTAATAATTCTTCGTCATTTTGTTAATGGTAAAAGAAAAAAAGTTATTATTTCA